>Ga0209611_10010414_pt1 | contig 13712 bp, 3 predicted proteins | sample S1TSphgellanicum_3_FD_187693 | JGI IMG/M metagenome (GOLD analysis project Ga0209611, IMG submission 187693) | Host-associated microbial communities from peat moss isolated from Minnesota, USA - S1T2_Fc - Sphagnum magellanicum MG (SPAdes) (version 2) | ecosystem: Host-associated > Plants > Peat... | reverse complement strand
TAAACATTAAGCTATGTTGTGACTTTTTCAACATGTTGGTGCATTCCATAGCAAGCTATGCTTGTGAAGTTTGGGTGGACTTTAAGAAAATAAAGGCTATTGAAGTAATGTACCAAGGGTTCCTCAAGTCCATGTTCACTTTGCATGGGGACAAGCGTTGATGTACTATAACTGTGTGAGCACGGTCACTAAAGATCGCATCTTGGGAAAGGCATGGGAAGCCCAGCTTGCTATGCTTGTTACGAGAAAAAAATGTTTGAGCTAGATCCATGAAAAAATGACCACTCTAGAATTAGCCCCATGAGGTGGCGGGTTTTTTGCCTCCAGTTCAACCATCGTTAAAAACGACACCTCAGCTTATAGCGACCTGTGCACTCTAGGCGGGAGCTGCTTAATCGTCGCTGAGAATGGTTCTTGAGATAACGCACATAGATCCGACTCATCTAGCAAGGGTAAGAGGTTGGGCAAGAAGCTAGGTACCTTGGTGCAACACGCACAACATATAGGTTGAAATTCAAGAGGCTGGGGCCCCACCCGTTCAAGTTTTCCCCACACAATGTTGTAATATATATTATAGCTGAACATAAATGATGTCACATAAGTAGCTTTTGCTCTCGTACAATATACCCTTAAAACGCAAGTATATTGTCTATACATTGGTCTCGATCTCACGAATGGTAAAGAGCTTTTCAATGAAAGCTAACCGCATATTATCCTTCACCTTGTGTGGTAACATGTAGCTTAAAGTAGTGCTAGGTGCGTGGAAGGGTGTGCCATATGCTGAAAGGCTTTGTCGAGGCTACGACTTGGGGAAGGTAAAGGATGAAGAGCACCTGCTCCTTGCCTGTTTAAATACATAAAAAGTTAAGGAACGCTTTTGTTTGGCCCTGCCCTTCACCCACACGAGCATTCTTGTTGAACTCATGCAAACTATGAACATAGTCGCCCTGGCCAAGTTTGTGGCATGTTGTTAATACCAGAAGACAATTTGTCCTCCATGATCTACCTTTCATTTAATGGACTCTCTGGTTCCAAATGGACGTAAAATTGTAAACAATAAATAGTAAATAGATGTCTTACTTTTTTTTGAAAATCAATAGAAAAAGGGAAATTTTGATTTTTGAAAAAATGTTGTCACTTTTCTTTTTGCCCTCAAAAAGTTATGGCTATATTGTTGTTTATTGGAGATAATGTCGCCAATAAATTCCAAATCTACCTTAGGATGAGATGCATACGGTCTACTTCCACTTTAGAAATTTGGAAAAAAATAATTGCATGTGATAATGAGGTATATCTTTTTTAAAAAATTGGAAGTAAATTGATAATGTTTTTCCACGTTTTTGAAATTTTTGGGAGCACTTAAATGTTAAATACTTATGTAAATCCATAATGAACATATTATGTAGTGTGGCTTAATTTCGAACATAATTTTGCTTTTTGTAATAGAATATACATTGAATTGAATCATATGTGTCACAACATATGACTTGAGATTTCTCTACACAATTTTTTTTCCAAATTTTGGCAAAAATGATTTACTTGTGTATAGTGATTGAAAATTTCTCTAATCAATTTGATTTTGCTTCTTTTTCTTTCCATTTTTGAATGTGCATTTTTATGACCTTGGACATTGTTGAACAAGTATGTCAATTTGTATTCCACAAATGAAACATGAACAATGCAGAAACAAAGGTTGCATGAGGATTGAGATATATTAAAAGATTAGATCAACAAGTTTTGATGATTATGAAAATAAAAGTGGAATTTTGGATCACCAAAGTTTTGTTGAAGCTTTGGTGATCATGTAAACACAATGCAAAATAGTGGATCAAAAGAAGCTTTAGTGTGAGATGATCATGAACACAAATGAAAATTATAAATCAACAAAATTTTGGTAATCATGAAATATAAATGGACATTGTGGATCAACAAAGGTTTATTGATCATAAAAATATAAATGGAGATTGTGAAACAACAAAGCTCATGAAAACATAATTTGCAAAATGTGGGTTAAACAAATCTTTGGTGATTGTACATTTTCAATGTTAAAATGTGAATGTTGTGTTTGCAATCATTCATATTATGAATAGTCTTCTTCAGGTTTCGTAGGTGGTTTCAATAACTTTTTTTGTGTGAGTATTTTTTATTAGCATGGTTGCATTCCAACTTGCAAGTTAAAAAACACACGTAATCCCCATGGTAATCACACCATACTTTAAATAAAAATTCATAACATCCTAAACACACTACAATCATATTTCACTTAATCTTGCCACATTTTAAGGTATCAAGCAACTCATCTCCCATTCAACAAGATTTTTCAAATCAAACTACAAGGTGCTATAGCTTGAGGACATCAAAACACAAAAATATCCATCACAATGTGCATCTTATAGAAATCTCAATGAAGGTTGGACACTAATTTCAACCTAACAAGAAACATCTTCATGATGTTACAAATAGTTGAAATACACTTGACAATGTTATGGATGATTTAGAGGCACTTACTTCCTTAACATTTCAAAATAATTAAAACATATGGTCTAGATGACATACCACCTTTAGGAAATTCATATTGTGTATTTTGGTTTCAATTTCACAACATTTTACACATGTGCTTAAATTATTATTAGAGTCATTCACAAATGTATCTAATAAATATATTGTAATCTTTTGTAAACTATTATTTTCAAATAATTAATTCATCAAAATCAATGACTCAAGAATGTTCCTAAACATGCAATTTGATAGTTTTTTAAAGAGGTTATGTTGAAAATGTGTTTAATACAATGCTTTTAAATTGGTTGGCTTTTTCATTGTTATTTTTAATTAAACACTCATTAAAAACAAACAATAGTTGTTACATGCATTTTTGAGTGTTTTTGTGTCTTATATCTTTGCTATTAATTTTTCATATTTTGGAATTTAATAACTTATTAAATGAATGACAATCATGTCAATGTAAATTGATGTTGTATTTTGCCACCACATTAATTTTGAACCTTTAATACTTAGAGAACTAAATATTTGTTATATTGGGATTGGTTTGTTTATGCATACACACCTTGTAACATAGAGAAATGTGGTGGGACCAACAAAAACATTGTTAGTATAGAAGCCACAATATGGTCATGTGAAATAACTATATTTGTCCAAAAACCATGAAGTGCAATTTAAATTTTACAAACTAATGAGCTTGCATAAAGAAAATGCAAACAAATGATGAAACTTAAACCAAACATAATCAAAACTCAACCAAAGTCTTACAAATTGTTAAATTACTCTACTTGCATGAAATGTAATAAAATGAATTTGTTTAGAAGAATGCATATGCAAAATAAACCTAAAACCAAGTCTTGACATCATGAAATTCAAGTAAGAATTAACAAGATAATTCACCTAATTTCATATGATTTTGCAAGTATTAAGAAGAATCAATGACCCATAAGTGTACATGCCATCAATTATGTAAGACTAATAAGTCTCCTTTTTCGACCACAAAGAAATTATCACCTTGTCTTTGTAAGACAAGTTTTGAATCATGACCAAAATGTGTAAAGGAACCTTGCATATGTCATGACCACAATTTTGTTCACAATTCCATTCTTCAAGAATAATGTTACATGTAAATATTAATACATCAAATAGGTGAAATGGAAAAGATTTAACAAAATCCCTTCCTCATAATCTAACCATCACAAACATCTTTGAAGTATTAGAAGTCCAAGTTGCAAATAAACAAGGAATCAAGAGACTTGTCCCTAAAAAACTCATTGATTCAATTACTATTAGGTTCTCAATTGATATGTATTAAGGGTTTTAAAAAATTGAACTCCTATTGCTTGCAAGATGTCAAAGTTCAAAGATTTCTATATTAAAATAAGGCTCTTTTTAAAAGCTTTCACATCAACCCTCTACTCATTGAATCCCCTCACATTGACCTTCTTTTCATAAATGCATGTTTATTCATTACTAAAAAGGTCACTTATAGTAAAACCCAAATCACCAAACAATTCTAAAGAATATGAAAAAACATGGATATTGATTTTAATTGCTAGACAAATCTTGTATATTTTCCCAATATTTCACGTTCAAATTCTCTAATTCATGCAACCTATCCAACCTCTCAATTGTTGAATCATACTCTTTGTTAATGCATTTCAAAAACTCTTATTTGTACCATTTCAACAAATTGCTCATACATGTAAAAGACTCACAAAAGTTTTGGTGTGGTGAAACTACAAAGTGTGATGGAGATGACATCCTAGCAAAACAATGAACCAATATATTTAAAATGACCAAACTAATGTAACACAAACAACAAAAATAAACCATCACAAAAACATTGTGAGAAGATGAAATTTCATTCAAACCCATGCTTGGGTGTGGTTTGATTAACCCATGTGGTTTTTTCCTAGTACTCCAAATGATGATCCAAATTTGAGTTAATCAAATTATTACCCAAGCCAAGACTAAGGCCAAGATGGGCTTTACTTTGTTTTGGATGGTACACATTAAGAAGTTTGAACCATCTTGTGGTCATCATTCATGTTCCTTATCATTTGCAATTTCCCACATGTGTTCCATACCAAACTCCTTATCATTTGCAACCTCTTAAAGTGTTCCATATCAAATTACAATTTCATGAAAGTTCTTGATGTTTAAGATTGTAACATAGGCATGTTCAATCAATATAGCAATGAAACAATAATTTTACTTGAAGCACCAACATTCAATTTACACTTCACACATGAGAATTGAAACTTAGTTTATATGCACAACTTCCATCAAGCAATGACAAAACATTGAATTCAAAAGCAATAATATGTAATAATTTCAAAATGCACATGTGAATCGAAATCCATTATAGCAACTAGAAACAACACGTTCCAAAAAAATAATCTACCCTAATAGGAATCATGAACCCATTCTTGAACCCATTCTTGACCTAAAGTTAGATTTATGAAAATTCAAGAAAAATCCAACCTCTAAACTTTGAAGTTATTTCTAAAAATTGAATGCATACCTTTTTAAAGGCTTCTAGTTTGTGCTTATATGAAACAATTTAACATAGAAAACCCCAACTTGAATCATATATGGATTTGAGAAACTTTAATGACTTTCAAGTTGTTTAAAGTTTTTAACTAAAATTACAGAAGTGGCATGACGCCAAACTTTTCAAATTTGCATTCCTTAAATAACCACTCACCATATTCCAATTTCTTATAAATTTTATTATAAATATTAAGGTCCTTTCAAAGTTGATATATAAAAATTGTTGCCCAAAGGACAATCCAAATGAAATATTGATGATATCATTACTTTTGGTTTGATTTTAAGAGATCACACATAACACCTACAAGAGGTGTTTGATCTACTTAAGGAATATAACCATAAATTACATCCTAGCAAGTATTTGTTGTTTCTTCAACTTAAATGGAGTACTTAAATCACATGATTTATCAAGTGGTGGATTATGGGTTCAAAAGGTCAAGGTTTAGGAACTACATAAGGAATTTCTTAAATTGTTATCTAGTTTAAATGGGCCCTTGATAATGGGGTAATTTGATGTGATGCACTTCCTCGGAAGGTTTATCTTGTTTTGTGTATAATTGTGGACAACAATGGTTATATGTGTTAATAATGTCATAACACACAACATGAACAATCATTATGTCAATATGTGTCATAATGTACTTTGTATTTCATTAAAATTTGATTGGAGTTGAACAAGTTTACCATGCTGAAAGTGACCAACCCTTTTGTGAATGAGGACCAATTGTTGTGGACATGAATTTATTAATAGTTAATTCGTTACTAGCTAATCAAATTAACTAATAGTTAATTCACTAGGCTAAACTAAAAACCTAGTTTAACCTAGGATGCCAACTTATGGTGCAAGTGTGAAGGTTTGAATTTTTCACCCTCTTCCTTTCACTTCCATGTTAAAGGAACAAATCTTTAACTATTGCACAATTATTTAAATAAATGAAATGATTTTTCATTACATATTATTATGCACATTTTTTTCCTAACCTAATATGTGTAGGTTACCATAGGCTAGGTTTTTATATTAGTTTAAAACTACTTTTAGGTTAGTGCAAGTTATTTTAGGTTTTGTTTAAGTTAATGCGAGTTATGTTGGCTATTCTTAAGTTACCATAGGCTAAGATTTAGGCTAGTTTTAGGCTATTTTAGGTTAATTTACCTTCATGTATTTTGTTTATTTTAAATTATTTATTTTAGCTTAGTTTAGGTTATTTTACTTTATGTTATTTTAGACTATTCCACCTTAGGCTATTATAAATTATTTTACTTTAGGCTATATTATCATAGGCTTTCCTTGGCTATTATAGGTTATTCCACCTTAAACTATTTTTAATTATTTTATCATAGGTTTTTCTTTATTATTTTGGGCCATTTAATGGTATTCCACCCTAATTTATTTAAAACTATTCTAATTTAGATGATGCGCCCCCAAACTCTTCAAGAGATTCAAAAGCGGGTCTTAGAACAAAATAGTGGAAAAAAAAGAGTTGGGGCACGCTTCTTAACTCACAGCACTTCGTGGGTAAAAGGGCGTGCTAGAGTTTCTCGATGTGACTAAGACGAACTCACAAGTGAGAGTTCAAGATGAGATCTACTTACTAAACCACAAAAATAGGGTAATTAATGTAGGTTGAGTGGAAGTGGTGTGACAAATTTAATAGGGACAATTTCAAACACAAGCTTTACATAGCCTGTAACCTTTAAGAGGAGGCACCACTTTCCTCTCTATAGTATACTTTGTGCCTCTTCACGGGGATTACATCCAAATGTCACTTTTCCTTGGGACTCCCAAATGGGAGTCTCAAAACTAGGACTTTTGTTGTCTCAAAACTTTGGACATTCATATCTTTCTCAAATCAAGTTTATTTTGAGAATGAAAGGACAATATCTTATAGCCTTTGAAAATATCTTTCCAACAATGTATAGCACACTTTAATCGGACCTCATTGACCCCCTACTTTTGAGGGGTTTGTGGTCAGGAATCAAATTTCCAATTTGTCTCTCGCCCTTTCTTTGGATCATAACTTATGTAAATCAAGTTTAAATGGACAATGTAAGGGCACTTTAAGCATCTAAGTTTCAAGACCTTTTTAATGGTTTCTTGGGGGCCCAATTTGGTGTTTGTTTGCCTTTCCAACCAAGGCTTTGAACATTTTGCAACTCCTACATGAGTGCAATTCCCAAAGGCTTTTCACCTTTCCTTCATGGTACTTGTACATTATCGATCACTGAGGAATGTTTAAGCTTAGAGGTGGGAATGCACTTAGGAATCATTGGGCTTCATCCTTTGCACTCTCCCCCATTTGTGAGAGTGTGTTTCATACCTAAACACATTCTTGGGTTCATGGGTCCTTGCATTTCACACATAGTCGTAAACCCTATGTTAAGGTTGTGACAGTAAGCTATTTCTAGTTATTGTAGCCTATTCCACCTTAAGATATTATAAGTTATTTTAGCTTAAGCTATTCTAAACTATTTTTGGCTATTATATTTTAAATTATTTAAAACTATACCATCTTAGGCCATTTTCAATTATTTTAAGTTATTTTATTTCATTTAAAAAAATTATTCCAATTTAAGTTATTATTAGGGTAAAAACATGGTAAAATATCCAAAAAATGAGTGTATTTAGATTTACCCTGTATCATGCATATAAAACCAAATAATTAGCATAAAAATGGATGGGAATATAATTATACATAATCCCACACCTCTATTATTATTATAAAAATTCACTTCCTAAAATAATTAGGACCAAACGAATTTTAAAAGTAAACCAAAAATGTCCCCATTTGCTAAGTGGTAAATTTGTAAATGGGGATTATTTTAATTTACTTTTAAAACCTAGTTGTTTTATTTTTTTGGGGGATATAGATCTCATTATTATTTTGAGGGGTGGCCATATAAAAAATAAGAAACATGTTTATTAAAACCTATTTACCACATACTTTACAAAAGTCCACACTTCAAAAAATAGATGAAAATGATATTACAAAATCTACTTGTATTTTTAAAAATCTATTTTCAACCTATTTTTAAGATGAGGAGTTTGAAAGTTAATGTAGAATAATGAATAGTTATTTTGTTTTTGATCATTCAAGTACAAATGGTTTATGATGGATTTTGTTGTTATTTTCTTTCTATTTGTCAAGTAAATTGTTAAGGAGATTTAGTTGTTCATTTTACCATGCTTATGCCCGTTAATTATTTTAAGTTATTCCACCTTAGGTTATTTGTAATTATTTTAGGTTATTCCATGATAAGCTGTTTTTAATTATTTTTTAAAAGAATTTTTAAGCTATTTAAAATTATTACACCTTAGGTTATATTAAATTCTTTTACTTTAGTTTATTTTTAACTATTAAAAATATTCCACCATAAGTTATTTTACCCTAGGCTATTCTTAGTTATTATAAAGTTTTCAACCTTAAAATAATTTTGAATAATTGAAAACGACCTTATATTAAATAACCTTAGAATAATTTAAAGAGGAATAATTTAAAATATCTTTAAATAACTTGGAATGAAACAACCTACAAAACTAAGAGTAACATAGAGTAATAAGTTAAAATAATTAAAAATATCATAGAATAATTAAAAACCTAAATTGAAATAATTTATAATAACCTTGTTTGGAATAATTTAGAAGAACCCATAATAACATAGGTTATTAAAAAAAGAACAAAATTTAAACTTATTTACTATAGTGAATTACTTCAATTAATAGTGTATTATTTCAACTAGTAATGAAATATGATAATTACATAATGACTTTCTAATGACATAATTTTAAATAAGATGAAAAGAATAGGTGTGATGAATTTATTTCATTTAAAATCTCCATAATTATTCAAATTAGTAAATTACGCCTCACCTTTGGATTAATGAATATTATATCTTTTTTTTTGTTGGAATTAAGTGCTTCATCTACATGGGGGAGAAGCTTGATAGTGTGGTGATTCTAGTCACCAAATGAGATTTAAAGGATTTGGTGAGCAAGACGAAACTTGCTTGTGAAAAGGCAACCCATAACTTGATCATGAATATAAAGACATAAAGACATTTCCCAAACTATGAAGTGATCCATGTCCAACTATTAGAATCATTTACTTCCAATTTTGGGTAGACATCCCAAAAACTGTAGAAGAATGATTTTCTTACACATGTTTGAATATAATCATATGTACATTTTATGCACCCAAGTGCATTAGTCACACTTCCATTTGGATTTTAGGTCTACTTTCAACTCATGACCTTGATTTACAAGCAAGTTTTTTCAAATTGACCATGGCTTTAAAATCTAAGTTTGCCATGTAGGTAGAAAATGATTGGAACCTAGTGACTAGAATGTGATGCAAATTTTTTCTCTTTGCCATTTTCAAGCATAAGATTTCAAAAATAAATGAAATTAGTTGAGGTGGCATGCACGCAAATGTTTGGCCCAATTGAAGAAAAACACAATTATAGCTTTATAACTTTCATTAAGAACAAGCTTTGAAATCGTTTGAACAATCATGATCTAAACTTATGGACCCAATTCTACAATCATCAATTCTTCAACTTAGAAACATTTTCTTATCAAGTGTTCAAAGAAGGTGCAATACAATGTAGATGTCAAGTCTACTTACCATTAGTGATGTTTATTAAGTGGTGGAAACATACATTTAATGGACATTACCACTAAATTTTGATGTGCCCAACCTACATGAATTATATATGATTAAGGTATTAGTTTATCTATTCCATTTGTATTCCATCATGGGCTAGGTGTTCTTATTGTGTGTAGAAAATGGGTTGTGTTGTGTGCTTTAGTCATCATTGGCACAATATTTGTATTTTAAAATTTTATGTATGCTTGCAATATATGCATATGAGTGAACACATGATTAGTTGGTTCACTTTTGACCTTTTGAGAGTTCATTTTTGATGTTAGATAACATTCTTTCTATTTGATAATTATCAACTTATGCATCCAATTTATATTTCTTTACGTTTCCATTAAAAGATATGGGTAACCCCAAGTGTGTCCATGGTTAAACATACATTTGATTGAAAAATTCATGTACAAACATAAAATTTTGAATGAGAAATGAACTAATGAGACTTGATAATGCAATATTAAGATTTAAAAATTAGACATTTTTGTAAGAAGGAAAGTTTCAACACATTGTATTCTTAAACACCTCATTTTATGTTGTCTTATTTTTAAAAAAAAAATCTTATATTACATTTTGTTTGAGTTCACATGTCAAATATTTATTATGTGATTGAGAAAGTGTCATTGGTGCAAAAGTTCACTAATATTAGTCCATTATTTTCTTTAAATTCATTCATAAATCTTTATGTGATTTTTAATAAAGTCTATTGCACCATGAATAATTAAAAAATTAACAATGTTCATGTGGAACATAATTTTACATTTTAAGTTCATTTACAATTATATAAAAAACTTTTAATACACAACAATTCAAATTGTGCTTTCACTCACTCACATATTAAGTTCTTTCATAGAACCCATCTGATTTTCACTTTTTTTAATTTAAAAAAAAAAAAAAGCTTGGTTCCCAGGACTCAAATTCACATGGGTGAGAACCGAGAAAGTGATTATCATCCTGAGAATCACAAATCCTCAAACCCTAATACCCGTCAATTCTCACATTGAGAACTGGGCTAAAAACTGGCCAGGTACCATAAGAGGGTGGGGAACTTGTTTGTGGGTGCAAATCACCCTTATTGAAAATGTAATGCATATTGGGGTTGGGGCCTAAGGTTCAATTCTCCTTGGATTGTAATTTCATGTATGTTCTTGTTTGGTTGTATGCAAGGCGGGATTGGTTGGTGTCTCTTACTTTTTTTAAGGTAGGCTCATTGGTTGTGTTGCATGTGTTTTTATGCTTCAATGTACTTACTATCCAAAAAGTTCACATCCGATCCCATATATATGCTCTCCATTTTCTAGGTCAGATCTTTACAACAATAATTTTGTAATTCCCTGTTGAGTCTGCCCTTGGCATGAATGATTTGACTGTTGGTTTGGGTTCTCTCTCCATATCAGACATATTCAAGGAGCAAAATGATTTCCCAACAGCCTTTAAAACATACTGAAACAGATGAATGAATTGATGCTTCACGACGTCCTTTACTATATGTAATATTCTTGATTCACCAATATTGCATGGAAATGTGGCCACATTTCCAACCTTCCACCAAAGGAACAAGTCAACAACTAACCTTGGGTACACAGGAAGTAGTACTTGGTTGTGTGCAGCAGCTCTTTTTGTTACCTTCCAATAGCGCTAGTTGGTTCTATGTTAGTGGGTTATGTACAATTATAAAGGGATGAATTGGGTTGCTTTTTTGAATGGGCAGTGGGTAGCCAGGTCCATTCTTTTAAGAAGACTTGAAAACCTGGCCAAATTAGCAGGTATGGACCATGGCTAAATTGCTTGCAGAGCTTTGTGGTGGACACAGGAATAATGGTGTTGGAAGGTGTGCATAGACCACCACCCTGCTGTCAGCTTCATTGGGTACATGAAGGTGAGCTAAACTAACAAGTGGGACTTACCTCTAGAGGCTCCAACTGCCAAAGGGTCCCATGGGAAGGAAGGTCTGGAGTCTGGAGTTGCTTGTTAACATACATAATCATCATGGTCCACTAACACCCCCATATTTGGGCCTCTATCTATCAATGTGTATCACATCCAACATACCGTAGTACCCGGGCAGCTTTGGTAAATGTCCACTGAATAATTAATTTATATTTTAAAAATTAATTTTTTTTCACAATTTTTTATTTTTTATTTTTCCTCTTTGAGAAAAGTATTCTTTGAATTTTTTTTGGAATTCCTCAAAACAGTATAATTTGTGCTGAAGCCGCCAAGGATCGTTGTGTTGATTGCTTCCTCGACCCAAACCCATATAAATGAAAAAATTCATTATGACCGTTCATCATGACAAGTCAATCAGAAGCAATCCGTGTTTTTTGTCCATTGGGCCTTTGTGGAGGCCATTGTACAGTGTTCAGCTTTTACAGGTCCAAACCCTATTTGCAACCCTATTTGAAGGCTGCACTTTACCCAAAGTATGGTGTACAAGGCACATACTTGATTGCTGCTGGTGAAGATGCTTGAAGACATGCTAAACTAATTGGGTTTTTGTGCTTCTTGCTTGGACTTGAGTACTCTCTTGCTTTTGTTTAAGTGGATGCAGCACCGGGACTTCCCTGGAGGTCACCCATCCCAGTACTACTCCGGCCCAAAGGCGTTTAACTTCAGAGTTCTGATGGGATCTGGTGTAGTAGCCTTGGTTTGACCACATCAATGGTGGTTTGTTTAATGAGGCTTGCCAGGGTTTCATCATTGAGTGTTACAAAGGCGGCTAGTCAGGGGAGAGAAGAAAAATGAAGAGAAGTATAAGTACTGTATTTGTAATAAAAGACACTCATGATTGTTGCTTGAGTTTCTCTTCAAACTTTTTCCTGCTTCTCTCTTCTGAACTGTTGTGAGGAGCAACAACAGTTCACAAGGCCGCAAGATTGAGATTTGTGAATTAAGTTCAGTGTGAAACTTTTCTGTTAGGGTTAAATTGCCCATCATCGAACATGTACCTATCCTTGAACATTTTTCAATATTTTCCTAATTCCTTAACCAAATTGAGCAATTTTTGTGTCATTGGATTCAGAAATGTTCTTTGAGCATTTGAAGGAAAAGAGCAACTACAGAAAACAAAAAGAGGATGAGTGATAGTTTGCTTCAATTTTTTTGAAAAAAATATTTAGACCTCTCTCTACTTCCTCCCCCATATCTTTCTCATTTTTAATCTGTTTTGAGTGATTCAATACCTGATGGGTGCACCAACTAGTGCTTTACAAAACTTCTTATCTATTCTAGAGGCAAATATGCAACAATCAAAGATCTTAAGTTCGAAAATTTAATCTACTTTAAGTCGCCTATCATCGAACATTAAAACCCCTTGCACCAAACTCCCCATGTTTTGCTCATTCCTTTCTTGAATTGAGAGATTTTGTGACATTGGAAACGCTAGGTGGAGGGTTAAAAATGTTCTTTGAGCTTCAAAATCAAAGGAACAATGTGTGAAGAGTCAACTACATTTGAATTCTTAAATGTTCGCTCATCAGCCTATCTACCCTAAGAGGTTTAGATATTTATCAATGTTTTTTTTTTTGAATTTTTTTTGCATGTTGGCAATTTTTTTAAATGGAAAAAACACATGAATGACTATTTTTGGGGGGGGGGGTTTTGTTTCCATCATTTTTCATTAATAAAATAAAATATTTCCAGCTATAGTAGGAATGATGTTTTTTTGTTTTGTTTTTCAATTTTGTGACTTTGTTCAACTAGCAATCATTTAGAAGAATGTTTAGCCAAATTTAGTGATATTCAAAATATGAAAGTAGAAAAATCTTAAGCACCCTTTCATGTTTTAAGTAGTTGTGCCAATTTTTGGTGTTTTAAACGAAAATTGTTTTTCAATACCCAAGGAATGTGTGATAAAATATTTTATTTTCCAAATATTTTCCACAAAATGATGAAAATTCACCAAAAAAAAGTCATTGAACAAGAATCTTTAAAAAAATCTTCAATCCTTTCAAATGTTTTGTCATTTATTGCAATATTTTTTGGAGAAGAAGATATTTCATAAAT
>Ga0209611_10010413_pt1 | contig 13712 bp, 11 predicted proteins | sample S1TSphgellanicum_3_FD_187693 | JGI IMG/M metagenome (GOLD analysis project Ga0209611, IMG submission 187693) | Host-associated microbial communities from peat moss isolated from Minnesota, USA - S1T2_Fc - Sphagnum magellanicum MG (SPAdes) (version 2) | ecosystem: Host-associated > Plants > Peat... | reverse complement strand
TCTTCACCCCTTCAAGTCTTTTGCACACCAAGATAACTGATCTCATTTAGTGATCTTGTTTTATAGAAGAAAAATAATCTAATATAGCTGTTAAGTAAACCTGCTTCTGTAGTAATTGTACAACCCATTACCTTTTCAGCTCCAGTAATTTTCTTGGAACAAAAAAAACATAAACCTATTAAACATATCCAAGCCATGAAATTAGAGGGGAAAGAGTGTTCAAAGAGATCACTTATCCCGGAGATCAATGAGCTGATCAACAACACCGGGATCTGCTAGTGTACTGATGTCACCTAGTTCATCCAGCTGGTTTGCTGCTATTTTCCGCAAGATTCTCCTCATAATTTTGCCACTCCTTGTTTTGGGTAGGCCAGGTGCCCAATGGATCTTGTCAGGTGCTGCAAATGCTCCAATCTAGCACATGACAAGGAAGAGAGAGATTGCTGACATTTCAGGCAGCAGAAACACACACACCATCATGCAATAGCCCGAATACAACTAAACTATCTTAGGTTCTATTTGGTGTATTGATCATGTACTATCGAATGGTCAACTCCCTGCCCATTACGTTGTGTAAGGCACCAGCAATCCTGTTAGCATGAGCTAGGCAATACACTCAACATAATGGACAAGCTGGACAAGGCCATTCCATGACATTTAAGGTCTGGGATGGCATGTAGACTCAACCGTGGAAAAAAACTTATGTTCAACAGACATTTTGGTCACTACTATGAGTGTGTATGATCATCACTGGAAGATTATGTCATATAATGTGGTCAAGAAAATGACATAATCTGCCACCCCAGACCTCAATGTGTTGAAAAGTGCCACAAAGAAACAACAAGAGTTGTATCAAGAGTTCAATCTATATTGATGTTTGATTCTTATCTTAGCAAAGCTGACTCATTGTAGATGGGATTGGAGAAAACAGTAAAGAAAATGCATGATGAAGATCAGACCACATACATGAGTGCGCACAGCATTGATCAGACTTGCCCGAAGCTTCTCACTGTAATCCACTCCTTCAAGAAGTGTGACAAAGGCATATATGCCTTGTCCTTTTATCTGTATTTAAACAAGCCAAAAGATTGACCAAACAATTAGAATTCACAACATGGATGAAATTATAGTCATAGATGAAGATGACCAGAGCCTGTAGAAGAACCCATTGAAGCTACACAAAGAGCATCTTAGTTACGTGACCTTATGTTGGGCACTGGTTCAATCATGACTTAACTGGATACTTCCATGTGCTTTTTAACCTTCAACAAAAAAATCAACAAAACAATGTGGTATGAAAGATTCTGTGCACTCTGGACTGCAGAAATGTGGACAATGAGATAGAGAGGTGTGTCAGAAGATAACTAAGACCCAAAGGGAGAATTTGTGTACCTCATGATCAAATCCAACAACAGCTGCCTCTGCACATTGTGGATGAGCCACAAGAGCTGATTCAACCTCAGCAGTGCCAATCCGGTGCCCACTGAATATTCTCCCACCAAGAGAATTCCAGTCAGAAGTCCAACTCTAAGCACAGAAAAAAATGCCAAAGCTAATCTAGCTGATGGGTGCAGTCAGAATAAAGTGACCCACTACTCCCAGTGTGACCAGTGCTTTAAGACACAGTTTAAGCAGTCTAACCAATCTAAGAAAGGACAAACCAACCAATCCCTGTTTGCCACATCAGCACATCAGTCTATTTTCAGGACTACATATTCAAGACAAAAGAGGTTCCCATGGGTAATTTTATCCTGTTATGACCCATATAGAGTTGTAGAGTTGGTACCAACTTGTAAACAAGAAGAAAGCCTGCATCCTAGGAGACGTGGCATAAGACACCCACTATTGGCAAGAAGAATTTAAGTAAGGAAAGTGAGTATGAAACATTGATCAGAACATACCTCACATTAATCACATCATCAACTCGTCCTGTGAGCCAATAATAGCCATCTTCATCCCTGCCAACAAAGATCAAGCAATTCCTTTTTTGGTTTCAAAAAGTCAAAGAGCATAAAAAACTTTTATCCATTGCAACCACCCAGCACAAGAATTGCTCAATCAAACCCTAAACCCAGCTCTGGAAGATATATATGAAGTTCAACAATTGAACTACCTGCCCATGCTGTTGACCAAACATGAGCAAAGTTCAATCACAAATCAATAGATGCAAAAAACAACACCAACAACCTAGTGTCAAAACCAGTGTCAGGTGAGTTGTAGAAATTGCACCAAACCCCTCTGATGCAGTTCTTAGGTTCATAACCACAGTTCTAAAAGAATCAACAAACCAGTTCTGATGTATTAACCATGATTCTCAAAATTTTTGAGAAAGTCCAAATAATTGCCCCCAAAACAAAACCCCTTGTCCTTCACCAGTTCTTTCATGAAAACCACTGATTCTTTGAGATTTTTGAAATAATATGAGCTAGTGGTTCTTCGATTCTGATCTGAAAACCTGGAACCAGCAGTTCCTCTGGTTTTTAATTTTTAGAAATGGAAGTTAGAGGTTATTAGAAAAATCAAACACCTGCCCGAACACTGGTCAAAACCTTGACCCAGAAGAATATCATGACAAGCTCAAGGCATGAAAGAAGCTGTAAATGACAAAACTGACAAAACCAACCTGCGGCAGCCATCACCACTGAAGTAAAACCCTTTAAATGGTGCAAAATATGTTGTTTCATAGCGTGCATGGTCTCCTTGAAGGGTTCTCATCATGCCAGGCCAAGCTGCCTTGATACATAAGTACCCACTGCACACGCCAGAAATCTCATGTCCATTTTCGTCCACTATTGCTGGCTGCAAAAAAGTAGCAGCAGCAGCAGCCAAGGGGGCAGTTAGTACTTCAGAAACACCCACTTGCTAAAGCAAACTTCTTGCTTTTGACCTGCAACATACATACAAAACTGGCAAAAGAAAGAGTACATTAAGCTTTGACCTGGAAGACAAAATTGCTTCCCATTTAATGAACAGTACTATGGAATGGGCAAGCCCCTGCCCATTTTGTTGGGCAAGGTGCCAGTGAGCCTGTTGAGGCGAGCTAGGTGATACACCCAACATACTGGGCAAGGGCAAGGCTACTCCACAACATTAAGGTCTGAGGTGGCAGATTCAACCATTTAGAAAAAAAAAATTATGTTCAAGAGACACATTTTGGTCACTATTATACATGTATGATAATCATTGGAAGATTGTCATATAATTTGGTCAAGAAAATGACATAATCTGCCACCCCAGACCTTAATGTGGAATATAAGAGGAGTGTATTGTGTACCTGGACACCGAAAAAAGGGAGAGTTGCAGAGCCAGGTTTCAGTGGCCAAGCACCCGGCAGTGGTGTGATCTGACAACAGCAACATAATCACCATCATGTACTTCTCTTAGCAAGCATCCCCCAAAAACACATACAGAAGGAATGACAACATTTGTCTCATTATGAAGCATCAGCCAATGGTTTCTGAGATATTTCTGTTGTTTTTGCTCAAAGTTTTTTTTTAGTACTGGATCTTAATGACAAACAATAAAATTATTGTCAAAAGAAATTTACCATGAAGCCGCCAGTCTCAGTTTGCCACCAGGTATCAGATATTGGACAACGAGCATCACCGACCACATCATAATACCACCTGTTGCTCACCACAATGAGAAACACCTTTTCACAGCTAATTGCTAAACAACAATACATCAATTACCTCAAATAGGCATGGGGCATAAGTTTGATTTCAGCCTGATGAACTAAGGGTTGCAAACAAGATAAAAGGAGCCAGTAGAGCCTGCTGAGATTGTTCCTTATTAATCCTAACAAGCTGATGTGGCAGTTCAAGATTGGTCAAACAGTGCTTAGACAATGCTTAATTGGTGCTTTAAAAATGCTCTTAAGCATTGGTTACATGCTTTTAAAAGTGCTTCAAGGTATTATATATCCATTAGATAATTTTCAAACTTATCCAAATGCTCATTGATATATTGAAAACATTGTTGTATTAATACACCACACATTTTCAACATTGGCTTAATATATTAAACTTGCAAACATGTTAGATAAGCACTGGTTATTTCAGAAGTGGCTCCTTTGACTGTGCTTGCACCTGAAGCACATATATATGACTTGACAATAGCTTGCTTCATCATGGAGTATGCAAGTGGACAAGTAAAGTTTCAAAAGCACATTCTGAAGAGACAAACAGAATAAATAGAGGAAAATGCAGTGAATTGCTTCTTGCCTCCAAGCGCTTGGATTGATCGGTTCTCCCACACTACCCAACACTCGTAGTGACTTTCGTGAATGCCGTTTTACAGGCTGTTTGACAGAAAATCCAAGGGCATATGTTGTCAGAACTAGCTTCCAACACAAGGAGGGAAATTGCAAAGTCCACGTGCCTGGAAAAACCATTGTTTTGCCTTATGCAACACAAGGTTGCTCCTACAAGCTCCCAAGGTTGAAAATTTTAAAAGCATCATAGACAGGATGTGTGAAATTTAGTTGCATCAGATCACTAACATAATTACCTCATCACCAGACCGCATGAGAGAGCGGATTGCAGTAGGTGCAGTGTAGAAAATGGTGACTTTGTACTTGTCAACTATCTCCCAGCAACGTCCTGCATCTGGATAGTTTGGCACCTGCACCACCCATATGCACATTTCCACTCAATACCAAGAGTACAAAATAGTTGCTTTTGCACCAACTCGCTATAGCTGAAAAGAATTGATGAATTACACATCCAGGCTTGTAGTGGCTTAAAAGGGATCAGATGGCACAGAACCAGCAATGGCTTTGTTCTGGATGCATCACCATCTCTCAAAAGGAACAAACCCCAGATCCTTACCCCTTCAAACACAACGACTGTGGCACCATTGAGTAATGGGCCATATGTGAGATAACTGTGCCCTGTGATCCACCCACAGTCAGCTGTGCACCTGCAACGCACATTCATGCATCTCAGGCATAATCAACATAAATCTCTAGTTGCTCCCAAGATCAACATTTGGAAGGTACTTAGTGTAGCTTCATGTAGCTAGCTATTTATTCAACCAGGTATCTGCACTTAGTCCCCACAGGGACACTGATACATGCAGTAGCTATTCATTCACCCCAGGTCCATCATTGTCAAAGACTCTTCCTGGCATTTATTCCCACCTTCTGGGCAAAGTGCCAAATGCCAAACACATACTTAAACAGCGTAGCTTGCACTACTACTACAAACAAAGATTCTGAACCCCATCATAGAATTTATCATGATCTCATTGTAGAGCATACAAGAGAATGAATGTAGATTGATTTTTCCTGATTTTCCTCTCCATGGATCTGCATGATTTTCCTGTGCTATTAAAGAGAATTTCAGGGACCATGATTGCCCAATGGGAACAGAATGAGAATGTGCATTTAAAAGAAAACTGTTGGCTAAAAATTAAAAATAATATTTTCAATTTTCAATTTTAAAATTAAAAAATTAAAAAAACCACCCATCATATTAGGTGATGTAGAAGTGTACCAATAAATGTCATCATCGTGATAGTCAAATGCATATTTAAATGTTGTTGCTGTATAGACCATGTAACCTCCAGTTGTGTGTAGCACACCCTGCCAAAGAAGAATCAGAGACAATCAGAGACTTTCAGATGATTCACAAAAATATTTGCATACAATTTTAAAGATTTGGTCAAAAAAAGGGTGTTTAGAGGGTTCAGGGTAGTTGTTCTCCATTTGAACATACATACTTTCGGCTTCCCAGTGCTCCCACTAGTATAGAGCAAGAACAGAGTGTCTTCTGCATCCACCCATTCCACTGCACTCTCCTTTGGATATTTTGGTACCACATCCTGCAAACATACAATTTTGTTTCCAGCTTCATCACATAAGAAGGTTGTTGGGACAACGACAGCATAAACTCTCAAAATTTTGTAACTAAAGATAGAAGAGTCAGTTGTTGGGTGAGGTTAGATGATGATGATAATTCCAAGGATAAATCAACTTACCTGCCACCAGACATCTCTGCCTTCCTGCCACGCAGTGTCTTCCCTCTTGACAGCAGAGTCATTCGCATATGTCAAACACGTACCTGTTACATGATGTATCACAGTTCCCATGATTTTCCATTCTTCAGTGATTATGCCTTGAAAGGAGGAGATCATACTCTGGAACTGAATATATATAAGTACTTGAAGGAAGACATTTCTTTCTTATTGGCAAATGCATGGTGTATTGGAAAGGGGGGGTGGCAATTACCAACTGCAAACCCTTCCTTGAGCACACGTTCCAATGCATCATCAACAATTTCCTTGAGTTTGATCACTTTTGAACCTCGACGAACACCACTGGTTGTCAACACAAAATTGGGCTGGCAGTCCAAGATTCGCTGTGACAGCGCCTCTGCTGAAAACCCAGCAAACACTACCTGCTCACAAAAAATGCAAATCTCCATCTTATAAACCATGGTGTGATATGTAAGTCATGGGTCACAAAATCTGGTCTACAAAAGACAGAAACTTGTACAGAATAAAGTCCTGTATAGCACCTACACCTCTGAAACATCTTGGCAGACAGAGAGGACAGCTCAAGAATGTTCAATGCTGGAAATCTGCAACCAATGACAGATCTGCAAACTACATACAGGATCATCAGAAAAATCTTACTGAGTGAACAGCTCCAATACGTGCACAAGCAAGCATGGCAATGGGCAGTTCAACGAGCATGGGCATGTAAATAGCCACTGCATCACCCTTTTTCACTCCCTGATCCCGCAGATAATTTGCAAGCTGCAAAAGGGGTTTCAACAAGACAAAGGTGAGTCAGGTTCAGATAGTGTCCCTGTTAGTACAAAATGCATTTCACTTCAATGCACAAACCCTTTGAAAAAATGATCAAAGTAGGTTTCTGCAAAATCGACATAGAAGCTCAGACATTGCAGCACAACTCTTCACTCAGAATTAGTAGTGCAGAAGTATGCATCTCAATAGTTCAATGCAAACCCGTCTTTGAAGAATTGATTGATCAGTGTAGGTTTCTGCAGAATTAACAAGCTCAAACATAATGCATGATGCAATGATGCAAGGGTAAGTAGGTACCTGGCAGACACGTTCAAGAAGCTCTTTGTAGGTGAGCTTATCATCAACTCCAGGATCATTACCCTCCCATAGAAATGCAATTTTTCCACCTTTGCCTGCTTCCACATGCCTGTCTAAAGCATTGTAGCAAATGTTGGTTCGTCCACCCTTGAACCACTGCAACAACCAAAGCCATGTGTAGTACCACGACAGATTTCTCTAATTAGTTTGCAATCTGCTAATCTTCTGCTAATCCTTACAATAATAGAAGAACAATCTGCCAATCCTTCCAATAACAAAAAAGCAATCTGCTAACCAAAAAACATCATATCTCTCATAGCAATCGAGAAACCTTAATCTTTTGTTCACAAATAAACAAAAGAACAATCTATGAATCCTCTGCTAATCCTCACAATAACAAAACAACAATCTGCTAATCCATCTGCTAACCCTTACAAGAACAGAATAACAATCTGCTAATCCTTACAATAACAAAGCGACAATCTGCTAATCCAGATCTACCGATCCTTATGACAACAGAAGAGTGGACTATCTTCTTAGGGTTTTACTATGCTAGTATGTTGTTGTTGTTAAGCTTGAAATCATGGCAGCTAACAGCATTATTATTGTAATACGGACCTCAATAGCAACTCGAGCTTTGCGGACATCAATGTTCTCAGAGTGTATTTTGTTGCCATCTCTTGTTTCCCACTTGGTCTTCCAGTAGAAACCCGAGGCAATCTCTGCCCAGAAATAGTCCGGATCTTCCACTGACCTGCGGTACAATGCGGCATACTGCACACATGCCAAGAACAACAACAACATCAACCCCAGTTCTCGTCGTCAGCCCTCTCGCAACCATTGTGAGTATGTGCTGTTTTTCCGCAGATCTCAAGACAGCAGCCATCTCCATGCATAAAGATGGAGCAGATGCACCGGAATTTTCTCGAATTTCCGCAAGCTGTAGAATCATTCTCGTCAAAATTCTCCTCGGAATGCAGCCATCTGAATTCGGAAACCATGAATTCCGCAAGCTCTAAAACTTGCAGCAAAGCCGAAAACCGGGAAAACAAAAATAAAAAGCCATGAGACGCGGCGGCGATGGCAACAGATGCGAATGGAAAGGAACGTCCGGGAAAAGAGAAAAAGGAAACGAAAACAGAGAAAAAAAACTCGAAGCGCAAGCTCGCTTGCTTGCTTCAAATGCTTACTTGCTCTCTGCTAGAAATCAACGCAGTGGACCGAAACGCATCACTGGCAACTTCTCTCTCCTCCTCCTCTACTTCCGCTCCACCATCCACTACAGCTGCTGCTCCCGCACTATCCGCGGCATTCAAAGCAAACATATCCCGCACGGAGTTCAAATGAGCCAAAGCCGCCAAACCTCCACCACCGGTATGATGAGCAGCAGGAGCAGTACCAGTCGTCGTCGTTTTCTCCACCTTATGGCGTGGAGCTCCAGCACGAGGCGCTACAACTGGAATTGAACCAGCCGCAAGGCCGTGATCAGGCGGCAGATGCGAAGAAGCCATGATACGTGTTAAAGAACAGGCAACAAAACCAACACCAGGACCACGTGTAGTTCTGGCACGAACGCTTCTCCCTAGAACCAAAGGAAGCCAGTGCATAAGGCGTGACGACGACGGATCCCTGGCGTACGAAGAAGAAAAACAACAACAAGAAGCGCAAGAATTATTATACGACAGAAGAAGAAGCTGCTGTTGATGCTGTTGCTGCAATAAAAAATCAGCCATGGAAAACCGGAAGCTCCCGCGGCCCCCCCTCCCCGCATGTCGTCGCCAGAAGGGGAGGAGGGCAGAGAAGCGTAGTGCGCCGCAGTAGCAGGGACGCACGCTTTCAACGGGCATCCAAAAAAAAGGACAAAAAAGAAGAAGAAACCATCAAAGTCGCCACGACGCGCCGCGAACAGCGCGGTTGTCCTTCTTACTAGTAACTAGTTAGAAGAGTTACTAGTAAGATTCGGATTACTCACGAATCCGCGCCGCAAACCGCGCGGTTGTCCTTCTTACTAGTAACTCTTCTAACTAGTTACTAGGAAGAGTAAGAAGGAGAACCGCGCGCTTTCTAACTAGTTACTGGTAAGAATAGGAAGGAGAACCGCGCGCTTTCTAACTAGTTACTAGTAAGCTACCATGGCTATTGTGGCCAGTTCATTAGTGAGGGAGGGAGGCTTCACAGAAACTATGTTTTGCCCTTTGGCCTGTGCCGTTGACCCAAGTGTGAACTGGGTTAACCTGACTATTTTTTTCCTTTCAAAAACATTTTTTTGGGTAATTTAATTGAATTTCCAACAGCAAATATTACTCAAATTTCACCATTAGGTCAAAAAAAAATTTCCAAATCACCTTCATTAAATCCTACTCACTTAGTGTTTCCAACAATACCAAGAGCACGCCCAATTTTCTCATATTATTTTTATATTTTATTAAATGAATATTTAATGGAAAAAAATTTATTCAATATTCAAATGTCCAAACACTATGAAACCAACTTGATGTATCCCTTACTCATCAAGACCTTTCCAACGATACCAAGAGCATGGCGAAAGGCACTATGGTTTGAGAGATCTCAAAGTGGCAAACAAAACAAACAAACTACCTTCCTTAATAGATACCATACCTACCTGGGCTAGGTTCAACGCTAATTATATTACTTTGAAAAATGTTAAAATATTTCAAAAAATATTTTATTTTCAATATTTTAAAAAAATTGTTGAAGGAAAATACATAATCTGAGAAAATAATTGGGAATAAATCATTTGTTGAAATGGAATCCTCAAAATTAATTAATTATTCAAGATTTGTTGAAATTTTTGAAATAAAAAATTAATTGTTCTTCCATTTTTGTCAATTGTGGAGGCCCACCCATCACCCTAGGCTAAAGGCATTTTGGACTATCTTATTTTATTGGGTATATACCTAGTCAGTTACCCTTGAGGTCCAATGCGTCCTAAGGGCCTTTATTTGGTGTAAAGAATTGGGGTAAGATCATACTTTTTTTTCTTTTTCTTTTTTGTAACATAAGAAAAGTCAACTTGGCATAATAACCAAGCAAATGGTTTTTTTGTTACCCAACTAATTTTTCCTTCCAATTTTTTTTTCAAATTTTAATTTAATTTCCAATGATTTTTATAATAAAAAAACTACTCTAAATTCAATATCTCCTACACCTTAGGTTTTAAAATGTTTAAATGGCCATTCATTGAATCCTACTACTCATTTGTAAGGCCTTTTCAACGACACCAAGAGCATACCCAAATTCCATTATAATAGTTTTTAGTTTTGATTTAAATTGAATTTTTCAATGGAAAAAAGTTGTTCAAATATTTCAATACCTTCTTCATCATAGGTCAACACATTATGAAACCAACTCATTGCATAGTTCATCCAATCTAGATTGGATGAACTCGTATTATAAGGAGAGTCTAAAAGTCGAAACATTTCAAAATGAATGAAAATAATGAGACATCGTTTATTTGTTTATTTACGAATGCGAAAGATGAAACCCTCCAACCTCTAAATGTTAAGGATATTAAAGCTTCACAAACATCTCTTAGTAAAGGTTACTTGATTTTGTGTGAGAATGTGTGTTTTTTTTTTGGATTTTTTCCAAAGTTTATGGCTTATAGTGGTTCCTATATGTATGTGTAATTTAAATTATTTTTATTTTAATAATTTTTTGAAAATATAACATGAAAATGCACAATAAAATGTGCCTTTTAATCTCAATGTTATATAGTAAAATTAAAATTAATATTGACATAAATATTCTCATATTCTCCAACCAAGTGTTCCATGTTTTTGGGGGGGGTGGGGAAGGAGTCATGTGCTTGTTGTGATGCTCTAGTGGGGTCCTTTTGGAAGGTATCCCCCCAAAAGTGAGCCCAGAAAAAACAAAAAAAATTGTTCATTCATGTTTGGATTTTTTTTGTCAACTTACACAACTTGTTGATGTGAGTGGATAATGCCCAAAAAAAATTTGGATTGTTTCTCACAAATTGACCGACCGAAGAAGGTAAGAAGAGAGTGGGTCCAATTATGCTTTTTTGAATCTTTCGTGTTTTTAAGGGGAAGAGGAATAATCGTTTGCTTTGTTGTTGAGAAATGAACCGAAATTTTTGTAACATTTCATTAAATTTTAGGGCGGAGTTCATTTTAGAGTGAATTCTTTTAACGTTCTTTTTTAAAAATCCACTACACAAAAATAATTATCAATTAAAAAAAAGTCCTATGTCTTGACCCCTAAGGTTGTTAATGGGACGTCCGTATTGTTGAAGGGAGCGATCGGAAATTAAATAATTTTCGAATTTAATTGGAAGTTGTGATATGTTTTCACAACCTAGTTATTACATTTTTTATATGTTATTTTTTTATTTAATAATTAATTAATTCGATCTATTAATTAAAATATTTTTTTAACTTAAAAATTTATATATATATATATATATATATATATATATATATGAAAACTTGTTTTTAAAAATTATTCAAATTTTACAATTCCATAAGTTTGTCCTTTTTAGAAGCTTTTTCAAATTCCTCTAACTTTTTTTCTAAATTAGCAATCAATTTCAATAAAATCTACCAAGCTAAAAAAAGATTTACAATTTATCCTAAGATCATTGGGCCAATTTTTGTTGACAAAGATCAATTTTTGTTCTCCAATTTTTTTTTTATTGTAAATGACATCTCTTAAGATTAGTAAAGATTCTGGCTAATGAAAATATTTTTTCTGTTTCAATTTGAGATCCAACTATTTCTAAGATTTGTCTAACACAAAAGCCAATTATAGGAAACATGTTCTACACTGGACATTTGATGTTTTTAACATTCATTTGATAACACCTAAAAATCAAAAGCTCTTTATTGACCAATTCCATTGCTAGCTCACTTGTGCTAATTATTATTTCAAAGATATCCAAACTCATGTCCTCTTCAACCCTTTGATCAACAACACCTCTTTCAAATTCAACCAATAAATGCAAATGATAATAACATTTAATAAGCATAAAAAACAAAGATATTCTATCATATTTTTCAAAATTTTCTTTACTTTGCTCATGATCAATAAGTGAAAACATAAGACAAAAAGTTTTTAACTTAGGGTCCAACATTAAAATTAAAAAAACATATTATAGGCCTTTTCTTTCATTTTTTTTTAAGAAGGAAAGAAAAGAATCCAAAACCTAAACAATTTCCTTTTTTATGTTAAAAGCCAAATATGATAACTCATAAACAACATTTCCATCTTCTTCCATTAAATTGTCAAATGTTGTAGAATCAATTTCATCCTTGAATTTTTAACTCATGGATATGGCAAAATTGAGTGCATCATTTAACAACCAATAACCTGTAAATTAGTTCAAAATACAAGCAAACACAATAAGGCCAAGAGAATCAACGATAATCCAACAAATGTGTCATGTCAAAGGAGGTGATACTCTTGCACTCATTTTCACAAAATTTTACTTGTTGTAACCTAATACAATTGTTTTTTTGAATCGCAAAAGCTTTCTGAAAAAGGATAACTTTAATAACAAATCTGTAAAAACAAAAGAAAATGTTAGAATATGCACAATAAGAATTGAAAAAATGTGAAAAAAATTGTTAGACTATGCAAAGTAAGAGTTGAAAAAAAATGTGGACACAAAAATTTGGTCTCTTTTTGGAAGGTTATCTTTCATCTTCCCTTAAAGGACAATTAATTTCTTCTTCAAATTTTAAAAGAATATTACAATGATTTGAATTAACATGTTTCCTCAATGTAGTTATACCATCAGTTGTGCTATATAGGATTGACCCTACCTAGCTTGAATTTTTGAATTTAAATTCAAAACTATATTATTGTAACAAAGAATACAACACATGATTTGAAAAGCTATTAACTTCTTTGTTATCGTTAACACAATAAAATGCCCAACACAACACATTTTTACTATTTAGTTTCCAAAATAATTTTTGCGCATTCAACTTCTTTAAATTTTTTTCATTGTATCTTCTTTTATTTCTAGATTCCTATTTCTTTATGTTTGAAAACTTTCAGATTCTTAAGGTTCTTGCAAAGGTTCATCTTCCATCCTTACTTCATTCATAAACATATCACATTATTTTCTTAGCATTTATTTTCAAAAATGCATCACAACAATGTGAAAAGAACTACATATTAGCATGAAAAAAATAGCACATGAAGAGCAACAGTGAGCTAAGGAGAAATCAAAAACTAGAGAACCTTTGAATGGTAGGTGATGGGTTAAATATGGATGAGTAAAGGGGAAAATGTATGTTAAATTATGATAAATATTGGTTTAAAATTTTCAATTTTATTTTGTGCCTATATGTGAAAATAACAACAATTCAGTATCACAATATTTCATATTAACAACATTTATTTTCAGCATTTTCCCTTTATTTTTCTTTGAATGACATTTGTATTATTCCAAACTAGCTTTCAATAACATGATGTTGTGAAGGTCAAAGAGATCTAAGTGCACATGACATTCGGCAATGTCATGTTGATTATATTTGGGTTCATGGGTTCTATTTGCCTCAAAACATTAAACCTCCATAGTGTTGCTAAAAACTAAGGTTTTTTTTTTTTTTTTTTAATTTTTAGGTTCTTTTGCCATTGCAAATTTTTTTTTCTTT
>Ga0209611_10010409_pt1 | contig 13713 bp, 6 predicted proteins | sample S1TSphgellanicum_3_FD_187693 | JGI IMG/M metagenome (GOLD analysis project Ga0209611, IMG submission 187693) | Host-associated microbial communities from peat moss isolated from Minnesota, USA - S1T2_Fc - Sphagnum magellanicum MG (SPAdes) (version 2) | ecosystem: Host-associated > Plants > Peat... | reverse complement strand
AAAAGAGCAAGAGAAAATGAATGATGAAGAGCTGCTGCTCCGTTTAAGGACTCCTTCGTTGATGGGTGGAAGCTCGCCCGCGGCTATAAGGACTACTTGGTCGATGGGTGCAGCGAGAGCAGCGACACCTGCTTCTTATATACGCGACGGAAGGACAGATATCGACGTCTGCGGTGGAATCTACTTTTCCAGCATCCACCGTTGGCATTGTGCAGATTCTGTAATTTAATGGTTCAAGGGAATTTTTTATTTATCACACGCTACATATGCATAATGGCCCTAATGAGAATCTTGACACTCTGATTGGAAATCAGGTTACGAGTTCAAAGCCATAACGGATTGTAGTAGTCTTTTCTTAATTGATGAAATTTTGCCAGAAAGAGAAGTTAAAAAGTAAATTTTTGAAAACTAATTAATTTTGGAAGTTTTCAATTTCCAGAAGTGAAGGAAAAAAAGGAGTACAAATGACCAGATTTTAATACGTGGCTGTCAATATGTAGCCAAAAAATATAGGAGGATGATTAAGATTTGTACAAGTTCTTATAATTTGTCATATATAACCAGATTTGGCTAAATCTTCCTAAAAATGATTGCCGCTTTTTTTCCATCCTGCTATTGACGATATTCACTTTACTGTCTTGCTAACATGGTGGCACGCTATTTGACAAGTGTTCCCCAGTGCATATTAGCATGTATCATGCACATGGCATTTTCATATCTCCCTATTACTTTTATGCACATTCCTGGTCACTGGTTGGACGAACGTCATAACTTACCCTCTCTTTTGTCCTATATGTCTCTTTTGTGTGCATAACCAGTAAGTTCGGCGCTCACTTAAACTGAGTAATGTTCAGTAACTAGCTTGAGTATGCATGTTGTGATGAATGGATCAGCGTTCACAAGTCTCAAGGAATAGGACCTGCACAGTTGAGTTGGTGCACAACCTTCCACCCTCATTTCATTAGTAACCTACTAGTTAGCACAAGGTACCAGGCTCAGTTCTTATTGGCCCAATGATTTGGTAACCCTTCAAAACGTCAATGTCATAGCGACTTTTTTAATGGACTTTTAAGGGCAACTCAATTCTTGTTAGGGTTGGCTAGTCTGGTTTCAAGTGGCCTCTTGCTTTGAACCTAGTCTATTTACATTTGATTTTCTTTTCTTTTGGATTGGTTTTTAGTCTAATAGTGTATTTTTGTGTTTTCTTGAAGGTGGATTTTGTTGAATCTTTTGCAACATCTCCCCCCTCCCCCCCTTGTGTTATTTGTGCCCTCCTTTCTCTATTTTACAATGGAACAAGCATGAGAAGCTACTCCATTTGTTTCTCTTTTATCGGTTTTCTTTCCTGGGTTAATGTTTTTTGGAAGTGGATTTGGAAAGAGTCAATTATGCAATTCTGTTTCAAATCTGGGGCTGTCTTTTTCTTTCTTGATCTCTTTCTTTTGCAATAGAACTTGAAGATGTTGGAGATTTGCAATAGAACTCAGTAGATGTTACGAATGGGAGATTACATTTTCTTTTGGGTTTACAGTCATGTTCTTTTTAAAGTGCATAATTTGGCAACTTTGCTTCAACTTCTCCTTATAACTCTTTGTCTATGTGTTTTGCAAATAGAATTCATGAGGAGTTGCTGCATTTGGGATATTGTGATCCAAAATGAATAATTAAACAAGAAAAATAGTAGCTTACTAGGAGTTATTTTTTGTGATGATTTTTTGTCATTTAAAAATTCTTTTCACCAAAAATATTAGGGATTTTTAGGAATGTTTTGTTTTTCTAGTATAAATTCAACTATTCTTGCTGTTTTTGGGGAAATTTTGCCTAATTTTCAATATCAAAATACCTTTTCTCAATAAATAAAAACCTTGCTTACTAATCTCTTTAACTCACATCCCATATTTGAAGAAATCTCTTTCTCTCATCAATGCCTGATTCCCCACCACAACATTAGCACATTACATATATATTTTTAATATTATTAAAACCTCATGGCTAGGAAAAAAAACTTTGGACTTATGGAATGTATTTAACAGGTTAAATATATCGTTAAACTTTAATTTAGGCTTCACTTTGAAAATGTGAGTTCATCATTATTTACATCAATCTGAATTTTAATAACTGAACATAAAAAGTGTGCCTTTTCATGTCCATGTAGGTGGCTAGGAGAAAAGAATGAACAGAATATGAGGAAGGAGTGACCTAGTTATTAGGAAAGAAATAAAGTAATCCATGTGAAGGCATATGTTACATTCTCATATTATTTTTGAAAAAGTATTGAGATAATAATTATGTTAAATAATATTTTGAAAATTACATACATAAATATATACTAGAACTTGTGACCAAGGACAAATATGGATTTCAATGAAATATAATGTAATAGTTAAATAAATTTTAATTTTTTGATTTAAGCTTCACTTTAAATTTGTGAGCAAGAGATAAGAATAATGGTAAAGGAGATGGAAGTTTATTAATTAAAAACTATACTGTATGTCTCCCCCATTTTATTTCCCTAACATTAATAATATGTTCCCGTATGGTTTCCAATAGTTCATCATTATTTGTGTCAATCTCAATTTTGATTTTACTATATATAACAATATAGACATGAAAAGGCACATGAACTAGCATGTGCTTTTTCATGTTATATTTCGAAAAGGTATTGAAACAATTTTCTGGAACACTTCTTCTTTGAGTTACATATTGATATATGGACCACTTGAAACCATAGACTGTGGATAAATCCAACGAATATACAACATTGACAACTACATACATACATATATATTACTGAGTTTGTCCACAACCTTCCACCCTCATTTCATGAGTAACCTACTAGTTAGCACAAGGTACCAGGCTCAGCTCTTATTGGCCCAGTGATTTGGTAACCCTTCAAAACGTCAATGTCATAGCCACTTTTTCCATGGACTTTTAAGGGCAACTCAATTCTTGTTAGGGTTGGCTAGTCTGGTTACAAGTGGCCTCTTGTTTTTAACCTAGTCTATTTAAATTTGATTGTCTTTTCTTTGGATTGGTTTTTAGTCCGATTGTGTGTTTTTGTGTTTTCTTAAAGGTGAATTTTGTTGAATCTTATGCAACATCTCCCCCCTCGCCCCCCCCCTGGTCATTTGTGCCCTCCTTTCTCTATTTTACAATGGAACAAGCATGAGAAGCTACTCCATTTGTTTCTCTTTTATTGGTTTTCTTTCCTGGGTTAATGTTTGGAAGTGGATTTGGAAAGAGTCAATTATGCAATTCTGTTTCAAATCTGGGGCTGTCTTTTTCTTTCTTGATCTCTTTCTTTTGCAATAGAACTTGAAGATGTTGGAGATTTTGCAATAGAACTCAGCTGATGTTACACATGGGAGATTGCGTTTTCTTCTGGGTTCACAGTCATGTTCTTTTTAAGGTGCATAATTTGGCAACTTTGTTTCAACTTCTCCTTATAACTCTTTCTATATGTGTTTTGCAAATAGAATCCATGAGGAGTTGCTGCATTTGGGATATTGTGATCCAAAATGAATAATTAAACAACAAAAATAGCAGCTTACCAGGAGTGATTTTTTGTATTGACTTTTTGTCATTTTATAACTCTTTTCACCAAAAATATTAGGGAATTTTAGGAATGTTTTGCTTTTCTAGTATAAATTCAACTATTTTTGCTGCTTTTGGGGAAATTTTGCATAATTTTCAATATCAAAATACCTTTTTTCAATAAATAAAAACCCTGCTTACTAATCTCTTTAACTCACATCCCATATTTGAAGAAATCTCTCTCTCTCAAGAATGCTTGATTCCCCACCACAACATTAGCACATTACGTATATATTTTTGATAATATTAGAACCTCATGGCTAGGAAAAAAAACTTTGAATTTATGGAATGTATTTTAATGGTTAAATAAATTGTTAAACTTTAATTTAAGCTTCACTTTTGAAAATGTGAGTTCATCATTATTTACACCAATCTGAATTTAATAACATGAACATGAAAAGTGTGGCACACTTTTCATGTCCATGTAGGTGGCTAGGAGAAAAGAATAAAATAATTATGAGGAAAGGAGTGACCTAGTTATTAGAAAAGAAATAAGATAATCCATGAGAAGGCACATGTTACATTTTCATATTATTTTTGAAAAAGTATCGAGATAATAATTATTTCAAATAATATTTTGAAAATTACGTACATAAATATATACTAGAACTTGTGACCAAGCAAAAAAATTCGGATTTAAATGAAATATGTTCTAATAATTGAATAAATTTAAAATTTTTGATTTAAGCTGCACTTTAAAATTATGAGCAAGAGATAAGAATAACGATAAAGGAGATGGAAGTTTATTAATTAAAAAATAGACTAAATATCTCCCCCATTTTATTTCCCTAATATTAATAATACATTCCCATATGGTTTTCAATAGTTCATCATGATTTGTGTCAATCTCAATTTTGATTTTACTATATAACACATTAGACATGAAAAGGCACATGAACTGGCATGTGCTTTTTTATGCTATTTTTCAAAAGGTTATTGAAACAATTTTTGTGAACACTTCTTCTTTGAATTACATATCGATATATGGACCACTTGAAACCATAGACTGTGGATAAATCCAAAGAATATACAACATTGACAACTACAACATACATATATATATATATATCCCTGTTGGTTGGTGACAAAATCATTGATAATGATGATGCATGTTATTAGATTCACATTAAAATTGACTAATGATATTGTAAGGATATATTAATTAATTTTTTTCAATTGCATTATTGATTCATGGGATTCTCACGTGTGATGATCTGATTGGCATGATTATCTGGTTTTGGGGTTTAATTAGTTGATGAAACCTGGGCCTGGTTTGTCTTTTTGTTTTTCCCTGGCTAATGGCAACTTGCTTTTTCAAAATGGCAGAAATAAATTGTTTTGTGGGGTTAGTTGCCAAATTTCGAAATACATATATATTGCCAGATTCTACATTTTCCCAATAGGTAAATGCTTAAATATTTTTATAGCCAAATATGGCTAAATGTTTTGATAAAAGATCACCAGTTCAACCTCACACAAAAAACCCTTCGACTTGGCACCTACAGATCTATAACTTTTCAATGGAGGAAGGAATTTGGGTAATTACATTATTAAAAATGTCACCATTTAAAAAATATTGGCAACCACAAATTTCAATAGCCACAATCTCAAACTCCTCTATTTTACATAAAGTGTGGGGCAGACATGGGACTCTTCTCAAATTCTAAACCGATTTACCCATTCACTATATTGGAACTGGTGTTTTTTGTTTCAGATTTGTGAAGTGGGTGGGTTAGAAATCATGCAGAAGGGGACCAAATACCATAGCGTAGGGTCAGTTGCCACATTGAGAAAATGAATTATTATTATTTTCCAAAAAATGAATTCAGTTTTTAATTTTAAAATTATATAATTTCCCATCATTTTTTTCAAATGAGTGATATTTCAAAAATAATTATGTTTTCACACATTTATGTTTGTTTGAGTGAAAAACTTCGTCTAGAATTTTTGTGAACTCACATGAATGAAACTTTTAATATAGAATTGAAATAATATAATCAACTCATATATAATATATGATTGAATACTTCAACAAGTTTGGTAATTGTTTGAATGGTGTTTGGAGTATATTTGCACTTTGCAATATATTGGTACGATTACAAATTTTTCATGAATATAATTTTTAATCATTTAATATCAATTTCAAAGCAAGTTTTTTTATTTACAATCTTATTCTTGGGGTTTGAACCATTTTATTCCAAGTACAATTTGAAAAAAACCTTTTCAATATTAAAGTTTTGGTGGAAGTTCAAGCACATGAAGTTTCAAAAAATAACTTTTATTCCAACAATCTTTGATCATTGTAATGTGTTTTCACCCTTTGGAAATTGAGTGATATTGATATTCATTATAACTCATAGACATCTTTGATTGTAGTGTTTTATTATTTTGTATATTTGTTACAATGTAAACATGAGAAGTTACAACATTTTCCTTTTTTTAAAAATGTTTAGGGTTTCTAAAAAATGCTATCAAGATTTCAGATTATTGCACGCCTATTATACTTGTTATACATCATACTTTTGGGTGAAAAGTGATGAAAAGTGGTTCACCTATAATGTGTTTTTCATTTTCGAGTCTTGCAAATATTTTCTCTATATCATTGGGCCATTAAAGGAAACCTATTTGCAAAAACAAGATACCCCTTGTCACCAAATTGAAAAACAATCAAGAATAAATTCAAAGGTTTGAAAATTTTCACTAATACTTCATTATTAGTCTATTTCTCAGTTTTTCAATTATGTTTTTTGTTACCATTATGTGTGTTTTCTTCTAGATTTGCATTATTTGATGAAAATTTTGACAACAATTCCATAAGTGAAAACATATCAACTTTGTTTTTAAAAAAACATGGCACATTGTTGCATTCATATTCACCAAAACATTTAGAAGATTTTTGTTTGTCCAATGCATAATTTTTTTAGGTTTTTGTTTTTCAAATATTTTAATTACTCCTTGGTGGTTGCTGGTGGAGCTTGTTGTGATGTTTTTTGGTTTCCAAATATGTGACATTGAATGCATTCCATAATGTCACTTACAATTTTGTTATTCTTATTTACAAGTTTAAGTACTGGGGTGAAAGCATTTGATTTTTTCCACTTTATACCCATGTTCTTGAGAGTTATTGGAGTTGTCAAAAATTGACTTATAGATATTAAAGGAATGTTCATAAAATTCACAAAATTGGGTGGTGGATTGCCTTTGTTGGATTATGACAAATCATCCAAGTTTATGAAATTTGGTTGATTCCTTTTTATATTTGCATTTGTAGTTTCATTTCTTTGATTTCAAGCACATATTCATCTCCCAAAAGCTCTTTCATCAAAGATATCTAAGGTGTAGCAAAGTTTTTATATCCAATCCTATAGTGGGTGGCCTATAAACTACATCTCCTTCATCGTGAATAACTCTCACATGTCTTAGTGCATTGATCGTGCTCTTTCCCTGGAAGGCATATTCATAATCAGGGTAACCAAAAGGACAATCTAATGGAAAAAAGATTGCAAAAGACTATTTTAGATATTTATTATATTTATTATTTCATGATTATACTAGATTGGTATACGACTATAATCAAAATGATGTCATGTTAATCTATTAAAAAAATCTAAAAATAAATTGGATATAATATAGATGTCTTTTTAAGTCCTTTAAAGTAATTCGAATCCTTGTTTTAACTACAATTTTCATCTTAAAGGAATCAAAAGGAATGTATTAAACAATGCAATTGACTTCAATTTTCTTTCATGGATAAGTAATGCATACATATATGTTTGGCAATGTTCATATAATGCAATTGATTAAATACTATACGATATAAATTTTTTGAAGGCTATAGAATCCATTTTGAAAGGGCAACAAGGAAAATGATTTTTTTTTCCCACTTGGTTGATTTTTTTAATTCACTGGGCTTAGAATTTGTGGCCCTAAGTGTTCAAAAAATGTTAAGGAAATTTTCATGCAAGAAAACATGTTAAGTTGTATATAAAAACTTATGTACCCATTTTTTGCATTTTTGGTTATTTACCAAAATATCTATGCATAATTACATACACATATGAAAAATCACCATCACCATGAAAATTATCATAATTTTAATTATTCAATATCTCTCATCTTAATTTATTCGATTTAAATTTTATATTTGGAAGATAACAAAAACAAAGTCCTTGAATCTTGTGGTAAAAAAGTGGTACCCTGATTGTGAATATGTTTTGGAATGTTTGAATAGCCTTGTAGAATTGCTTATTGAACCATTTCAAAAGATGGTGGTGATTGCAATCTTCAATTGCTAGATCTTAGAATGGAATGTGGTAACCAATCCCTACATGATGATCTTGTAATCAAAATTAAAATTGTTTCGCTTTTTTTATGCACATTTTTCCATTGTGAAGGACTTTCACTTTGTGATCTTGTGCAATTCATTAGTTATTTTATCCCACTTTTGTGTGGTAGGTAACACTAGTGGTAACCCTTACCTTCAAGGCATAGACGGTTTTCAAGTGTGGCACATTTCAAGTGGTTGTAAGGTTACTTCAAACTTGGAACACCCACTAAATCGGAGCTAAAATAAAAGCTCGGCTAAAATATGGAGGAAGGAGGCATCCATCCATCCATCCACTCATTCATCCATTCATCCCAAGGTTGAGGGACTCTATAAACCTTATAAGAGACCTTACAAACCCAAACCCTCCCTTGCTAGTGTGCCTTATCTCCAATTTTTTCATCACTCCTTGAAACAAATATTTGCTGGAGAAAGAAAACCCCCAAAAGAAAAGAAGGGCGCTCAGAGCAGCCGGAGGGCCCCATTTCTCAGTGTGAAAAAATACGTCTCCACCAACAGACCCCTCCCCGTCCGCCCCCCCCAAAGCAATAGTTATTTTATCCCACTTTCGTGTCATAGGTAACATTTGAAAGCAAGGATTAACTAATTCTCTAAAAGTTTTTTTTTTTTTACATTGAATAAAAGCCAAGACCTAGGAATGTTCCTAGCTACCTTGTTCTTGTTGGGAAGGTCTAGCTTTTAAGTTTGGTGTTGCTCTCGGTGCTGAACTTATTGATATTTTGCAATTGTTGTTGTAATGTTTGGTGCTCCTTGTGACATTACATGTGCTTCTTTTGTTACACTTTGTGTTGTTGTTGCTCCTTGTGTTATAGATATTTTCAATTGCACTCATCCAAGTGATGTCCATGCATTATTTTCCCCCTCCTTTGTTTTTCTCTCCCTAATTTTGATCCAACAAAACTTTGTTATTGATGATCTTCGTCCATTGCTGAAAAAAACTCACAATAGAGAAGCTCTCAACATAGCAATGGAGTTGTGCACAATGGGTTATTAGTTTCATAGCCTAGTGTCCATGTTGATATCTTGGCAACCACAATTTGAACAATAGAGTTTATATTTTGAAGTTTTCACCAAAATGTAATCAATTTACCATTTACACTATTAGTACATGATAACACTCATGATACCTTGCCATGTCACTTTACCACATCTATTAATTATCAAAAAAATGATGTTATATGTGAACAAAGATTGTAAATTGCTAAGTTATTTCTTGCATTACCTACAAGTGTGAACATACCTTTATGAAATTACCATGGCACATTGGCAGAGGGGATTGTGTTTTGGTGGTTTTCTAGGAGAGTTTCACTTTACTTGGGCCATAAATATTATACAAAGATCTAAATGATAGAAAGATGAATCACTCCCAAGAAAATCACCAAAAAAATAATCTGGTCCACAAAAACGTATCCATTAAAGTATCAATTACAGTAATATATACCACCAAAAAAGTTAGTTACATGGATTGTAGATTCAAGTGGGATTAGGTGATGAATTGAAGATTAAGAAAGCCTCTTTTGTCAATGGCCATGAACTTTGTCCATGCTTGTTGTTTGAAGTCACTGCATTTCCCCCAAATCCAATTTGTTCAAACCTGTTAATGGGCAGTCATACTTCATTTTACATTACTTTAGTGTGATTTCATCCAAGGAAACTACTGCCCATCCGCATTTTTATTTGTGCAAAATATAGGTTTTTTTTGGTTGCAAACTCAATGATTTTTAGAAATCACCAAAATTCCAAAAAATCTTTTTAAATCACCAGATTTTTATAGACAATTCAAGTAGGTAGCGAAAAAAAACAAAGGATGTTCAAATTTTTCCTTTCATATTTTAATAACCAAGGTTGATTCAGCTTATGGATGATTGTCACCTCAACTACATCACAAAATAAGAAAAAAAAAAACCCACTGATGCTTAATGATTCCAATTCAATTTTGCCTTATGGGCTTGTTAAATCATAAGCCACCAAAAACTTCTTGCTAAAACACAAAACAGTTTATTCTTGGCCCTTGGAATATAAATATATTGGGTGACTTTATAACATGGTAAATGTTCTATTTGAATCTTCTGTCCTGGGGCATAGTCACCACAGGCTTTCATAGTTGGACTCAGTGATTATTTTTGGGCAAATTTTTGGAACCTAGCAAGGAAAAAAAAGAAAGGTGCGAAAGGTACAAATTGATTTTTTTTGAGAAAAATGGGCTCAAGTTGGCACATGCTATGAGAGGAAAAAAAATCTGTAGTTGCCATATTTAGAGAGAAAGTTGAAACGAGTCACCAAATTATATGAGGAATCCTATTTCTTTTTACTTAGGACCACTTGAACCTCTAGCAGAATTTTGCTACCTTACCCTAAGGTCAGTTTCGTCATTATATGATTCTCAAAATAGTGAAATGAAATTTTGTGATAATATGAATGACATGTTGAAAATCACAATATTATAGTAGATGATGGAAAATGATATAATTTTAAAATTAAAAACTGAATTCATTTTTTGGAAAATAATAATAATTCATTTTCTCATGTGGTAACTGACCCTAGGCTATGGTATTTGGCCCTCTTCTGCATGACTGTTAACCCAACCACTTCACAAATCCAAATAAAATAAAAACTGGTTCTGATATAGTGAATGGGTAAATCGGTTTCGAATGTGAGAAAAGTCCCATGTCTGCCCCACACTTTATGTAAAATAGAGGAGTTTGAGATTGTGGCTATTGAAATTTGTGGTTGCCAATATTTTTTTAGTGGTGACATTTTTAATAATGTAAGTACCCAAATTCCCTCCTCCATTGAAAAGTTATAGTTCTGTAGGTGCCAAGTAGAAGGGTTTTTTGTGTGAGGTTGAACTGGTGATCTTCTATCAAAACATTTAGCCATATTTGGCTATAAAAATATTTAAGCATTTACCTATTGGGAAGCTAATGTAGAATCTGGCAATATATATGTATTTCGAAATTTGGCAACTAACCCCACAAAACACTTTATTTCTGCCATTTTGAAAAAGCAAGTTGCCATTTGGTAAAAATTAGACAAGGAAAAACAAAAAAACAAACCAGGCCCAGGTTTAATCAACTAATTAAACCCTAAAACCAGATAACGATGCCAATCAAATCATCACACTTGAGAATCCCATGAATCAATAACACAATGAAAAACATTAATTAATATGTCCTTACAATGTCATTAGTCAATTTTAGTGTGAATCTAATAACATCCATTATCATTATCAATGATTTTTTCACCAACAATGTTATATAGTAAAATCAAAATTGAGATTGACACAAATAATGATGAACTATTGGAAACCATATGGGAATATATTATTAATATTAGGGAAATAAAATGGGGGAGATATTTAGTATTTTTTAAATTAATAAACTTTCATCTCCTTTACCATTATTCTTATCTATTGCTCACAATTTCAAAGTGAAGCTTAAATCAAAATTTTAAAACTTATTTAACTATTACAATATATTTCATTTAAATCCAAATATTTGTCCTTGGTCACAAGTTCTTCTATATATTTATGTATGTAGTTTTTAAAATATTATTTAAAATAATTATTATCTCAATACTCTTTCAAAAATAATATGAAAATGTAACATGTGCCTTCTCATGGATTACCTTATTTCTTTCCTAATAACTAGGTCACTCCTTTCCTCATAATTATTTCATTCTTTTCTCCTAGCCACCTACATAGACATGAAAAGGCACACTTTTCACTTTCATGTTATTAAAATTCAGATTGATGTAAATAATGATGAACTCACATTTTCAAAGGGAAGCTTAAATTAAAGTTTAACAATTTATTTAACTATTAATATACATTCCATAAATCCAAAGTTTTTTTTCCTAGCCATAAGGTTTTAATAATATTAAAAATATATATGTAATGTGCTAATGTTGTGGTGGGGAATCAAGCATTGTTGAGAGAGAGATTTCTTCAAATATGGGATGTGAGTTAAAGAGATTAGTAAGCAGGATTTTTATTTATTGAAAAAGGTGTTTTGATATTGAAAATTAGGCAAAATTTCCCCAAAAACAGCAAAAATAGTTGAATTTATACTAGAAAAACAAAACATTCCTAAAATTCCCTAATATTTTTGGTGAAAAGAGTTTTAAAATGACAAAAAGTCATTACAAAAAATCACTCCTGGTAAGCTGCTATTTTCTTGTTTAATAATTCATTTTGTATCACAATATTCCAAATGCAGCAACTCCTCATGGATTCTATTTGCAAAACAGATAGAAAAAGAGTTATAAGGAGAAACGCAATCTCCCATCCGTAACATCATCTGAGTTCTGTTGCAAATCTCCAACATCTTCAAGATCTATTGCAAAAGAAAGAGATCAAGACAGAAAAAGACAGCCCCAGATTTGAAACAGAATTGCATAATTGACTCTTTCCAAATCCACTTCCAAAAACATTAACCCAGGAAAGAAAACTGATAAAAGAGAAACAAATGGAGTAGCTTATCGTGCTTGTTCCATTGTAAAATAGAGAAAGGAGGGCACAAATGACAAGGGGGGGGAGGGGGGAGATGTAGCAGAAGATTCAACAAAATCCACCTTTAATACAACACAAAAATACACGATTAGACTAAAAACCAATCCAAAAGAAAAGAAAATCAAATGTAAATAGACTAGGTTAAAAGCAAGAGACCACTTGTAACCAGACTAGCCAACCCTAACAAGAATTGAGTTGCCCTTAAAAGTCCATGAAATAGCCATTGACGTTTTGAAGGGTTACCAAATCATTGGGCCATTAAGAGCTGAGCCGGTACCTTGTGCTAACTAGTAGGTTACTCATGAAATGAGGGTGGAAGCTTGTGCACCAACTCAACTGTGCAGGTCCTATTCCTTGAGACTTGTGAACGCTGATCCATTCACCACAACATGCATACTCAAGCTAGTTACTAAACATAACTGAGTTTATGCGAGCGCCGAACTTACTGGTTTTGCACAGAGAAGAGACATATAGGACAAAAGAGAGGGTAAGTTATGACGTTTGTCCAACCAGTGACCAGGAATGTGCATTAAGATAATAGGGAGATATGAAAATGCCATATGCATGATACATGCTAATTATACACCGGGGAACTCTTGTCCAATAGGGTGCCACCATGTTAGCAATACAGTAAAGTGACTATCCTCAATAGCAGGATGGAAAAGAGGTGGCAATCATTTTTAGGAAGATTTAGCCAAATCTGGCTACATATGACAAATTATAAGAACTTGTACAAATCTTAATCATCCTCCTATATTTTTTGACTACATATTGATAGCCACGTATAAAAATCTGGTCATTTGTACTCCTTTTTTTTCTTCACTTCTGGAAATTCAAAACTTCGAAAACTACTTAGTTTTCGAGAATTTATTTTTTAACTTCTCTTTTTGGCAAAATTTCATCAATCAAGAAAAGACTACTACAATCGGTATGGCTTTGAACTCGTAACCTGATTTCCATTCAGAGTGTCAAGATTCTCATTAGGGGTGGTTATGCATATGTAACGTGTGATAAATAAAAAATTCCCTTGAACCATTAAATTACAGAATCTGCACAGTGCCAACGGTGGATGCTGGAAAAGTAGATTCCACCGCAGACGTCGATATCCGTCCTTCAGTCGCGTATATAAGAAGCAGGTGTCGCTGCTCTCGCTGCACCCATCGACCAAGTAGTCCTTATAGCCGCGGGCGAGCTTCCACCCATCAACGAAGGAGTCCTTAAACGGAGCAGCAGCTCTTCATCATTCATTTTCTCTTGCTCTTTT
>Ga0209611_10010407_pt1 | contig 13716 bp, 13 predicted proteins | sample S1TSphgellanicum_3_FD_187693 | JGI IMG/M metagenome (GOLD analysis project Ga0209611, IMG submission 187693) | Host-associated microbial communities from peat moss isolated from Minnesota, USA - S1T2_Fc - Sphagnum magellanicum MG (SPAdes) (version 2) | ecosystem: Host-associated > Plants > Peat... | reverse complement strand
TGCGTTATGTGGGGAAGAAATGCATGAAGTCTAGTGGTATTTTGCAGGAATCATCAAGCCTAGGAGTGGAACAATGGTTGAACCTTATAGACAACCAATAGTAAGAAAATGTAAGTACACAAACTTAGGCTCTGTGGCCAGCCATAGAGTATACTATAAGGGGGAAGGTGGTGGCTTCCCCCAAGTTCGGGCCATGGTGAATCTAATGTGTTTGTGTTGTTCGTGGCTCGTCCTAGCACCAAAGGTGCTCCAACTATGCATTAATCACTTTGTGTGGGTTGTGTGCAGGCCCGTGTGAATGAGTGAAGCTTGTCAACTCTTCCTAGTCCCATCCCGGAACTCCAACACGCCCCTTTACCCCTCAAAATGTTGTGAATTAAGGAGTGTGCCCCGACTCCTCCCTCTTCCGTTGTCTTCTACTTGGACTCACATTTGGATCCTTTAAGGGCTTGAGAGTGTGTCAATTGATGCGTTATGTGGGGAAGAAATGCATGAAGTCTAGTGGTATTTTGCAGGAATCATCAAGCCTAGGAGTGGAACAATGGTTGAACCTTATAGACAACCAATAGTAAGAAAATGTAAGTACACAAACTTACTTCACTCGGTTTCAAATTTGTTGTTGGTAGTCATGTGGATTTGTGTATAGAAACTATTAGTTATAAAATGTTCTTTGGTGTCATTTTGGGTAAAACATTTTGAACATGGGCTTCAATTAGCTAATAAATTGTCCACATGTGGTTAAATTGAATTTCCATCCCAAGTCAACAATTATGAAGTTCATGGTTGACACCAAAGTCTTTTGTGCCAATCTAATGTACATGAAACTTCGCCTAAAGTCACATTTGTGTTATGTGATCTAACACGTAGAAGTTGTTTCAAAATACTCCTTGCATAACATTTATTCCATAGCAATGTAATTGCCTATTCAAATATAGACCCTTATGATTATCAAGTGGTTAAGTCTCCATATGTTTCTTTACAATTGGATGTTTTGTTTATGGAAAAACACATTACATATTAATTTGTGACTTCAATGAGACCTAACATACTTTCAAATTCCTTATGTGTATGTGCACGTTTGATTTGTGTAGTGTGATCTTGAATTTGATATATAACAAGTGACTTATGATGTATGAGTACTTGCATAATATTTAAATGTCCATGTAGGTTTTAATTTGTGTAATTCTGTGAAGATTGATGTACAATAGGTGAGTTTTGTGATGGAAGAACTTGCAAAATCCTTGAATGTGTTTACAAATGTTGCAATTTATGTAGTTGTGTGAGCTTATTGTGTATTCATAATGACTTTTTAGTAGTTGAATAGTCCTTAATTGTGTATGCAAGTTTAGTTTTGTGTACCATTGTGAGTATTTTATGTACATTAAGATGCTTCTATGTGATAGAGTATTTGGATGTCCTTACATGTATATGCAAGTTCTAATTTATGGACAACTTATGTGCATTTTGTGTACATTAGGATGACTTTTGTGTCGGAGAGTACTTGGATACTCCTCAAGTCTATATGGAGGTTCAGATTTATGTAAAAGTTGTGTACATTTTATGTACAGTAAGATGAATTTTGTGGGGCAGAGTACTTGGATTATCCTGAGTTGGACCTATGAAATATTTGATTCATTGGGTGTGTGTAACCTTTTTGTAAATCTTGATATGCTTGGTTGTGTGATATTTTCATAGGGGTTAATTGAATGAAGCTTGAACTTGCATCCATTAGTCTATTATGAACCCAACCATTTTTGTTTAAAGGTGGTACTCATACTCAAAATAATTCCAGGCAATGTATACAAGGTTCAAGACATTAGCCCAAGTGTGGGCAACATACATATGAAGCAACAAACTAGTCCACATGTGGTGGAAATTGAAGTCACCAGCCTATTGAAGGATAGAAGCCAAACACTTTTAGAGGTTGCTACACAAGCACATGTTTTTGATGGAAAACAAAAGGGTGACCCAGTGGTAATGAAACCTTCGACAACAAAGAAAGAATTACATATGGAAATTGCAAATGAAGATGATGGCAATGCATGATTTTGATAACATGGACACTTCTGAGGTAGATGGCATAGATGTTCAAGAAAACCAAGGTGCATCAAGTGAAGATGGTGAACATCCTCTTCTAAACAAGAAAAGAAAAGTTGATGACCAAGATGATGAAGTTAGCAAACACCATGAGGGCTTTCGAAAACCACAAGCAAAAAAGAAGTCCAATTCCTAGGGCCGCCAAGGTAAGCTTAATGAACCTAATGCCAATACAAATAAAAAGTGTAAGAAAAAAAAAACACTAGTTGTAAACAGAGTCTTAACTGCAAAGACAACCTGACAAGCAACTTTTAAGTTTATAAAACAACCGAAAGCACCCAAAAGTAAGTGAATGTGGTGTAATAGTAAGTTGTCTACTATACATGAATTACACATGTGTAGTTTCAAAATTGTACAAATGTTTTGTATACTAAATGTGTCGCAACCCCACTTTGAAGGAAGTGTGAGGTCGCCACTCACACTCTCGAAAAATGGGACTTGGGAGTCCTCTGGGACTCCCGAAAATTCAGAACGCAATTGTAGGGGTCAAAAAACCTTGCATTCAGGTGTTCTTTGTACCGTTGGAAAGGTCTTGAAGTGAAAATGTCCAAAATGGCCTCGCATGAGCCATTTGGACATCTGCAGCACAAGTTATGGTCGAAAGAAGGGCCGGGAGTCAAACTGGCAGTTTGACTCCCGACCATTAAAAGTCGGGAATCAACCCGATCCTGGTGTGTGCAGGTGGAATGCAACACACTGTTGGAAAGCTCTAAAGGAGAGCTACAAGTTTTCTTCAAACCTCGTCCCAATCGGAGGTTGAAGCAAGAAGTTATGAATGCCCAAAGTCTCGAGAGTCCAAACCGGGACAATTTCGGGACTCCACTTTGGGTCCCGGGAAAAAATGCCATTTGGATGCAAGTAAGGTGGAAAGTCAGAGAGAATACTATATGGGGGAAGGTGATGGCTTCCCCTGAGTTCGGGTCATGGTGAGTCAAGTGAGTCCAGTGTTGCTCGTGGCTTGTCCTAACACCAAGGGTGCCCCAGAATGTGAATTAAGCAACTTGTTGGTTGGTTTTGAATGCAGGACCGAGTAACTAAATAGTTGTCCCTCTTCCTAGTCTAATCCCGGAGCTTTCAGCACGCCCCTCTTACCCCTTGTAGTGCTGGAAGCTGGGAGCGACACCAAGTTCCAACTACTTCCGTGCTTTGACATAGTTGGACCCTTTTGGGCCCAACAAGGAACTTGGGGGCGTGTCAAAATGTATGTTTCATTTTATTTTTTGTTATGGTTTTGATAGATAGTTGAAACATACATTTCATGTTTCATTTGTATTTTGAACCCTTGAAACATATCCAGAGTTTTGACACAATATACACATTCTCCAAGTTTCTTTTGTTTGGTGGTTTTTTGTGGTTTTTTTTAGGTTCAATTTTCTATTTGAAGGTTTATTGGTCAACTTTGTGGCAAGGGATTTTTGATAGGTGTGTTCAAGGTCGAAGCATTGGTGTCATGATGGACTATATTATACATGTGAGTTTTTTCCTTCTCATTTTTGTTGTTTTTCAAACTTAAGTTATAATTTAGATTAAAACTACAATTTAACATGAGGTATTATTGGCAAAATTCATGATGTCTGTTACATAAGTTTCAGAATATCTTAACAAATCACATGTGTATTGTAACTAACTTGCACAGTTTTTCTTTGTTGCCAAGTTTCTAAGTTTTCAAAGTTGAAGTACTACCTATTGATGGGAATAATTTCTTATTATGAACAAATATATTTTTCCCGTTGTAAGCATCATTTATGAAGGCTAACCTTTTTTAATAGATTTTGAACTACATGTATTCTTCTTTCAATTGAACAAATTTCCCTTAGATACTGCCCCAAGTAGTATTTTTCATCAAACATTGTTGTTTCTTTTAGTATGGTACATCAATTGAATGGAGAGTTGTAGACAAATCCATCTAATAATAGAGTTGCAATTGCATAGGAAAAAATATTTAACTCGCTATCTACGCCTTTGAGAAAAATTAAACATGTTATCCTTTCGAGTGTGAGTATAAAGAAAGGAACTAAAAACCATGTCAGATAGTGGTAAAAATTATGAACTTTTTAACATATGTTTTTCTTGTGACATTTTAAAGTTATGTTAATCATTCCAAGTTCTATTAAGTGACTAATACGAAAGTTGAGGAATTCAAATTAAAAACTCATTAAATTAAATTCTGGGTTTTGGTTTAAAAAAAGGATGTTTGAACTTGAATAGGTGTTGCGTCGGATGTGGTTAATTTTATAAAGGACCAGGTAAAGGACTATTGTAATAACATAATTTTGATGGTAAAGAAAATTTACATGATAACAACCTACTACCCAAGTTCAAAAAACACTCACAATTTAAAAGATATGGAATTTTTAAAAATTTAAAAATTCAAAGTATTTTTAAAATTTTAAAATTATCAAGAGTCCTTTACCACGTGTAAATGGAGTGTAATGTGCATGACATTCAAAACAAATTTGTAATTTATGATACAAAAAACAAAAACCTAAAGTAGTTAACATATTTTGGTATGATTCAAAATTATGATAAATTTTCAAGATGAATGCAAAATTTGATAGAACTTACACACTTTGAAATATTCATATATATTCAACAATGATTAACAAAAAACATGTGATCTATTGGGTCAACTATGTGTATTTTTAATAACAAGTTTCAAAAGATTTCATTCAAAAATTCTTTCATATGAAAAATTGTAAAGTAATCCCATTGGCTCCTTTCTATGTACTTGCACCCTTTCATATTATAGTTTTAAAGCTATCATTATTGAAGAACTTGTTTCGTGAGTCTATAGGGGAAAGAAATATATATATAACTTTCTCATATGTTTCATGAATTTAGTGGAAGCACCCATTGGCTAGAACTTATTTCATATCAAATAAATTATGTTACTGCCATTATTGGACCATTGTTATGGATGTATAAAGATATATTTTACAATTGTTTCAACTTTTGATGTAAAAATTGACTGAATGAGATCCATATTTGGTGTAGTGTATGGCATTGTATTAATATTAATTTAAACTCTATCTATGCATTATAGGACTCGTTCTTTGTTGAATAATTTTTTTCAATTATGGCTATTCAAGTTCCTACATAATACATGCATTTTACATGCATTCATCCATTGTAATAATCACTATATGTATATCCTTGCTAAAATGACAAGGCACTTACCACGGTTGAGTATTTTAATATCTATGTATATTATGCATTTATGTGTATACAGATCATTTTATGTAAAAGAAGGGTATTGAATTGAGCCAAAAAATGTCCTCCATAATTTGTACATTCTATATAAGTTTTACAACCAACTTAAACCTCCAAAACTAACATATGTATTCGCCAACTAAAAAACATAATTCTAGAACCTTCAAACACAAGCTTTCATTTAGTTATAATCTATAGAGCAGGTCTTCACCAAGTGGGACTTGTGTTTTAAGGGTTTGAAATCCATTATGAAGTTCTATCCATAACCAAGTCCATGCTCCAAAACAAGTTGAACATGGGAAATGCCATGTAACAAATTCATCAAGGTAACAAACCCACTAGTAATTAAACAAAAATTCTACAAGGATTGTATTCCCCATGTTAATCTATTCCACTTTCACTTGATCTACATCTTTACATGTCACAAAATTTCAAGTACCCATCAATTACCACATGACAAATCAATTAAATCTACGACACATATGCACATACCAAACTAACTTTATTTTTGGTGGCAACTTTGACTTTTGCATTTGTCATTAGAAACTCATGTATTTATCATATACAACATAAGGAATAAACTAAACTTGAAATTAATCTAAACATTCACTTCATTTTTATGGAAACTTTCACTTTTAGATTTGTCACAAGAAACCCAAGCATTGTCAATTACTAAATTAGAAATATTATGAACTTCCAACATACCAAAATTTGCTTTTTGTGGCAACTTTCACTTCTACATCTGTCATCAAAAACCCAAGCAATGTAAGTTACTACTTAGAAACATTATGAACTTCCAACATACCAAATTTTGTTTTTTGTGGCAACTTTCATCTTGGAATCTATCACCAAAAACCCAAGCACTATTAATTACCAAATTCAAAAAAAGATTTTTGCTATACCTTCGTTACGCGGGCTAGGCACGCAAACGTGTAGGGACTTCACTAGATCTTTATGAAATTCCAACATACCAATTTTTTTTTTGTGGCAACTTTCACTTCTACATTTGTCACAAGAGACCCAAACATTGTCAATTACCAAATCAAAAAGATTATGAACTTCCAACATACCAAAATTTACTTTTTGTAGCAACTTTCACTTCTACATCTATCACTAGAAATCCAAGCACTGTAAATTACCACATTAGAAACATTATGAACTTCCCAGATACCAATTTTTTTTTTGTAGCAACTTTCACTTCTGAATCCATCATAGAAAACCCAAGCATTATTAATTACCACTTTAGAAGTTCATTATGAAGGTTCAACATACCAATTTATTTTTTGTGGCAATTTTCATTTCTAAATATGTCACTAGAAACCCAACCAATATCAATTGCCACATCAAAAACATTATGAACTTCCAACACCAATTTGTCTTTTGTGGCAATTTTCACTTTTGAATTCGTCATTAGAAACCCAAGCATTATCAATTACCAAATCAAGAACATTATAAAATTCCAACATACCAAATTTGTTTTGTGGTAACTTTCATTTCTAAATCTGCCATATGAAAACTGCCTTTTTATCTCAAGTCTCCTCTCCCATGAATGGATCCCTCCATAGATCAAACATTAACCAGAAAGGCTCCATGTGCAACTTAAAATCAACCTTCAAGATGGGAAAAATGAATGCATACTTAATAATTAAGTACATTGCATGAACAACATAAAACCACAATTGCATTAACTTTTTTTTCTACACATTTAACATTAATGTGTAAGCAGAAATAAAGACATCCGGTCAATACAAAGTGGAAATCACACCATAAAGCAGTCCATTTAACCTACACCCAAGGTAAGTATTCAATTGAAGGCCTTCTCCAAAACTACTTTTAATCATCATGTTGAACACTTGGTCACCATACAAGATGAATCCAAATTATATTGCTAACAATAAGGGTCATAATTAATTAAAACCTGGAAGTTGACTATTTTTTTGGAACACAATGTGTATTAATAATTATAAGCACTTGAATTTACAAAATCTATCCAACAACATCAACTGTAGATAATCATAATAACAATGATGGAAAAACTAACCACACCTTAATCATCTTCTAATCGGGCAATTATGGATCTATGCCTACAAAAGTATTAGTAGTTAATTCATACACCCTAGATTGTTGTCATTAACCTTATGATCTTTAGGTGGCATTAAAAACTTCACAGCTCATACAAAATGAACATGCATGTAAACCAAATGCGAATCCTTCAACAACACATATGATGATTCACTACTACCCCACCTTTGGTAGTATAAACTAGCTACCACATCATTGTTTTTAGCAAATGATGTCCCTCACTTATCTATGAAAGATTTTTTGACCTAATGAAGAGGTTTGGTGCAAAAGACTAACCAAAAGTTTGCATCCTCCGAATTTCTAATCTTCGCATTGATTGCAAAAATATCACCAACATCCAAGGTAATAGCCAAAACATCTCCATCTACGTGTTTTACCATAAGCATGGACCCACTCATGATGGGACTATGATGTATGATGGAGAAGCATTATGGTAAAACAACTAGGTCCTTTACCATAAAGGTGGTTAGATTCTTCTTATTAGTAGCACATATTGAATGTAACTTCATAGTTCTTTTTATAGGGTCATAGTTGAAGGAACTTGAGTTTCGCCAAACCTCATCTGCCTTCATAAGCCAAAGTACCCGTTGTAAAGGCCTCCTCACACCAATAAATGATGTTTCAAGCCTCTTAGATAAATGCTTGCGTAGAAAATCCACCACCTCCTTTGCATTTGGGAGCTTTACACCATGAACATCAAGTTGTTCCTTGCGCAAAAACCTCTTGATCACTGTTCCTACACCATTGTGTGGGCCTTTGCCATGTCCACTTCTAAAAAATCTCCAAAACATCTTACACCTTCGAGTCAAATTGAGACACTTGCTTACAAAGAACCATGGCTTGGAACTCTTGAACTAAAAGGCATAGCCATGACTCCAAACCCAATGGCATTCCGGTGCATAACCATTGGCCACCATGTACTCCCAATGAAGCTTGAAGTAGTGTTGAACAAACTCAAAATCATGTTTTCGATTGTCAAAAATGTAAAAGTAATATTCAGTTAGAATTTGTGATTGTTTGTCATAAAGATCAGGATGGGGGTTATGACGATAGGTTATGTGCACTAGTATGTTAATCTAATAACTATTCCAATGCATATATTGGATTTCATTTTGGGTTTCAAAAGTGTAATTTTTAGCAAAGTCTACAATAGATACCACAATTTGATGCGGGTAAGACTTGATACTACTTTTGAATTGTTTGTCTTGCCATTTAAACACAAAGTTGTGCCTTACAAAGGTTTGTAACTTTGGCTTCAAGTAGTGAACAAACTCATCATTGCTTGTTTTCTTGTAAACCAATGTAAGCTTTTTCAAAGTTTTACCAAACCTAGACATGGTTGCTTCCATGGTAAATCTCTTCCATTCTACTAAGGCTTCACTAGAACTAGTGATTTCTTCTGAACAGAATGGGAAATTTTCCACACCATAGTCACCACATCAACCATACAAACATTTAATCTTATGCCATTCTTCCTCTTTTCACACATAATCAACTACCACATCTCTATAATGCTTTTATACACCTTGGATGAGGCACCACATCCAGAATGGCTAGCATGAAGACACATAGATGAACATCTACATTCACATTCGTCACTATGGTGAAGTTCAAATTTTACCTTCAAATTATTTAACCTTTGCCACAATTCATCTAGCTCAACATGTATTTTTTTCCTTAATTGGTTTCATAAAGAATGGTTTGAACCCTTGAACTGTCCATTCTCCAATTATCGCATTTGGATTTGCTTTCTTGAATTTCAAATAAAATTCAGTTTGTAATAACATACTAGCAACACAAAAATATGAGGAATCATTTAGATTGACATGTACAATTCTAATGAATCCATGTACATGAGTTCTGAGAAATTTATGATTTGTGTAGACCAATTAGATACTATGTTGTTCATTTGATCCAAGGAATAACAAACATTAGACTTGTTATAGACATTTATGGACCTACAAGCACATATAAAAGTGTGAAATGTAGATTACATTGGACTTGTAATAGGCATTTATGGACTTACATGCACATATAGAAATGTAAAATGCATCTACAACACTAAACTTGTAACAAGGACATTTAAGGACTTGTTAGTACGTAAAAGTGTTCAATGTAGCCAACAATCCATAAAACTTGTATGTAGGTCCATAAAATTCTAATTGTTTACAGTAACAGTCCATGGATCTCACCATAATCATTACTAATCCTATGGACAAGTTGGTTTAGGGACTTTAGAGTCAACATTACATAGAAGTCCATACAAAGACTATTAGACTACCACCACTAGTCATTACGATTGCCTTGATAGTACATAATAGTCCACAAAGCAATCAAGTAATCTACATTTGCATTTCACTAAATGGATTAATGGGTTTACACTTTGCATTTCACTAAAAGGATTCATAAACCCTAGGCCTGTATTTACACTTTCAATGAATTGCACATTCTGTAAATCTTTTAATAGTATGAGTTGTCACATAGTTGACAACTAATTCTAAATGAGTTGAACATTTTAGTTCCAAAATAGTGGACAAGTAGTAGTTATGCAATGAAATCATAGTGGCACATTTAGTTGTAACTTAGTTGTAAAACTAGCCAATTTAATTGACTCTTAATTATAAACAAGTTGCAAGTTTCAAATGTTATGAACCTTTACCAACCATACACGTGGCATGATCGTACACATCAATGCCATATGCTAATTGTAAAGTAGTTGTTCACTTAGTGCTAAAGCTACATCAGTTGTAACACAATTGAGATTAACCATTTCGCTACAACTTGTGGTCATGGTCAAACTACGGTTGATTATCACCATATATACTTTGTGTACATACACTTGTATAGAGTCCAAGTTGTAACTAATGTGCAACTAAATTACAACTATGAAATATTTTGACGTGACATTTTAATTATTAATTCATTGTATTTCCATATTGTAATTGTACCCTAGTTGCATAGTAATTTCCGTGACGATATAGTTGCATGCATGTCTAATCTTTGTAGACATGATTTTTCATAGTGGGAGAATTCACCAACACTTGTTTTAGGTGTAGATTTTTTAGGGTTAAATTAATTATCATTGGATTTTGGGCATGAAACTAGTGCGGTTGTATTTACTACACACAATTCCCAATGGATTGGCAATGTATGCAATCCCATTTTGCATTAAATGTTTTACTTCCTTTTTCAATAGATTGATGGATTTTAATTTTTCAGAGCTTTTGATTTAGAGGGGGAGATATGGCGTACGGTTACGTGATTGCTTGCTAGTTAGGGAGTTTCAAAATGCAAGAATGGAAACTCAAGAAGCTGCAAAATTTGAAGGCCAAACAAGTTTCACTAAATTCAAACTTTCCTTCTTCATTTCCAATTTTGATGATTGATTTTTTTTTCTAACTTCTAAGTTTTCTAAGAGTCTAATTTATTTCTAAATTTAGAATATTTCTTTAATATATAGAATATGAAGTCCCAACTCCATAGCGCAATATTTAGGGTTTTTCTTTTAAATTCTAAGCTTTTCATGCAATTCATGGGAATGTGAATATTTGTGTGTTCATAACTTAGGGTTCAAATTTGTTTAGGGTTTAAACTTTAAAGACCATGTGTGTTCATCGCTCAAGAGTCAAAACTTGCACATTGAAAATTTTTTAAAATTCTACAAAGTCCAAATTCATGGCCCTTCCACAAATCCCAAATGGTTTTAAATTTAGGCCAATTTTTCCTCTTTCTTCACCCCCTCAAAATGAGACTAGTCCATCATGCATTCCTAATTTCGAACCTTCTACTCCTATTATAGTGTCCTTTGATAATGACAAAGGTAAAATTGTTGTTGATGATGTAACTGGAAAAAATCAAGAAAAGAAGAGGAGGAAAATGTATGATGGAGTTTGAAAATTCCAAGATGTTTGGACAACACTATTACCATGGGCGGAATCAATTTTCAATGAACTTACTTACTTACTTACTTACTTACAATTTAACGTCAATAAGTGGGCCAAACAACGCCCGAGCCAGAACCTAATTGACGTTAAGTCTGATGAAGTAATTCAAATCTAACTGTTTGACATTGCACTAAGAATCTAGCAAGGATGCCTTGCTGCTGACAGCTCAACAATTTAGCCAAAGGTGTGATGGCAATTAGTGGCAATGAACCTCTAAACCTCTTTCGAACACTTTGATAGGTAGGGCAAACCAACAAGAAGTGGTCCTCATCTTCAACCGCACCCAATTTGCACAATTTGCAGTAACGCTACTGCACCGGCACCTTCACTGGCTTGATTTGCCTTCTTAGCTCAATCTGCAGCTTGTGATTCGCACAACAAAAATGTGCCAAGCTTCTCCTAAGCTATGCATTGTCTACCCTGGAGAGGTATTCTTTGTACCCATATTGTGCTGAGTTATTCAACCCCAAATAGGCTCTCACCCTGTTGGAATCAGCTGCAGCCACTTGATGGTGTACAATGTATTGCCTTTCAGCCAACTGCTTGAGGTGAGCACATGGTGGTAACTGATCGCTATCGATGCACAAATTGTACGTCGATAATCATTCATCTACTTGTGCTAGCCAGCAAGCAGGCAATCGGCTCTTTCTACCCACAGCACTTTGGTTCTTGAGTAAGACTTTTCGCCTAGCTGCAAGCAATTGTAGCTGTACATCATAAGCTAGCCTAAGCATGCGATTTGAGTCTACCTCAGAACTGACACGTGAGAGAAAGCGCATGGTCTATTGCCACCAAAATATTTCTAGGGGAAACCTACCAAACTCTGCCAGCATGATGTAACTGGATGTCGTGGTGTTGACCCTCAGCAACGACTTCAAAAAAGCCCGATGAACCACTTCTAACTGTTCGCGCACCATGTGGTCTAACCATACTTCACACCCATAGCTAAGCATTGGTTTGACTAGTGCATCAAACAGTTGGCATTGTAATGTTGGGTCAAAGATGCGCAACTCTGCGCATCTGCGTTGCAATGCAACACCTGCCTTTTTCCCTGACATTGCTAATCGTTGTATTGCCGTTTGCATACATTTTGTGCCGTGTAGCTCAACACCTAGATACTTGAAAAAGTTTAGTTACTCTATAGCCTCGCCCTCATACTAAAAAGCCTAACACATAAACTTGCGTGCTTCAAACACAACAACCTTGGTTTTCTTAACATTCACAGTCAACTGACGTTCACAACAAAAAGCTTGCAAGACATCCAGTTGCTTCTACAATCCAGCAAGAGTGTGTGACATGAGAGCTAAGTCGTTTGCATACAAAAGCAAGCGAACAACTAGCTATCCCAACATTGGTGGTGTGTCACCCTTCAAAGCATTCAGCCGTTTCTCTAGGCCATCTATGAAGAGGCCGAACAGGAGTGGGCTAAGGGGGCATCCTTGTTTCACTCCGATGCGGCAGAGGAAAGTGGGCGTGAGCCCCTCCTCTGGATGGTGCAAGCAGGCCTGGTCTTGACGGTACATGGAGCGCAAGCACTCCAGTATTCGCCCACTGATGCAAAGTCCCTCCAACACTTGCCACAACAGGTCCCTTGGTACTGTATCAAAGGCTTTTTTGAAGTCCACAAAACAAGTGTATAACTTCTTTTTCTGAAATCTGGCTTGTTCGGTCAAAGTGCGAAAAATAAACAAGTTATATGTTGTCCTAAAGTCCTTTCTGAAACCAGCCTGTCCCGTTGTGCGTAAATCATTGGTCTTCGCCCATTAACTGATGCGGGACTCAAGAATCATTACAAACACCTTGGCTAAGACTGGTCCAACTGTGATCCCCTTGTAATTGTCAAATTGACTATAGTCACCCCCTTTGTACAGTGCATGTATGATCCCAACAGAGAATGATTCACAATAGCCCTCGCGCAGAATTTTGTTAAAAACAATCAATAGTGGTTGTTGCAAGGCAGTAGCCGCATCCAAAAGGAACTTTGGTTTGATGCCATCAATGCTTGTAGCTTTGTGTCGTTTTAACTTTTGGAACGCTTGCTGTACTTCAACTAGTGTGATGTCAACATTCAACTGTCCGCAATCAATACCATTGGGTGGAAAAGAGACCACATGGGCTTGAATAGTGGCACTTGTCACATCTCCTACTGGGTTGGTGCTGCCGAAGGCTGGAGCAGTTGTTGGAAGCCATCCTTGAGCGCTTCGCTGGTGATGCTTTTGACACCCTAAGCACGCTTGTGGTACCGCTTCCAGAATGCCGTTGTAGGATCTACCTTCGCTAAACCACATAGTTGTTTAGCCTTGAGCACATCATAAGCACGTTTCTTCCATTTGTACAACTGTTTCATTTGCTTAAGTCTGACTTGCCTATCTGGGTGCGCATG
>Ga0209611_10010405_pt1 | contig 13718 bp, 14 predicted proteins | sample S1TSphgellanicum_3_FD_187693 | JGI IMG/M metagenome (GOLD analysis project Ga0209611, IMG submission 187693) | Host-associated microbial communities from peat moss isolated from Minnesota, USA - S1T2_Fc - Sphagnum magellanicum MG (SPAdes) (version 2) | ecosystem: Host-associated > Plants > Peat... | reverse complement strand
AAAAAAAAAAAACCTAATGGCATTGACCAAGTTCGTTGCCCATGGATGGCTAAGACCAAATCTAGTTGCTTGAAAAATAATAACCAAATTTTGTCTAGTTGCACAATAATGGCCAAAATAAAATTTGGTCACCATTAAACAACACAAACAACCCGAATCAAAATTTGATCATTAAGTCACTCCCAACTCCATTAGGTCACATTAAGTCACTAAGGCTCTCTAGGTCCTATTAGGTTGCACTTGCAAGATTTGGTCCCATGAAGTCGCACCTAATACCATGAGATTGCTCCAGATTCAAACTTTTAGAATTTGGAATTGATACGATATTAACATGTGGCATGTGATTAAGGGCCACTTTAGATGAGGGTCTAAGGTTCAGGGTCCAATGAAATTGAGCAATCCTATTGGGTGAGAGCCATAAAGCAGACCCATGGCCTTTAGATGAGGGTCTTGGACCAAAAAGTGGCAAATTGAGGCTAAACCTACATGGCACCATTTTGGATGGAAAATCATCAACTAGTCCAGACGCAAAAAAAAAAGAGCTCAAAGGAGAGCTCATGATTTGAAGAACCAAGATGCAAGCGAGGGCCCAAGACAGGGTCCAACTCAAGGATTCAATCTGCTTCAAATGAGTCCAAATTGGTTCCTCAGAGTTTGAACCCTGGACCCCCATCTAAAGTGGGCTTAAGGCTTAGTGCACAAAACAGTTGAACCCAACTAATGTCCATATGAGATTGAATGAATGATCAATTTATCTAGATTTTTGTTTGCCCTTTTTGTTCTACTATCTCTTTTTCCCTTTCAACCCTAATACCTGCCACAGTTGCTCACATGGACGTTGCAAGGTTGGTCACTCCTTCCACAATCATTATTTCATGAGCGAATTGGGCCAGAGTGAACCAGCAACCACCAATGCACCAGTTGGCTGTTCTATCCACTGGATAGGCTGCATTTTTTCATTCGGCATCAGATGGGGTTCATCACAATCCATTTCTTTTTGTTGCTGACCATTGTACTTTTTTTTTTCTTTTTGGGGGTTCTTGGCCGTTTTTCCCATGGACCTAACCTCACACATAGCTACCTTGCTCACTTTCCTACCTTCATAAGTATTGCATTAACCTTGATACCGTATTTATTACCCCTTACTAACATAATTACCGTAATAACTAGTTATCCTATTGATCTAGCTACTGTACTAACCACCAACCCTACTAACCTAGCTACCCTATTAACTACATACTTTACTAATTTAACCATTGTACTAATTACCTACCCTATTGACCTAAATACCCTACATACACAACCATTCTATTGACATAAGTATTTTACAAACCTAATCACCTTGATAAGGTAATTTGTTTCTTATGTACTAACTTGCTTATTTACTTATCTATCTATGTTTTTTACATAGTCATATACCTAACTAAATACCTATTCACTTTTTCCACCTCCCCCCCTCCTCAATCCTACCGATCAGTTTATTAAGGTTCACCCATATGTAAGTATTACAAACAATTTATAGTGAAAACAATGCCATAATTACAACCATTTTGGTTTAGTTAATGCATATTTTACTAAATTTTGTTTATCTAATTTATTATTGAATGTACAATATAATATATCTTTTCATGTGATTATTATATGTATTATTAAATTATGGTTTAAGTTTAGGGTTGGGACACATAAACTAATTAATAAATTTTTCACAAATGTATAGTAATTAACCTAAAGTAGGCTAAATTTGGGGGGAAATTTTTAAGGTTTACACATATGTGAAATAATACAATTGCATTCTATATCTTCTTCAAAGAGAATGGAAAAAATTAGGTTGGATAAATCACACAAAGGTAAAAGACATATCTTCTCTTTTGGTTTTGTACGAAATTTATTTGATTGTTTTTAAAAATTAAGGTATTTTCTTTCAGTCAATAAATATTTATAATTTAAAACGTTTAAATTTTGATTTTAAATTTTTTTCCTATGTTCTTTTAAATTTGTTTATTTTCCATTCTATAATTTGTATAGTTTGTATAGTTTTTTTGGGTTTAAGGCATATATCACTAAGATTTTTTTTTGTTAGGGTTTATATAGTTAGGGTTGTAATAGGGCTTATGGCAAAATATAATTTGGATTTTTAGGGTTATGCTTTATGATTTAGTGTATAGGAATTTAGTTCATATATTTTAGAACTTAAGGTTTATATTCTAAATTTTGCTCATTGTATTGATTTTTGATCTTATCACTTGTTTAGATCTATACCATAATTATGAATATATTTTGTTTCCATATGTTCCATAGTTGTTAGAGTTTAATATTTTTAAACCCACTTTTGTATGAGTTATGATCCTTTAGGGTTACGTTTTCAATTGGGATTATAAACTTTGGTGGAACGTTGTCATCTTTTATTCCTAAAGGTATGCATTAGTCTCTTGTTACTTCTTTTGTTTTTTTGTTTATATTTTCACAATTCAACTTCTTTTCATTTCCTACTTATTGGATATAGAAAAGGCGTCAAGTTTCATTAAGTATACAACCATAAATAAAGGTTTTATACCTTTACATGGATATTTCATATTCAATATCTCTTTGTAGTTTGATTTTTTCATACTAATATGTGAATAATGCATTGACTCCCCACAACCAACGTGGGTTTTATGGCTTAAGGCAAGTATTGCATTTTGCACCTTTTGAACAATGTGCATTAATTATCATTATGTGGGTATTGCTACATGGGGTTTTCAAACTTGTGGGTTTAAGGTTCAATATGAGTATTACATATGTGAACATTTTCAATGATGGAATGTTTAATATTTCAATGTGGGTATTGCCAAAGTTTGTTTTAGTACATGGGTTCATAATGCAAGTATTGTACGTTATGTACATTGGAACAATAGGTATTTTATATCATGATATGGGTATTGTAATGGGAATTCTAAGTTACAACATTGATTTTAAAGGAACCATGTATGTATTGCATTTTGGGTTTTTATTCAATGATGAATGTTTATGGAATTATAAATTTTCTTGGTGTAAGAATTTGTCTTACTTACTTCAATCATGGGAAGGGTTCTAAAGTCCCATTCCATTCGTGTCCAAAACCTCACCAAGTCCCTTTTTTCAAACAAAGACTTGGTGTGGAGGTTTGAAATACGCCATGGAGGGCAAAATAAAGTGACCATTCAATTTGCTTATGTTCCATATGCTCACATTTCGAAATTTTTGGAAGGTGAATGAGGGGATATGAGCACCCCTGTGGAATGTAATGTTTACAAAAACTTTCCAAGCCAAATGGATGTCAAGTAACCAATTATCAAAAATCACATTGGGCATACATGGTAAACATTTATGGCGTTAACCTTTTTAATTTCCTTAATTCATATACCAAAGATGTAATCATTTATATTTTGAAAGTTTTTTGGTCTAGGTATCAATGCGGATATGAACCAGAGGACTATCGAGAAAATTCAACCCACATTCGATTTATTAAATGAGGATGCTTAACGTCATTCTCAATTAGATGTCTATACACATGACTTGATGTGGTTGAGATCACAATTTATCATAAGGCCCATACACGAATTGATGGGTCATTTGTACATGGTGAACATGACTCAAAATCCATTTCTCGTATGTCTTGTTATGCTCCATGCATGTTACAAGCATTGAAAGACCACATATGGGCTCAACTAAGCTTAGCTTACACAACTAAACAAATATATGACAAGCATAAAACAATTTGGTGGGAATGTGAATGTGGGTCAAAGCATGACATGAGATGATTTCATTCAACTTCAAGACATTGCATATTGGGATCAGAAACATAAGAAAGGGAGATGGCGTTTACACACCAACCTTACAATTTCAATTCGGTATTGGGCTCTTTAATATCCGGAAAATGTGTTTTTTTTTTCCAAGATGTTAGTGAAATCAAAGGGACTTAAATCCCATTCACCATAGGTATTCAAACACCAACTTAATGTGAGTCCATGCTATCATATGGTCACAATGGTGCCATTTTTATGGATGCCACATTTGGCACAAATGACATGAAATTCCATTTATTCACCTTGATGGGGTTTGATGATCATTGCACGAGTGTCCCTTTAGCTTGGATCATTATAAGTAGACAAATAGTTCAGGATTTGATCAAATGGTTGAAACCATTAAAAGATAAGATGTTATCACACATGTCACATTGGAAACCATCATGTTTTCTCGTTGATGATGCACCTCAAGAATTGATTGCATTACAGTTAGTTGTATACTTAGTGCCTACTTGTGTTTATTTCTTTAAATGTTTTTAAATATCTTTCATAAAATTATTGATTACTTCAAATGCATTTTATGTTGTACTAACCCCATCCATTCATGGAGATTTTATTGCATATGTGTTTTTATTAAGGTTGTACGGGGTATGGACAAGGTTCCCATCTACTTTTGTTGTTGGCATGTTCTCAAAGCATGGCGTTTACATGGTACTGAAAAAATCAAAGATGTGGAAGTGTGGAGTGGAATCCTCTAAGAACTTCATGATGTGATGTACATGTCCATCAATCATGGAGAAAATAATTGATGATTTCAAAGAACATGGGAAGGTTGTTGTGAAAGAAAACCTTTATAAACATAAGCTTAGTGATGCGTGGACAAATTATTTCTGGACTTATTTCCATCAATTTGGTAAATGATAATATTTATCATGGTTTAATATTCAAAATTCTTTTGTAATAATGTTATTCATCCTTGTGCATTATGTTTATGTTTGCAGAATTATGGATGGTGGGTGTTCGAAGATTGCCCCATTCTAACCAAAACACCCAAGCAAACATTGAATCATATTGTCACAACCCCACTTTGAGGGAAGTGTGAGGTTGTCACTCATATTCCCAAAAATGAGACTTGGGAGTCCTCCAGGACTCCTAAAAATTCAGAGTTTGATTGTAGGGGTCAAAACACCTTTCATTAGGGCTTTCTTTATACCATTGGAAAGGTCTTGAAGAGTAGATGTTTAAAATGGCCTTGCACGAGCCATTTGGACATCTGCAACATAAGTTATGGTCGAAAGAAGGGTCGGGAGTCAAATTGGCAATTTGACTCCCGACCACAAAAAGTCGGGAATCGACCCGATTCCGGTGTGTGCAGGTGGAGTGCAACACACCTTTGGAAAGCTCTTCAGGAGGGCTACAAGTTTTCTTCAGACCTTGTCTCAATTGGAGGTCAGGGCAAGAAGTTATGAGCGCCCAGAGTCCCGAGAGTCCAAATCGGGACAGTTTTGGGACTCCACTTTGGGAGTCCTGAGAAAAAGTGCCATTCAGATGCAAGTGCAGTGGTGAGATGCAGAGAATACTATATGGGGGAAGGTGGTGGCTTCCTCTGAGTCCGGGCCGTGGTGAGTCAAGTGAGTCCAAGGTTGCCCGTGGTTTGTCCCAACACCAAGAGTGTTTAGAATGAGTACTAACCAACTTGTTGGTTGGTTTTGGATGTAGGACTGAGTAACTAAATAACTTGTCCCTCTTCCTAGTCTAATCCCGGAGCTTTCAACACGCCCCTCTTACCCCTTTTTAGTGTTGGAAGTCTTCCATGCCCCGAGTCCCTCGCATTTCCACAACTTGAGTGACTTAGCCCCAATTTGGGGCTAACTAAGGACTTGGGAACGTGTCACATATCATGGTGCATTGAAACGTTGGCTTGCTCTTAACACAAAAGGCCTTAAAAAACATAAAATTGATTACTTGGTGTGGCAATTAATAATAACCATTACACGCCACTACGTGTGCACATTAGAAATGAAAAAAAAGGGTTTCATAAAAAACAAGGTTATGAAGGCCATTATCACACGAAGTGTGGAAAAGGCAGCCTTTATTCCATTCACCCATGTGTATCGACTAACCTTTGAAAGTGATGGAACTTGGGCTGTACGGAGCCAACGCCTTCCCAACGTTATTTATGTTGTGAAATTTCCATTCACCGAAATATTTTGTTGCACATGTGAATAGGCATTGTAAGGGAACATGTGTAAACACCAAATTGTGGTCATTTTCACATGCACAAACATTTTTCAAGAAGATATCATTCATTATTGTGGAACATGGTATGGATCACATTGTGGAGGGTTGGGTCACATGTTTGCAAACCCATGACATAATCTAGATGATATGGAATCCAATGATGATGAGGAAGGTGAACATCCTGAAGGTGATGATGGGATCATGGAAATTATTGGGTTCATGAATATGGAGCAAAATGATCTCTTTATGGGTGCCATTATAGGGTCTAATGACACAATAAATTCATTAACCCTAATGGAAAAAGTTCTTACACAATTAGTCACTATAATGCAAGAGGTCACAAATGAATGTAATGAAGGCGATGTGACACTTTATGAACATGCCACTTCACACATGAAAGTATTGGCATGTAATATTCGTAATATACGTTCACAAAGGCAAATGTAGATTCACACCCAAGATTGATGTTACATTGTGTAGAAGATGGATTGGGAAATAGTGTCAAATGACTCAAAGATTGACATGAAAAAATGTTCAATCACACAAATGTACATACTAAATGATGTCATGAATAAATGTCTCAATTACTAATTAAAATTGTTGACATTGGCACTAAAATTTTTGTTTTAGAATCAATTTTGTATGGAGGAAACCATAGCCCAAATTCTTTGAACATTATGTATTCAACACACGCATGAAGTCTAATATGGCACAAAGGTTATTATTGTTTCCAAGTAATAAACACAAAAAATGTGAAATGCAAAAACATAAGGATAGTGATAATATTAATGTTAAATGCAAGTATTACAATTAGGCCCCAAAATCCTAGTTGGTAAAAGTAAGTACAAGTGCAAGTATTGTAATTAAGCCCCAAAATTCCAATTGGTAAATGTAAGTATGAGTATAGGTATTATAATGAAGCCCCAAAATTCTAATTAGTAAAGGCAAATACGGTTGTAGGTATTGCAACAAAGTCCCAAAATTCCAATTGGTAAAGGTAAGTACGTGTATAAGTATTACAACAAAACCCCAAAATTCTAGTTGGTAGAAGTAACTATAAGTCCAGGTATTGCAAGTTTAAATGAAGAATCAACCCTAAATGTAATATCCACGTTTCAAAAGAACCCATTTAAATGGTTTAGATACTTTTAAGTGAAGACCTAGCCCTAAACATAATATTCACATGTAAAGTCATTTTGAAATAACCCAACCTTATATGCAATACTTGCATTCAAGGTCACTCTGAAATTACACATGTGGGGTTTAAACCTTTTTAAATGAAAATCCTACCCTAAATGTAATACCCACATTTTGGGTCACTCCAAAATAATTAGTTAATTTCAAAATAATATGTTAACAAAGGTGTGTATAGAGGTTAGGGTTGTTGATTAAAAGTTCCATGATTCTTACTTTGTTTGATGAATTTGAAAAGAGGTCGTATTGTTTGTGGAATAAATAATACAATGATAATTGTGATTAAACTTATTTTGGTGTAGGAAATTTCATGGAAAAGTTGAACTTGCAATCTATAACATGGAATATTATCTTAAATAATAATTTCAATAACTTATTACAACAAAAATATAATTAAGTTAATTAATCAAATATCAAATTAATCAATCTGATTTTTACATCTAACTTTTTATTATCCAAGTAAATAAAGTTAAACCAAATGATTAATTAATTATTTTAAATAAATAAATGGTTATTTAATTCTTGATAGTTAATCATTTAAATTATCTAAAATTTTGGTCTATTAATTATTTAATTATATGACAAAATTGTTGATAATTCATTAGTTATTAGAAATATTTTATATCAAATTGGTGGGAAATTTGTAAGGTTTAAACATATGTGCAACAATACAATTTCATTCTATATTTTCTTCAAAGAGATTGGAAAAATTAAGTTAGAGAAATCACACAAAAATAAGAAACAAACCTTATGTGAAAACCCAACTTTAAATGCAATACAAAGTTTGTTGAGATCAAAAAATTAAAAGTTCAAGCTTAAAATTTCTTAAAATATGTTCATATTTATGTATTTTCCCTTTTATAATTGTAAACTCATTTCAAAAAACATAAATATAAAATCTCTAATTTAATAAAATTTTAAACTATGTTTAAAAAAAATTCAAACACGATTTTTTTTTTCTGTTTCACATAATAATAAAAATGATCTCTTCCATATATTAATTTTATGTTTGATTGAAATTTTATTTTATAGTTTTCTAATATATAGTAAATAATTTCTTGGTTCAAATAATCATATAGTGGGTCAAAAATATGTTATATTTTATACATATATAACACAAGTCCTAATGTAAACTTTATTTTTTATGATATATAATATTGGTTTAAATATTGGTCCAAATATATTGTTATTTATAACACATTATATATAAATAATGATGATGGAATTATATTGTTGATTCATTTCAATACATGTAATATTTTCATATTTATTTAAAATAATACAAATATATATATACATATTTATGGTTACATATATTGCAATTATTTTTAATGAACTTTGTTTCTAATGCGAATTTTAAAATTCCAAAATATTAATAGTTAAGTATGAAAATGTTCATAAATTTTTAAAAGCCATGTTAAAGTTTGTGTGGATTTGGAAGCTATGTGAGGGCCAAGTTGTTATGTAATGTTTTCGACACCTTCAGAAGTTGAAACATGATTTGATTATCTAAAAAACACAATAGTGTTCATAAAAAAACAACGAAAAATTTGTAGCCTTGACAAATTACTAGCTTCAACAAAAGTTCATTGCCAAGGTTGTCAAATTGACTAAAGTGTCAACATTGACCAAATTAAACAACCTACCCTAAACATGAGTAATAAGTTAATAGGCTATTTGTTAAGTAACCTAATTAATTACCTAACAGGCTACCTATGTAATATATGCCTATTATGTAGTTTATTCATTAGTGTAAGCCTTTTAGGTTAATATCTTAAATGATTTATGTAGGTATTGAAGGTGGTTGAACTTATTAGTTATACATGTAGTTTATTAGCTTAAGACATATAAGCCTAATAAGCATTTATGATAGTTTAGTGTTTATTTTTTATTATATTATAACATATTAAATTTGAACTAAAAAGAATTACTAACAAGAAAACACATTTTTCCATATAATTGTAATAAGTATATACTATTAGATTATGATTCAAATTTAGAGTTTGGGAAACCCTAAATTAATTAACATTTTTTTTACAAGTCAATAGTAAATGAAATAAATCTACAATGCATTTTAAGGGGAATTTTATATGCAAAAAAATGCAATATATATTCTAAAAGAAAGTGAAAATAAATTGCTTGGAAATATTAACAAATGGTAAAAGACATATTTTCTTTTGTGTTTTGTTATAAATTTTATTTAATTATTAAAAAAATTAAGGCTAAATTTTTAATTGGTGAAAATAAGTATGTGTGTGGATATTACAAAATTATATGAAACCTTAACCCTAAATGCAATCGCCATATTCAAGTTCATTTCAAATTTACCCATAGGTGATTAAGGTAAAACCTGTAGTGAAAGGGTAACCTTAAATGCAATACCCACATGTAAGGTCATTTTGAAATACCCAATATGTAGTTTGGGTGTGCCTTTGAATGAAGACTAAGGCTTAGATGTAATACCTGCATGCAAGTTCATACTGAAATAATCCATAGGTGATTGAAGCATACTTATGTGAAGATCCAACGTTAAATGCAATACCCGCATGTAACATCATTTCAAAATAACTAATAAGTGGTTTGGGTACTTAAAATGTTTTTTTATATACCTAAATTAATTATTATTATGAATTAATTTTATGACAAAATGCAGGTTTTATAATGAATGTAAAAGACTAACAACTATTATGGGACCTATATGTGGGTATTACAATGAATGTAAAAAAACTAACGATTATTATGGGGTATTGCAATGAATGCAAAAAATTAGCGACTATTATGGGACTTATATGCGCGTATTACAATGAATGTAAAAAACCAACGACTATTATAGGACTTATATGTGGGTATTGCAATGAATGTAAAAAAAAACGTTATATGTGAGTATTGCATATTTGAAAATGGCCTTATGGAATTTATAATAAAAAATGATGTAGGTATTAAATGTTTAAAATGTGTGTATTGTTTTAAAAGTCTTTAGGTGATGTGAGTCCTATTACATTAAATTTAAGTATTGCACAATGTTCATTTTGATTTTTGTAAACCCTAGACAAATTAATGTTATTTTTTCATATGGGCTTATTTAAGGTTTGATTTGTACATTTAAAATATTAAGAAAATTATGACAAAGAAAACATATATGATTAACCATATACCCATCAAACAAGTGCGACTAAAAGAAAATATCATATTGATAAAAGATGTATAAAAATGGGTGGATGAAAAATTGTTAAAGAACCCAATGAAAATAAAAAGGTTATCTATAACATATCAAAGGACCAAAGTTCAAATATTAGGTAGTCCAAAAAATAAAAAGGTTGAAAAAACTTAACTAATTATATAAGTGAAAACCGTAAACCATATCAATATTTATAATTTCATGTTTAGTTAAGTAAACAGTTGTTACACTTGCAACCTTTGTTACATGACAAGTAGTGTAGAAATGGTGGCGTTGCATTTCAACCTGAACTGCATTTGCTACAAACTCTTCCTTTGTTGTTTCTTCAACTTTATAAACACCCAAAAACCACCAAATTAAACCCTAACACACCTTAGATGAAACAAAAATATAAAAAAACAATAAATATTGATTATTATTGTTTCTTATTTTCCATGAATCATTCTAGATTCATGAAAATTCAATACATTTGTCAATTATTTTGTCCGATTTGCTTTATTGGACTTTCGATCCTAATTTTTGACATCCCATGTCATTTTCAATTGTAATGCATATACACAACATGTGGATCGAATCATTTTTTGTAAACTTTCATCCTTCTCTGTCTGTGATGTTGCATCTTGAGGCATGCTTCCCATGCCCTAGCATTGAGATCGAACAGTTGCCATGCCCAACCATTGAGATCAAACACTTGTAATAGTTGTTTTAAAACTAATTTGACCAAAACTGGTTTTGGGAATGGTGGATAACATCGTGTAAAAGTTACTAGCTTATCCCACTCACGCTATGTTTTGGCACGAACATGATTAACAACCTTTTGATCATTCCGCTTTTATACAGCCATGGCATTTCCCAGGATGCAAACATTCATTTTAGCATGGTTTTGATATCGAGGACCTCTTACATAAGTTAAAGGGCTTCTCAAGTTTGGCCTTTTCTGCCACCAAACCATGCACCTCCTTCAAATGTTTAGTCAATAACTTTTTGGCACAATATGTGACAATGCAAGTGTTAACTTTACATTTCCATTTTAACCCAACCTTCGTCCATTCTTTGTCCTTCCAAGCCAAATTAGCTAGACAAGGGGGTGCCGGTGGTTGAGAAGCCTGGTCGATTTTAAGTTTTGAACCAAATGAAAAAAATATAAAAAAATAAATCATTATTTTGTAATAAAAAATCCTAACTTTAAAACCTTACACATAAAGAATTCAAAAAACAAAATGTAAGTATTGCAAAACATAAAATCACATAATCAGATACAATTCCTACAAACTTTAACTATTTTCAAATATTGCAATAAAAAAATTTTGACAAAAAAAAATCCTGCACCTTCCATTAAATGATGGAAGGTGCCGATATAATTAAACTTCAAAAAACTTGTACAATTTCTTTTATTTGTATTTAATTTAATTTATGTAAATTCTAAAACAATCTAACCCATCATTTTTCAATCAAAATTTTCAATCTATATTGAGAATGATCTCATCATTTCAATTATAAACTATCATCATTGTCAACTTTAATCCACATAGATTGCTTGATTTTTTAGTTTTCAATTTTCATTTTTGATGAAACAACATTTTGCTCACTAATTGCTTGATCTGATGAAACAACATTTCACTTAACAATTGTTTGTTTTGATGAAATAACATTTTGCTCAACAATTATCTGTTATGATGAAACAACATTTTGCTTTTGAACTTCCAAATCACCACCACCTTTCTTTAATCTCCTTCCTCTAACCATTACAACTTTTAATAAAAAAAACCATCATTTCATTATTAATTGTCAATTCTAATGAACTAAACCAAAAGGACCAAAGAAGAAAAGAAGAAAAAAAGAAATCGCCTGCTACCATCACTTTCTTCACACCAACACCACCATAGAGGAAGGCAACCTTGTTATTGTCACCTTTTTCAACAAAACCACCAAAATAAGGTGATGGTAGTTACCGTTGCCATTTTTTGCAACAAAGTCATCGGAGAAGGTGACATAAGCTATTGTTTTCTTTTTCTTCTTCTTCTTTGCTATAACAAAACCAAAAAAAGGTGACGATAACAACTGCCATCACTTTCTTCCTTGCAATAGAAAAAAAAAAGGCACTAGTAGTTGTTACCATTGCCTTCTTCACTATAACACAACCAAAAGCAAAAAAAGTAAAAAAGGAAGGCGAGGGAGGGAGCTTACCTTCAAGCTCCTGCTCTAGGTCTCATTTCAAGCTCCCACTTGGGTCCCACTTCAAGTTCCTGCTTGGGTCTTGCTTCAAGCACTTCCGAGCGTTGTTGTGGCTCTTGTTCCAACTGTTCGCGAACTTTGGCGATGGAGTGAGTGCAAAATCAAAATTAGGTAAGGTAGGTAGGAAGGGGGAGGTAGGTGGGAGGGAGGTAGGTAGGAGGGAAAAACTTTTGGGTAGAGAAGAGGCTGAAAAAACCAAAAACTCTGGGCAGGGGAGGATGTGTTTTTGTTCATCCTAAAAATGACTTCAATGGCCTCATCCTCAACTGGTGCATTGGTGGCTGCTGGTTCACTCTAGCCGTCAAATCGTTGGTGCTGACTTACTATTGCAAGCGCAAGCCGTCTAAGCAAAAGGTGTGGCTATATCTTCACATTCTTTTGTTGTTTTTGAAAGGATTTCCATTTTTCGCATGTGGCCTCGTGGTACGCAATGATCCATCAAAGTGTACAGCACCGTAGGTCTTCTCTTTTGGTGGCATTCTCGGATCTGTCAACTCTTTCTCTTTTTGCCAGTTTTGTGAATTAGGGTTGAGGTTCAGCCGGTTGATCCCAGATGTGAGATCATTCCAGCAGAAGGCAAATTGTAGATGGTCACATTTGAGACACATTTGAGCTTTGCAGACTTCAAACTGAGATGGCAATGACATGTGAATTCTTTTTTTGCAAGTGCCTCTCTCAAGTCAATTGCCATTGACAGAAATTGTAAGGTGGATGATCGAAGGCTGGAAACTCACCATGGACATGTGCGTTGAAAAATCCTGCTGTTATTGTGCTGTCCAAACATATCTCATGTGCCATTTTCAGCTCTTTTTTTGGATTGAATTGTCCTCTCATTAGTAGTGTTATTGTGTAAAGCCTCAAAGAAAACTGGCTAGTATGACTGTCAATATCAAGAGTGTTCAGGGTTTCAGCTCAGCTTTCAGTACTGGTAGATAATGGTACTTGGCTGTAGTATCTCACAGTATAGTTGACAAGGGTCCATTTGATCTTCTGCATATGTACCAAGTGGCACAATATAAATGCAATGCAGTATGCACCATGACGTCAATCTTGTTAGTGGTACTTTCTGCTCTGGCTTTGTTCTTTGCATAACTGGGCACTTGGTC
>Ga0209611_10010403_pt1 | contig 13720 bp, 8 predicted proteins | sample S1TSphgellanicum_3_FD_187693 | JGI IMG/M metagenome (GOLD analysis project Ga0209611, IMG submission 187693) | Host-associated microbial communities from peat moss isolated from Minnesota, USA - S1T2_Fc - Sphagnum magellanicum MG (SPAdes) (version 2) | ecosystem: Host-associated > Plants > Peat... | reverse complement strand
AAATAAAAAATAAAATTTATGTCAAAAATTCATAGAGTTTTAGTGTAATTGCATAGTTATGCAAGATGGAGACCTATTCAAATATATGTACACATTGTATATACAAAGGTAGTCCATTATATTTTGACTTTGTGGGCAAGTTGCATAAATGACGCACTTTCAAGTTCCTTAATAGATTCAAATGTGAATCTAAGGTGAAAACATCAGAAGGATAAGGAATTGGGGCACATTCCTTGGTTCACAACACTTTAGGGGTAAAAAGGCATGTTGGAACTTTGCGATGAGGATTTGGATGAGTGAGAAGTGAGTCAATTATTCACACGGACATGCACAAACCAAATAACAAGTTGGTTAGTGCATAATTGGAGGACTTTTGGTGCATGGACGAGCCACGAACAAACATGGATTCATGAGATTCACCACGACCTAGACTTGGGGGAAGCCACCACCTTCCCCTTTATAGTATTTTCTATGCTTGACCACATGGCTAGCACCCAAATGTAATTTTGTTTTAGGATTCCCAAGTTGAGAGTTTCAAAATTCTTGAAATTGGGATTTTTATGACTTTGAAGGCCCATAACTTCTTGTGTAGACTTTCGATTGAGATGAGGTCTAAAGCAAAGTTATAGAATTTGTTGAGATCTTTCTAATGGTATGTGGCACGCCACCTACACGCAAGTAAATCATGGCAATTCTTGACTTTTAGTGATCGGGAGTCAAATTGGCAATTTGATTCCTGACTTTTCTTTTGACCATAATTTATGTTTTAAGTACCGAAATGGGTCATGTGAACCGATTTTAAACATTTACGTTCCAAGAGCTTTGCAATGAGATAAATAACTTTTCAATTCAATGAGTTTTGACCCCTATAATTGCCTTTTAAAGATTTGAGAGTCTTTTACAATTACTATATACAACTAAATTACAATTTCTCATTCAAATTTCAAATTTGTGTGGGATATGTGAAATCATGTGACACATGACTATAATTGTTGACATTTTAAAATTTACATATATGGTTCATCGTTATCATGCATTTCACCTATTGTCTAAAATAATATAATGGATGAATCAAGAAATACTTGTTCATTTTTTGCGAAACAACCATGAAACACATTATGTATATCATTTTGTTTTTTTGGTTAAAAACTTATTGATATGAACTTTGATTGTGTAGGTTTTATTGATATGATGAACTTTGATGGTAAATGGATATATATACTTCATCCATCCATCCATTCATTAATGGATAAATGAAAAACAAAAAAATTATCAAAAGCTAATTGTAAGTTCAAAAGATATGAACATAGTTCATCCATTAACAGATGAATGATAAGTCACAAAGGATTTGATTTGTTTGGAAGCATCATAGGAAATTGATGTGGACAACCAATTACATTGAGATGCACAAAGTTACATCTTAGTCGTTTTATATGCGGATCATATACAAGTCTATTGTAACTTGTATAACTTGGCCAATAAAACTCAGGACATATAAATATAGGGTTGCAAGTGCTTGTTGCAACTCAAAAACCTAGTTGTAAGCTCAATTGAAAAACCCTCGGTTTTTTTATAATGAAACCAAACCTTTTTTTCTTCAAGTTTTTGATCCTAAGACATTACTAAGCAAAGTAAAGGATGACAAAGCATACATCCAAAAACTTGTTCACTTCAAGTGTGACAAGCTCATTAGCATTCAATTTGTAAAAGACCCATGGACCAAACTTATGACTCAAGGGATCCAAAACACCGGTTGTTCATGAAGCACAACTAACTACTCTTTAAATTCAGCCTCATGGTCTTTTGCAATATTAGTAGTTATAAACCTACTAGATGAAGAACTTGCAACAACCACATTAGGTGACGATAGAATGTCACCTTGGCCTTGAATATGAGTTTGAACATCAAGTTATTCAAGAAGGGAAGGTTTGTTGACATTGTCAGCAACACAAAACCAAGCTCACACATGAGTGTAGAATGGAAGAGAACTTGAATTGCAAAAAACTTAAGAAAACATGTACAACAATAGAAAATAAAACCACAAGGCAAAGGATGAAATACCAAAAACTTACAAGTTTTGAAATCGAACAAGAGCCGTCCAATGTTGTATGCATTGAATGTTTGGAAGTAGCCTAACAAAAACAATTAGAACAAGCTTCAATAATAAACAACCTTGAGAACCAAATGAAAATCTTAGAAGGTTAATGCATGATCTATTGTTGGTAGTAGAAGACATAACTCATGAGCTTCACAATGATGAGATGCTTGAACCTCAAGAGAACTTCAACAAATGGCCTTCAATGAACATTTCAACAAATAGCTTCAACAATTGTAGTCGAAGACATAACTCATGAGCTTCACAATGATGAGATGTTTGAGCCTCAAGAGAACTTCAACAAATGGCCTTCAATGAATAGCTTCAACAATTGAATCTATTCAACAATGGAAGCATTGTAAGTTTGAAATAATTATAATGACTACATAGAATAAAGGACCATCAAAGCTTTGAGAAACCATTCTACATTGCCACATTGCAAACACAATAGTAACTCATCATTGGACAAAGATATGCCATAACCCACAAACGCTAAACAGAGTTTAAGCTTTCTATGTTCAGTTCAAAGGGAGTAGTTAGGTTTTAGGTTTAGGGTTATAGTTAGGGTTAGGTTGTAGGGTATATCTGGGTAAGGGATAGGTTATATAGTTGTAAACTTTATTTACCCTAAACCTTATATACCCAGTCCCTAAAATATCTGTCTCTGGATATGCATAAGTCATGCACTTGAAAAAAAGGTATGAATATGTATAGGTTATATGAATTTTGAGAGAATAAAGTATGCATAAGTTTAAGTTAAATCAATTTTCAAAAAAAGGTTATTTGATATAATATACCCGAAATACACCTGATGGGTATATCCAGGTAAAAAATATACTCGCACAACACTGGTTCCTTCACACCAGTGATGCAGAGTTTGCTCTTAGTGGTGAGAACAACACTTTGAGATCATTTCTGAATCATCTGTTTTACAACTGCTACAATTCTCACACAAACATACATCCACACTTCCAATCCTGCTAAAACTAGATATATCCTGACAGGTTCATCGACAACGAAGACTAAAATCAACTCAATGGTTTCCATATGGCCTTTTCCACCTCTTTTCATCCTGTTACAAGGCACAATTGCCAGGTCTCCAAGGGCCTACCTGACCTAATAATTGTTCAAAATTCACATGCCCATTTTGCAAATCATGAAAACTGTTATTTTATGGAGCTTGTTTGGTACAAAATATTAAACCTGTTTTGTTGCCATTTGGAAATTTCAGCTTGCCCCACCCAAGTTCCTCACTGGTACCTCACTAGGCTCACAATAGCCTGTATATAAAACATACCTTGCACATTCTGTAATACATGACAATGCATTCAGAAGTTCAGTGACATTCGAAGGCCATGTAGATGTAGTGTTAGGTGTCTGGACTCTGCTAATGCTTAGGGTTTAGGGTTTAGGGCACTAAAGTCATGGCACAAAACTAATGATGAGAAATTAGGCATTAGTGAGAAATTAGGAGCACTTGCAGGTCTGAAACTATGATGTGTCTGCTTGTTCTAAAATGGATCTGGTGAACCTTCGATATTTGTAATGTACAACAATATTCAGCACCTAGAACATAGATGAAAGAGGAAGGAACCCAAACTGGAGGACCTTGTCTTATAGCATATATGTGACTCTCATAGTCTTGTCATATATGACTGATCATATAATCTAGTGATTATGGCTTTATGGCAGATGCATCCTAATGTACATTCTAAGAAAAATGAGCCAATCATGCAGCAGTCTGTATCAATGGAGGAACTTAGAGAACCCACCTTGGAACAGCCCACTTTGAAATCATCAATCAACAATAATAGATTTTCTCTTGGCTCACTTAAAGCTCACTACAGAATCCAATCAACAACGGATCCCAAATGGCAAGAATCCCGCCCAAGAAAACAAATTTGTAACTCATCTTCACAGCACAGAAGGCTTGTGGTGAGAATAGAACCATTATTATTACATTGCCATTTTTTTTACAATCCAGCATTTTGATCACTGTCAAGCAAAAGACAAATAATCCTTATTGTCTCAATGGCTACTGCATCTGGCATGGCTTAGCACTTGTGGACACAGCTGTTGGAAATGCACTCACCACCTTGGTGACTTGTCACTTGGCTCCAGCCCTGGTTTATCATTCTATGTCATTCCTTTCCATGAAAGTTATTCCACAACCCTAAATCCTCACACTACTTTGGCATTTGAAGACTACTGGTGCAAGAAGGCCTAACTGTTGAGTGCTGGCATTACCTACACAATGATTATAGCAACTGGTCTTCAAGGTGAAGGTTTAATCATTACATTCATTAAAGACCAGAATGCAGTTAGATCTGGTTTCTATTTCTGACACAAAAGGACCAAGTATGTAGGAAAGCTATTGGAAGTAGGACACATCATCAACCATCATCCATAGAGCATCAATACTGGATCCACTCTTGTCAACTGCAGTGCAAAATCCAGGGCTTATATCCTCTGATGGTATATGTATTCATGCAACTTGTTTTAGCCCATACCACCTTCCTACTGTGACCAATAATTCAAAGAGTAGGATTAGAATACTATATACGAAGTTAGCAATGAATGATCCCAAAATGCTGTCAACTGAGGGGGGGGGAGGGTTGTCATAAGTTAGGTTATTCTCCACTGTTGGATAATGACAAGCAGGGGGAGGAGAGCAATAGATCAGGATGTAGAAGCAATTGGGTTCAACCCAAGTCAACTTATGCACTTATCAAGGCAACTTTGCAAACAAAAGGCAACAGTGTGCAACACAACTCTCCCAACAAGAAACACGAACATATTACATGCAGTTCACTCAACTCAGAAATAGAATGTGCAGGCATGCAGTTTAGAGTAAATCATGTACCAGAGTTGTAATGAAGCACTCAACAACCCAACTATAGAGGCGAAAGCTCTCGTGTTCAATTTCCTGCAACAATGCCACTAATCTTACAATGACTCTTCAAGCATGTTGAGAACTCAAAATTGGAAAATAACGACCACAGATAATTAAGAAGAAAAATTACAGTAATAAGAAGAAAAATTGCAAATGAGAATTTTGTTTCCTTCGAAACTTCTACTTTTTTGGCCAGATTTGCCCATGCACTCAGTCATGATGGGAACAATTGTGGGATTGTTAATATAACACAAGTTTCTTGCCAATGTAGGCAAACATGGTTTTGAATGGAAATATTTGAGATAAGATTGATGAAAAACTCTCATGCTCTTTGTTTCTTTCGCTCTCTTTCCCCCCTCTCTGTTTCTTTCATTTGAAGGATGGCTGATTTTCTTCAAATGTGATCAGACCTTTTTAGTAACATATGTTGGACAACAGTAAGAAACATACTAGAATTAAGCAGACTTCAGAGTTTGCTGGACCACAAGGCGGAAGGTCAAGTATCAATTTTCTACAGCTCGGAACCCCAAACTGTATTTATGCATGTACCCATTCTACTTCCTAGCTCTACAAACACAAATGCAAGTTTTACATACTCAAATACATAAGTTCTACATACAAAAATGTAAACCCTCACCTCGGTCCTTTGGTACTATAGAACTCTAGCCCACCGTTTCTTGAACATGTGTATGCCGGTGTTGCTCCGATAGATGCTGTAGATATTTCCTTCAGCTTTAGTGCAGCTTGATGGCTTCCATGCCCTCACCTCCCTCGATCTTAAAATTTTGCAATCCCTTTAAGCGCGCTATGAGCGATGTCTATGAATATCTCTGTGCATCCATTTACGCTGTGAGCAACCTCTGTGCCTCTCAAAGGTAAGTGTGGCCAAACTTGGACAGCCTAAACCCTAACCCTAAACCCTTACAATGGTCTTTCTTTTTTTAGGTCTAGAAGCTACAATTAGTCAATTATTAATTTTTTTTTCCAAATCAGAATAAAACATTTGATAATCTTAGCACTTTTAATTTGTAATATAGCTTTTGTTTTTTGGCTACAATAAGGCCCCCTTGGACTACAAAAATTATTTTATGTTTTCCTATGACCTTAATTAAGTTAAAGTATATATTTTCAATACTTTAAAAAAATCTGGAATTTTTTTTCTTCTAAAAAGTCATATCAAATTAGCCAATTTCGTATTAAATTAACCAACTTATTTAATTACAAGTCTAGCTTGGCAAAAATGGTTCCAAAAAGTGAAAGCACTATAAACACTACTTACATACAATTACCATAATACTTGGCCCAATTCAACATTAAATTATATTATTTTCAGAAATGTTGAAACCTTTTGATAAAATTTTTGAAAGAAAATAAAGAATCAGATGCAAGATTCTGGAATATATCATTTGTTGAAATGGAAATCCTCAAAATTAATTAATTACTAGACAAACATGTGTTGAATTGGGCAAGGTACAATGATATACAAATGAATAAATTTACATACATGTATAATGAATGCATGAGCATGATCACTATAGTGATTAACCCAAGTAATATATGTACTAAAAATCGTTATTATTTAACAAAATTACAAATGTAGTAATATTTAAACAAAGTAGTGTTTTAGACATGTAGTACCTTAGACATGTAGTATTATATTAAACTAGTTTGAACCCTGTGCCTAATGCACAAGTGTGTGTGTATTTGACGGTACATATTACAAAATTACAATTACAAACTACATTTCCAAAACCTCTTTATATACGACATTCCACATGTATCCATCGGGACCCTGGCTGCTGAAAATCTTGATGTTTGCACTGGTTGTGACCCGTGAGATAGCAACATAGAGCTGACCATGAGAATAGACCGGAGACGACAAATATACCCCAACATTGTTCAACTTGTAAGTAAGTAGTAAGTTACTTATTTAGTAGGTATCAATCTGTTGAAAGTTATTTCTTTGTTTTTGTATGTTGATAAGTTCCAATATCCAGACCCCCTCCCTGTTCATAATTGTTAGGGTTTTTGGTGGAGCCAATTTTCACATGCATCATAATAATACCTTTGGCATCAAGCATATTAATATTATTGGCAAAATTGTTTTTCTGGGCAATCTGATCATTGCAATTACCAATATATCTATTAAGTTTGTGTGCTAAAATGGCAGCTGACATCCATTGCCATTATTATTATGGCAAATGCAAGCCTTGAAATTGCCAATATCTAATAAAAATGTGCTTAACGGTTGCCCGTTCTAGCATCCATTGAACTATAATAAAAAATTATGGCAATGTAAAAAGCATTGAAAATTTCCAATATTTTAAATAAAATTTCCAAAAAAACAAAAAAGAAGCCCAACCCAACAATTTCAGTTGTTGAGAAAGAGACATGATGAATGTACCTAAGTCCAAAAACCCCAAAATAAAAAATTAAAATAAATTAAAATTTATAACACTAATACATATTATTCTTCGCTGTGTCGTGTTTGTATTCCATTCTTTTTTTGCCCCGTCAGAATAAACAAACCATGATGAGATGAATGGATGACCGAATAGATGGATGGATGGATGACGAGACAAATGGATGAAATGATGCTTCACGACGTCCTTTACTAAATGTAATGACTACAATCGGTAACCTTAATGATGTAGTTGTATTTTTGTCCAAAAGCTTTTAATAGTTGTAAAGGACTTGAGTTAAATGAATTCATGACTATGATGAGGACATAGTCACAAAATATCCTACTCATGGATTTCATGTTTTGTTGTAGTGTTCATGTTCTTTGGCTTTATCCAGAGTCTATGGTTCCAAGCCATGTATATTTGTGTGCCCTAATTTTTTTAATATGAAAAGACACATCTTTTATTATTACATACTAAAAGATGCATTGTTTGAATTCTTTTTCAAAAATGTCTTTGGTTGTTGTGTTAACAATATTTTCCCATCAATTTTTTTGTCAACAAAATTTGAAAGGCAAATTTTGAATTGGTGTGAAGTTTCAAACTTTGACGGCAAAGATAGCTTACAAGCATAAACAAGCATGGTATTTTTGAAAGAGGTAGTGGATAGGCCTAGGAGTACCCTTGGTCATGTTTATTTTTCCTTGAGTGATGAAGAGATTTCTTCAAATGAGTCAGCAGACATTAGACTTGAAAAAGATGGGTCAATCATAAGAAAAACTTCTTTGCTTATGGATCTGGCATTTTTTGTCACTTGTCGTTGAACCTATTGGATGACGCCTTACGCATGTTCAAGTACATACATACATATGAATCTTTAAGATCTCTCTCTCCCATGATCTTGTTTTATTATTACTAGCACAAAAGATTGTTGAGAAGAACTTTAGAATTGCATGTTCAAGCACGGAGTTGTGTCAATTGTAAACAAAATTGTGTGAGGGAGAGAGAGAGGTTAGGAAACCTTATAGAACATTTTCCATTTGTACAACAATAATCAATTGTGGAAAGTTAGAGGACTTCATGTCAATCAATCTTTTTGATGTTTTGATTGATTGATTAATATCATTGTTTAAGGCATTTTGTTCATCACATAGGAGCTTCTGTTTAATGTGGATAGTCTTGAGACATTCATGCTACACCATGTATGAAGAAGAATCAATCCCCCTCTCATTTCGTCAAATCCTCCTTGACATTCTTTCAGAAATTCTTATCACCAATTCAAGAAACTCCTCTACTTTTAAAGCTTTTCTTGCTCCAATACACGAGAGAGTTTATTCTGCAAAATTAGAAAGAAATTGGAATGCTTCAATGTGTGTTGAGAAATAAACAATGTAGGATTTACAAGGAGAGGGATCCATAAGATCATCCACATGATGATTGTTGTTTTTTGCTTGATAAGCTCCAAGCTTTAACTGATTGTGATGGTTGATAAAGAGATTCTAGAAAATCTTTATGTAATTCATGGGGGCGGGTTCTAAATTTTTTGATTGTTGGGTAACCAAAAACTTTGCTCTCTATCTTTGAAAAAATAAATGTAATAATGGTTGGTTTTAAGTGCCCCATGAATTTTGCTTTGAAAAACTATGTCCGATGTATCAACACTAGACTTTTCTTTTGATCTTCTTTGTGATTGAAATGAATGTAGCACTTCTAGTGGTAATGATTGATTATGTGATAATTGTTGCTACTCCCTCTCTAAAGACTAAATGGGATAACTTAATGGCTAGCATTGAGGAGGGCTAGGCTTTATTGGACAAACTCAAGCTGCATGCATTTTGTGTGGCAAAGTGGCAGAAAATGGAAGCTAATAAGTTGATGGAAGAAGAGATAACATTGAGCAAGTCAACATGGTATCTTTGTTGTTTCTTACATGTAATAATGAGTCCTCTTCCTATTTGAAATTGGTGAAAATTTTGAAGAAACAAAAAAAAATATGCACTCATTTTTTGGTTGTAAAATTTTCCGTTTACCAACACATATGCTTTGCAAATTTTCCTATCAAATTTCACGATTTATTTCAAGATTTGTATTGGGTGTTAAATTTTAGATTTCACAATTGTTTCAAAATCCATGTTGGGTGCTGTAACAAGGTGCTTGGAACTTGGTTATCGTGGATGTAGACCCAAGAGTCAACGGTTGATGAGTTGATGGCCATGGAGATGCAATAATCACCAACACTTTTCTTCTTGTTGTACACACTTCAATAGGTAGGATACTAGTTGATTTTTTTCGGCACAAAAAAAACAAGTAACAAGTGATCAAGTCCATGCCCACAATCATGGAACAAGAATTTAAATCTTGTTTTCACTCCACTTTCATTTCATTAGGTAGGGGTATCAATTGTCTTCTTTACAAAAAGTAAGTAATCAATAGGCCTCATTCAAAGTGAGATTCATGTTTTGACTTCCATAGTCTTGAACAATTAAATGTTTTTGGTAGGAGTTCATTGTACGATGTGTACATGTAAAATGGTAGTGAGAGGGTTAGCATTGAAGCGTTTTTTTACCACATTGGAAGAAGATGAGTTAATTGAAGGCTATCGTATAAACATCTATCTCCATGAAGAAAAGGTTGTGTGTGCACTCTTTCTTTCAATTATCTTACCTTTAGCAAAGTGAAGCCTTGGTGACCAAGGGTATCACAATTAACATCAACATCAACAAATTCCTATGGAATTATTATGTACACAAATAATCTTTTTCAAGTCTAAGTATCTCAAATACCATTCCTTGAAAGCATTAAATGCCATATACAAAAGCACACCAATAATGAGACTCAATTTGGAGAATAGTGGTAGGCCATCAAAGAACACTCTATAATGCACTAACGGTTGGAGGTAGATAGGAAAGTTTGTGATGCATTTGTAGAATATCAAAAGAATAGACCCCTCATCTATCATATGTTTTGTGCTTCACATCTATGTTTGGAAAGTTGATTGCATCCTTGTGAATGTGGAAATGTGAGTGAGTGTTGCACTTAAATGATGATTAGGGAATTTTTAAAAGTTTTTTGAAGCTTGAACATTTTTTAGGCATTCATCTAGAGGGGTAATGTGAATGGTATTGTTGATGTGAAGAGGAATCGGGAAAATTCCAAAGTGTAAGCATTGGCATTGGACATGCAATTGGAAAGTGATTGTGTTGCTTTGGAAGCAGAAGAGTTCCATTTGTTTGATTAACATTTGGTCTCCTTAAGTTCTAAATCCACATTATAACCATAATTTGAGGGAAAAAGTGGGGAGTTGGGTAATTTCATCACATTTTGGTGAAATCTTTTGTTATCAATCAACATCAAAGAATGTATCAAGGAATTAAATGATGGGCAACTTTTCCTTGAAGCTGAGGTTTGGGTGTTCATAAAAAAAAAATCAGTATTCAGGATTGAAAATGAAAAGATGCAAAAGATTCTTCTAGATACATAAGTAACCCACCATGCTTTCCTTTTGACACTTGCTAGTATTAATATTTTTGTCACATTCTAGGTGGGAGGATTTTAGTCATTTGTATTCCTTGTTGATTTTGTGTACTCTAAAAGTGAATAAAATATCTTTGTACACCTTGACCTTTAAAGGGGATTTGACATTAAGGTGCAGTCTAAAGACTGTGATAAAAAGCTACAGTCAATAGGGAAAAAAGGTCAAAGTATTGAGGATGTTAATAATTTACTTTGGGGTTATGAAGATGACATGACAACCAAAATGGAGGCACTTTCCATTCTTTGTATATGTATTTACTTTCACTACTCATTGATTATTCATTCTTTGATGCAATCAATGTCTTCAATACATTACAACAAGCTCCTTTAGCCATAAAAAATATGATTTAAAAATAATGTCCTTGTCAAACTCTTTGCAATCTAAAAAATTTTATAACACAAAATATGTTTCCATAAATTTGTATATCTACATACCTAGTACCCCAATGTACTGGACTTATGCAAATTTTTTTTTTTGGTGAATGGAAAGAAAAAGAAAGAAAGACAAAAAACCAAATTGGGCTTTGAGCGCAAGGGATCACATGTTGAGCATGACAAAATCCAAAAATGACTAAAATTGCATATTTCTATGAAGATAAGGCACATTTGGTACAAACTCTCACTTGTATCATCACAAAATTTCAATTAATATATATAAGGGTGGAATAATCTCTAGGCTTTGCAAACTTAGTTTACATTAATATCCATTATCCAAGATTATTCATGACACGCATTTGCCATTTTTTTGAATTACATAGTATTTACATTGTGATTAGAACACAATGTGCATCAAACAATTACATTTTTCTTGCAGCTTAATGACCAATTATCCATGGTTACTCTCATTCAATTTTTTTGTGTGGCTACTACAACATTTAAACATGTATAATGAAATTGTTCAATTGAAGATGTTATAAACAACCCTGACAATTCTTCAATCCCAACTATATCCAACATATGAGTGAAAAAATAGAAGCTTGTGAACTCCACATCATGTTTCATGTATGCATAATTTTCAATGTCAAATTTGGGTTTGATTTTGGGTCAATGTTTTTGTGACTTTCAAGATATAACTTTCTCATTGGTAGTTAAGTGAAGGTTAGGTGCTAACTATTTTAAGGCTATAGATGGATTTGCTTCAATTTTACAAACATGGAATTCCTTTTCTTGGACACTCTCAATAGTGATTAAATAGTAATGGAATAGATGTATTAAAAGATTATGTGCATTTACTGTTATGTGTTTTTGGTCCTTTATGACCACAAAGGTCTTTTGTTGGATGCATTGTTTTCAAATTATTCATTGAACACTTGTGCAGGATCAAATGTCAATAATTCTTGGACTTTGCCTTTGGCTTTAGGAAATAATTACAGTCTAGATAATGTTTAGAGGCATGTGAAATCATTTACCCATTCTAAACTCCCTTTGCAAATTATAGTGTGAAATGGGTTTTTGTAAGGCTCTGTGAACTTTTTAAGGTACGTGGAATGTAAATGTACTACTCATTTTGTATCCATGCACCCACTCTTGATGCAAACATGATATACAAACTCAGGTTGGATTAGTGGAATTTGGAATTTGGCCTTAAAATGTGACTTCACCTTTCTTGCTTAAAAAATAACTACCCACTATATGATTTTATTGTTCGTATTCATGTCCTAACTGTGGACCTATTATGACCACTTTAGTGTGCAAAAAATCACCACATGTCCCCTTGCTGATTTGAATTAAAACCATAATTTTGCTCAAAATCATTAAATTTCTATATTCAAATCCTATAAAATAATGGAGTCTTTCCAATTGTAGATAACTCTTCATCTCACAATGAGAAAAAAAAATTACCTTTTGACTTAGTCTCGATGCCAATAATGAAAGACTAAAAGATGAGACAAAGACCTCCAATGTCGCAACCTTAGCTTGGGCTCGCGACCATGGCAAAGGGAATTGCAAGGGTGTGGGCCAAAGGGAAGCCCGAGAGTTAAGCCAAAGGGAAGCTCGGGAGTTAAGCCAAAGGGAAGCCCGGGAGTTAAGCCAAAAGGAAGCCCGGGAGTTAAGCCAAGAGGAAGCCCGGGAGTCACATCACATACTCCCGGGAGTGCAAGAAAGTGCTAGGGAGTGTGAGTGAGTGAACACTCGCACTCCCAAGGCAATTCCTACTTGGGGAGATGGAGTTTCGGTGGACTCCCGAAACTTCAGAGAGCAATTGCAGGGGTCAAACCTCAATGGATTGTGACGTTCTTTATATCAATGAAAAGCTCTTGAAGCGTAGATTTCTAAAATGGGCTCGCATTGCTCATTCAGACATCTGTAACACAAGTTATGGCCAAAAGAAGGGCCGGGAGTCGAACTGCCAGTTTGACTCCCGACCACTAAAAGTCGGGAATCAACCTCTTCCCGATATTCGATTCGGGAGTGCGACACGGCGTTGGAAAGCTCTCGACGAGATCTACAACTTTGCTTTAGACCGCATTGCAATCCGAGGTCTGCTCGCAAAGTTATGGGGCTCCAAAGTACCGGGAGTCCCATTTGGCGCGATTTCGGGACTCCCACTCGGGAGTCCCCGGAAAAATAGCCATTTGGATGTAGTCTCCATGGAGAGCTGCAGAGTATACTATAAGGGGGAAGTGGTTGGCTTCCCCAAGGGGGGAAGATGTTGGCTTCCCCACCAAAGGAGTGAGGTGGTGGCTTACTCCCGAGCCCGGAGTGTGTGTGTTCAAAGTGAGTCCGAGTTCACCCGTGGCTTGTCCCAACACCAAAAAGGTTCCATGATGAGTTCTAAAGGGGAAGGTGATGGTT
>Ga0209611_10010402_pt1 | contig 13720 bp, 8 predicted proteins | sample S1TSphgellanicum_3_FD_187693 | JGI IMG/M metagenome (GOLD analysis project Ga0209611, IMG submission 187693) | Host-associated microbial communities from peat moss isolated from Minnesota, USA - S1T2_Fc - Sphagnum magellanicum MG (SPAdes) (version 2) | ecosystem: Host-associated > Plants > Peat... | reverse complement strand
CACCATCGGAGCCGCCCGGCACCGATCGCACCGAGACGTCCTTCGCCGGACGGATCGATACGAGCGGCGTCTTCGACGGCACCCTGGTCGTGCGCGGCTACGGCATCAGCGATCTGTCGATGCGCAGCTTCTGGCGCGAACCGCGCGACTCCGCGCAGCTCGCGGCGCTCGAACGCAAGATGGCCGCGTCGCTCTTCCCCGGCTCCACCAGCGACAGTCTCCACGGATTCGACGGAAAGGATTTCAGGCAACCCGCCGTCGTGTCGGCGCGCGTGCACGGGGGACAGGCGACCCAGCACTCGGGGACGAGCGACATCCTGAGCGTCGGCGACCGCTCCGCGCGCTTCCTCTCCGTCGCCAACGAGCTGACCGCCCGACTTCCGCGACTGAGCGCGATCGACGTCGGGGCGGTCGTCGGCCCGGTCGAGACCCGCGACGAGTTCGTGGCGATCCTGCCCGAAGGCTGGCACGCGAAGCTGCCCCCCGACGTCAACGCGACGAGCATCTTCGGCTCCTACTCCGTCACCTACCGCCAGGACGGCCGACGCCTCGCCATCACGCATCACCTCACTGGCGCGACCGGGATCGTCGGGAAGGAGCACGTGAACGAGCTGATCGCGTGGCTCCGCGCGGCCGGGAAGGATCGGGTGCCGTTCATCATCATCGATCACGACGCGCCGCCGACGTCCTGAACGGGCGCGCGCCCGCCACCGGGTCTAGTGCGCCGCCGTCGCCGGTGCGCGGGCCGACGTCGACGGCCCCGGCGCCCCGAGCAGTGCCTTCACCCGCGCCGCGACCTGGTCACCGGTGAACCCGAACTCCTTCATCAGGACCGGACCGGGCGCGGACGCGCCGAAATGATTCAGCCCGATCGAGAGCCCCTCGGTCCCCGTGTAGCGCTCCCACCCGTGTGACACCCCCGCCTCGACCGAGACGACCGGGATTCCCGGGGGGAAGACCGACTCGCGATACCCGGCCGGCTGCTCGGCGAAGAGTTCCATCGACGGCATGCTGACGACGCGCACCGCGATCCCGTCGGCCGCGAGCAGCTGCTGCGCGTCGAGACAGGGCTGCACCTCACTCCCGGTGCCGACCAGCACCGCGGCCGGGACCGGCGCCGTCTCCGACCGCGGCGCATCGGAGAGCACGTACGCGCCGTGCCGCACGCCATCGGCCGGCGTCAGCGACGACTGCGGACCGCGATCGAGCACCGGGATATCCTGCCGCGTCAGCACGAGCGCCGTCGGTCCGCCGAGCCGCTCGAGCGCCATCCGCCACGACACCGCCGTCTCGGTCGCGTCCGCCGGCCGCAGCACGCGCAGGTTCGGAATCATGCGGAGCGACATCAGCTGCTCGACCGGCTGGTGCGTCGGTCCGTCCTCGCCCTGCCCGATCGAATCGTGCGTGAAGACGAAGATCACCGGCAGGCCCATCAGCGCCGCGAGACGGATCGACGGCCGCATGTAGTCGGAGAAGATCAGGAACGTGCCGCCGTACGGGCGCACGCCGCCGTGCAGCGCCATCCCGTTCATGATCGCGCCCATCGCGTGCTCGCGCACCCCATAGTGCACGTTCCGGCCATCGCCGCGCGTCGGCTGCAGGTCGGGCTGCCCGTGCAGCACCGTGAGGTTCGACTCGCTGAGATCGGCCGACCCGCCGACCAGCCCTGGCAGCTTCGGCGCGAGCGCATTCACGACGGCGCTCGAGGCCTTCCGCGTCGCCATCGACTTGCCGGCCTCGAACGTCGGGATCGCGTCGACCCACCCGAGCCCCATCTCGCCAGCGAGCGCCGAATCGAGCCCCGACGCGGTCTTCTCGTCGGCCGCCCGCAATGCCATGATCTTCGCGTCCCACTCGGCGCGCAACGCCGCGCCGCGCGTCTTCGACTCGCCCATGTAGGCCTTCACATCGTCGGCGATGTAGAACGGCGTGTCGGCCGGCAGACCGAAGGCGGCCTTCGCGAGATCGAGCTCCTTCTTGCCGAGCGCCGCGCCGTGCGCGGCGGCCGTCCCCTGCTTCCCCGGACTGCCGAACCCGATCACCGTCCGCGCGACGATCAGCGACGGCCGGTTGGTCTCGGCCTTCGCGGCGCGGAGCGCGGCATCGACCGCCGCGGGATCATGGCCATCGACGTGCTGCACGTGCCAGCGATACGCCTCGAAGCGGGCGCCGACGTCCTCGGTAAACGCGAGATCGGTCGACCCGTCGATCGAGATCGCGTTCGAGTCGTAGAGGACGATCAGCCGGCCGAGCCCCTGATGCCCCGCGAACGACGCGGCCTCGGAGGCGATCCCTTCCATGAGATCGCCGTCGCCGGCGATGACGTACGTCGAGTGCTCGATCGGCCGATGCGCGCCCGAGGCGAACCGCGTCGCCAGCCAGCGCTCGGCGAGCGCCATCCCGACGGCGTTGCCGAACCCCTGGCCGAGGGGGCCGGTCGTCGTCTCGACGCCGACGGTGTGGCCGTACTCGGGGTGGCCCGGGGCGCGGCTCCCCCACTGGCGGAAGCGCTTCAACTCCTCGAGCGGCAGGTCGTAGCCGGTGAGGTGCAGGAGCGCGTACAGCAGCATCGACCCGTGGCCGGCGGAGAGGACGAAGCGATCGCGATCGGCCCATGCCGGCTCGGTCGGATCATGCCGCAGATGCCGCGACCAGAGGACCCACGCCATCGTCGCCGCGCCCATCGGCATCCCCGGGTGCCCGGAGTTCGCCTTCTCGACGGCGTCGATCGCGAGGCCGCGAATCGTGTTGACCGCGCGGTCGTCGAGCGGGGTCCACGCGAACGGCGTGGACCCCGTCGCGTTCTGCGTCGCCGGTGTCATGGGTGCCACCGCCGTCATGTCGAGCCCGCCGCGATTTTCTGCATCTGGTCCGCCAGCTTGTCCTTGGCCAGGCGGCCGAGGAGGAGGTGATAGGCAATCAGGAGCTGCGACAGCGCGAGCGGGTTGCTGCGCTTGCTGACGGTGCCGTCGACGAATGCGCCGCTTTCGTCGGCGCGCAGGTGCTGCAGCGCCGGCTGCTGCGACCAGATCGCATCCTCGATCAACCCCGCCTGCTGGTCACTCAGGCTCCCATCGATGTCGAGGAACTCCGTGAGGCGACCGACATCATGGCCGACCGAGAGCTTGACGACGGGCTGGCCGCCGCTCGACTTGCCGATCACGCCGCTCAGATCGGGGTGCGGGAGCGTTGGGCGCATCGTGATGTGCACGCCGAGCTGCTCGCTTTTCGTCGGGCTGTCGTGATAGAAGCGGACGACCATGTCGGCCCACTGCTTCTGCGGACGGATGTACGCCGCCGAGTCCTGCTCGCGCTTCTCGAGCTCGGCGAGCACCTGTGACTCCTTGTAGCCGCGCTTCGTGCAGTCGCGCTTGATCTTCCACTGCCGGCGGAGCTCCTCCGGCGGATCGAGATAGACCTTGACGTGGAAGGCATCGCGCAGCCGCTGCGTGTGGAAGGCGAGCAACCCCTCGACGATCACGAAGCGCTTCGGCTTGACGTACTCCGGCGCCTCGAAGTCGCCGGTCGCATGGTTGTAGATCGGCTTGAGGATCGGCTCGCCCTCGGCGAGTGCGCGGAGGTGCTGCTCCATGATGTCGATGTAGTTGCAGTCGGGGTGCAGCGCCGTGATGTCGAGCGTCTTGCGCTGTTCCCGGTTGTACCGATGGTAGTCGTCGACGCAGATGACGGTCGCGTCGTCGGCACCGATGCTCTTGGCGATCCCCGCAGTGATGGTCGTCTTGCCCGCGGCGCTGTCGCCCACGACACCGAGCATGATGGGACGATGGGACATGGGACGCTCCCTACCGGTCGTTGATGGGATGCGAGTCGTCGTTCGCGGGCGCGACGCCGATGGCGAAGACACGACCTTGGCGGATGTCATCGGCGTCGATGCGCCCGAGCTCCGCTCGCGGAATCGAGCCCGCCCGAAGCCCAGCGACCCTTTTTGCCATTGCCTTTCGTCCCCGCCACCACGGACCTCCACGCTTGAGGAAGAGAACAGGGAGAGATCGGCCGGCACCCCCCAGGGGGGAGTGCCGGCCGATTGCGTGGAAACTAGGCGGTTATCTATGGGACCGCGAGGATCGCGGACGTGTCGTCCGCGAAGCCGAGGCCGGCAGGGTCGCTACGCGCCCTTCGTCTTGCCGAACGTCGGCGTCGCGCCATCGACGACGTCGAAGTGCATCCACATGCCGATCAGTGCGTGGCCCTGTACGCCGCACATCAGCGCGTACTTGCCCGACTTGTTGGCGACGAACTTGACGGTACGGGATCCGGGCGCCGGCACCCCGACATCCGGGTGATCGACGGCCGCGCCGGCAAACGCCGGCGCCGGATTGTTGTCCGGGAGCGGGTCGGTGAGCGGCACGACCTGGAGACTGTGCGCGAGTCCGGTGTCCTTGTTCTGGAAGTCGACGACGACGTTGGCGCCGGTCGGGACGGTCAGGGTTCCGTCGCCGCTGGCGTAGCCGTCCATGTTGGCGCCGCCGTTCTCGCCGTTGTAGCCGGCGATCAGATGGAACGTGACGGTCTTGCTGGCCGCGTCCCACTGGACGAGGTCGGCCTTCTGCGCCTGCGCCACCGTGGCCGTGGCGCAGGCCAGCGACGTGGCCGCCGCGATCGATCGAAGATTCGTTTGAAGAGACATTGCCCGAGGGGTAGGAGGATCGGCCGGGTGTGCGCGTGAGGGCCTAGAAGTCGAACCAGAGGAACAGGGTCATCGTGTTGTTGCCGTTGGCCTGGCGCAGGAACCCATCGTAATTGCTCGACGACCCATTGAATTTCTCGTACTGCAGGGCCTGAAGTCCAATGCGGGCGTTCTGCCAGAGATTGACATGGAACTCCTCGATCGGGCCGTCGGTGTCGGGGTTGCCGAGGCGGCTGCCGGTGTAGATCGCCGGTGCATAGAGGATATTGTCCGTGCTGCCCGTGGTCGCGATCCAGCCGAGGGTCAGCTGATACCGCTGGTTGGGCTGCATCGAGATGTTCGCGTTCCAGGTCGTCACGCGGTTTTTCAGTGCCGCTGCAGCGCCCTCCTGGAAGAAGGCGTTAAGCGTGTTGGATTCGTTGATCCACGAGCCGCGGCCGATGATCACGCCCGACTTGCCGAACGGGAACTCGACCTGGGCATCGAGGCCGATGTCGGAGAACGCGTTCGTCGGTCCGAAGACGCCGGTCGGGTGCACATGGCCGGCCATGCCGAAGGTGCCGACTTCGACGTAATTGGTGCCGAAGGAGTGCTCGAGGGCTGCGCGCCAGTACGGCGCGACGCCGTCGATCAGTCCAACCGTCCCCGGATCGTTCTGGTTCGGCGGGATCGTCGCACCCTGGATCGCGGAGTGGTACGCGCTGGCCTCGAGGTACAGCAGGTCGTTGTACACGATGTAGCTGCCGAAGGAGACGACGTTTCCACCGAACGACTCGATCGCCGGACCCGCGGCCGCCGCCGGGATCCCCTGGGCCGTAAAGAACGGCCAGCCCCACGCCGGCGTCGAGTTCCAGACATCCTGCACGGTCGGGTTGTTATTGGCGTCGAGCCCGAAGATCAGCGACTGGCTGTTGGCGAACGTCGTGCGCCAGACCGCGCGGATATCGGTGTTGTCGATCTGGAACGTGCCCGGCTGCTGATAGTACGTGAACTGCGAGAGCGTCCCCATGTGGGACGTGATCGCGCCGGCGTAGAAGAGGCTGACCTGCTGCGGGAACTGGGTATAGAAGTTCTGCGACCCGGGCTCGCGGCGGTTCGTGTATGTCATCGCCGACTGCGACTCGATCGCGAGGGCAGGGATCGGGGTCAGGAAGAGCGGCACCCCGTGCTCCGACGCCTTCGCATCGGTAATGAACTTGAGGCCTCGCAGCGTATAGCCGTTGAGCTTGAATCGGCGTCCGAACGGTGTGAGCTGCAGGTACTGATAGTGACAGACCGCGCACGCGAGGCCGGTCTGTCGGGCGAACGACGGGACGACGACGTTCGACAGGCGGGCCTGGGCGATGGCACTCCCGAGGCTGCTGGGCATGACGCTGCGGCGACCGGACGCCGCCGCGTAGCCCGGCTCGGCGGATGCGGGGACCGACGCGGCTGGCGCGCCGGTGGTGGTAGTCGTGCCCGTTCGGCTGAGGGCGGCAGCGGATGGCGCGGAGATCGGCAGACCCAATGCGACAAGCGTGATGACGGCGGGTACGGTACGCACTAACCACCTCCCATCCAGAGGTCGTAAGCGGACTCTTGATCCCGCCAGACGTGCCTGGCGTGCGGCGGGGGTGAGCATCACTGCCTTGGGCCGCCACGTGGGGGTTGGCGGGGGCGGTCGAAGCCGGTGGGGGCGGCTTCAGCCATCGACCTTGTCTATAAATCGATAGGCAGTGGCGATAACCTAATAAAGGAGTTCGGTAACGGAAGAGGTCACATGGGACAATTGTCGCACTTCACTACCATATAAATGGGTTGGTAAACAGATAAATGGGTTGGTAAACAGAGATGAGCCGGTGACGTCCGGGGTCCGGAGGACTCAATGCGCCGTTACTTCGGCGTCAGCCGAGCGCGTCCGGGCATCCAACCGCCCTCCTAACGCTGACTTCCAGTCGGCAGGGTAGCCGACGCGGGCGGCCCGGCGGTCGGCGTGGCGCCGGATGATGCGCTCGGTGCGCTGCCGCTGGGTGCCGGGAGTGGCATGGGGACGACGCCCGTGGCAGGGACCTTGACCCCCTCTCCACTGTAGCCCGGCGTGCTGTCCGGCGTGGCCGGCCCGTTGCCCGCGGTCATGCGATAGACGCGGGAGTGGAGGTCGACACTCGTCGAGTCCCAGGTCGACTGGCCCCAGAGTGCGGGATAGTCCTTGGCCATGCTGACGCCGTACAGTGGCTTGTAGACGCCGTTGTGGCACGTAATGCACTGCAGCTTCGGACCATCGCCGAGCGGACCGAGGCGGCTCGGCGAGAGCGGCATCGTGTTCCGGTCGAAGATGTACTTGAGCGGCGACTCGTAGTGCATGTTGAGGTCGCGCACCATCCAGAGCCCATACATCGCAATGACGCGCTTCGGTCCGCCCATCTCCCACGACTGGAACGACCGGGTCTGGTGGCAGTAGTTGCAGTTGACGCCGAGTCCGCGGGACATCTGGATCATCGCCGCGTACGTCCAGTTGGCCTGCTTGATCGATGAGCGGTTGTCGTCCGTCGGGCCGACGCTGTGCGACTGGACGCGGAGATCGGTGCGGTCGAGGAACGCGCGCAGATACTGGTTCTCGTCGGTATACCACCAGAGCCCGTTCGGCTGCGCCTGCCCGCGGTGGCAGGTGTAGCAGGTGACGCCGGTCGCGCTGACGTGCGGCTGCCAGTCGTGGTTGATGTGGCGCACCATCTGAAACATCCGGCGCGCGATCACCTTGGCGTAGATCGAGTCCGAGGGGAAGTTCCCCTTCACGTGGCAGTACGCGCACTGCGCGCGCGGGCCGGTCTTGGGGGCGACCCACTGCGTGATCGCGAGCATCGTGCGGTTGAACTCGGGCTGACTGATGTCGGTCAGCACCTGCACGTTCTTGAACGTCCCTTCCTTGACGGGGACCGGGCCGAACTTCGCCGGCTGGAGCGACGGGGGGACGCGATTGTCGAGGAGGCTTTGCTCGAGCGCCGCCTCCTTGTAGTTCGTCTCCTTGCCGTTGCCGCGGTATCCCTCCTGGATCACCGCGGTGCGCGAGCTACAGGCGCTGGCGGCGACGAGCGCGCACGCCAACCCGGCGTTCCGGGGACCGATCCATGGCCACCGATGCGATTTCGCGGTCGTCATGGTGACGTCCGTGGCCGAGTGCCGGTCACCGGGACCTGTACGGGCGTCACCGGCTCCGTCGGTGGTGGCTGCGTCGTCGTGGGCGCCGGGGTGGGGGTCGCCGGCGTCGCCGGATGCAGGGTGTTGCCGGTGTAGGCGTTCGACGACGCGCTGACCTTGCTGGTGTCGCCGACGCCGGGATGTAGCGGCAGCACGGTCGCCGACCCTGGGGAGAGGGACGACGGCTTGGTGCTGATGAACGGGAAGCTGTCGGGCGGCGGCCCCTGATACGTCCCGCGCAGGCTGTCGGCGAAGCTCGAGTCGACGACGAGCGCCGGCGGATACTGCGGGGCGACGCCGTGCTTGACGGCCCAGTAGTACCAGTTGTCGACCGCGGTGCCGGTCAGCAGGATGCCGATCCCGCCGGTCAGCGTGACGAGGACGGCGAACCACCACGCCCAGCGGTGCACCGATTCCATCGTCGCGTTGAAGCCCATCGTCCAGCGCCAGAAGAGCGCGGCTCGCTCGGCGCCGGTCCCTCGATCGACGATCTGCTCGATCTCGCGTTCGGCGCCGAGCTTGCTGCACGCGAGCACGGTCCCGGCGTGCATCGCGAAGAGCAGCGTCGAGCCGTAGAGGAACGCGATCGCCAGCATGTGGAACGGGTTATAGAAGAGATTTCCGTAGCGGATGGAGAGCGCGGAGACCCAGTTCAAGTGGGCGAAGATCCCGAATGGCACCGCCTCGCCGAAGCTCCCCATGAGGAGCGGGCGGAGGAATCCGCAGACGAAGTACAGCCAGATCGCCGAGAGGAACGCCCACGGCAGGTGGGTCCCCATGCCGAGGCTGCGCGACCGGTAGTAGAGATGGAGCCACCAGAAGGCGATCGACGTCGTGAGACAGAAACCGGCGAGGAGCCACCAGCCGCCCTGGTTCATCGGCGGGATGTGCAGGCCGTAGGACGGCGGGGGGGGCTCGAGGGCGAGCCATGGGAGCTGTCGGATGAACTGGACGGGGCTCCAGCCGACGGACGCCCACATGTTGAGTCCGATGATCTCGATCGCGGCGAAGCCGAAGAGAAACGAGATCACGGCGAATCGCGAGAGCGCGATCGGCCCCAGCTGTGCGTCGCCGAACTTGCCAAGGAGGTAGAGGTGCCGCGTCAGGGTGCCGCGCTCGGTGACGTCGCCGCGCTCGAGGGGGACCCCCATGTCCGGCGCGACCGTCTTCACCTGGACGCGCGTAAAGATGTTCATGTACTCCGGCATCGCTCGATCTCCTGTCCTGGCACGGAGGGATGGCGATGGCGGTGCGGCGCAGCTCTCGACACCATCGGCACCTTCGAGCACTCGGCGACGGGGAGAGAGTCCCCGTTAGGGTGCCCTAAGTGTCAAGCTAATCGGACACTTCTATGTGTCAATAGAGGTTGACATATCGGCCGGTCCGATGGCACACGTGCACCGGCCGGTGGCGCTTCGCCAGAACCTCCACGCCGCGCGGTCAGTGCTGCGGCGGTGTCGTGGACGCCGGCCCACCGAAGCTCGGCATCGCCATCTCCGTGAAGTCCGGCGGCGGTTGAAATGCGGCGTCAGCCGGGGCGGTCCGGTCGATCTTCGTGACGAGGAGCTCGACGACGCGAACGGTCGGGCTCTCGATCCGCGTCAGCTTGAGGATCCCCTTGCCGCCCTTGAGCAGCGCGCCAAACTGTGCGGCGGCCGAGGTGGCGGCGGCGTCGCTCAGCAGACCATCGCTCGTCAACGCGTCGAACGGCGCGAACCCGACGCCGGGCGCGACGCACGCTTCGCGGCGCTCGACCGTCGTGCCGCGGTGGCTCGTGATGCGGTAGTCGGCGCAGGTGACGCCAGCGACCTGCTCGCTGCGACCGGTCGGCGCGAACGTGATGTCGGTCGGGACCATGCTGTCCGCGGCGGATGGTGCGCGCGGTCCGCTGTCGGTCCGCGTGGCTGGCGGCGCCGAGCGAAAGTATTTCTTCTGGTCGGGGATCAGGATCGTCGTCGTGTGCGCCTCGCCATCGAAAATGACGGCGCCGTCGGGGATCGACGGACTCGTCTTGTAGAGATCCATGCGCAGTCGCTTGCCGCTCGTCGTCTGCACGATCGTCGACGGCGCGTCCCCGGCGTCCTGTCGGGCCACGAAGGTGATCGCGCCGGTGAAGCCGGTCTGGGCGCGCGCCGGCCGGGTTCCGATCACGGCAGCGGCCAGCGCGAGCACACTGCTCACCAGCCTCGTCGTCACCAGCCTCGTCGTCACCAGCCTCGTCGTCACCAGCCTCGTCGTCATTCGTTGCATGCGAAGCATCCGAGGTGAAGGGGGAACGGCCGACCATCAGTGCGGCGGCGGTCGGCCGGACGTTCGCGATCGCGGTGCCGCGGGTCGCGTCCGGTAACGTATCGCGATCGTACCGCAAAAACTTCATAGCGAGGGCGCCCGCGCTCTCGCCATCTTGGCGGGCGTACGCATCAGCGTGCCTACCCTGTGGCCGAACCGAGAGGACGAGCAGATGCGTCGTGCGACCGACCGGAATGAGCCACTGCAGGTCCTCGGACGGCTGACGGCGCGCGTCAGCGATGAGCGCGTCCTCGAGCGCGGGCTCCAGTCGATCGCGGCGACGCTGGTCGATGAGCTCGACAGCGTGATGGTGCACGTGTTGCTGTACGTCGCGGATGACGGCTGCGCGCGCTGTCGGCCGCGCGGCGCACCGGGGATGGCGTCGCCGACGCCCCGACTGCACTGCGTCGCGCGCGCGGGGCTCCCGCTCGAAGTCGACGATGGCCACATCTTCCCGGACGGCATGCCGCTGATCGACGAGGTGATGCGGACGCGTCGCCCGATCCGGCTCGAGGCCGATTCCCGGGAGATCCTCGCCCGCAACCTCCTGCCGAGCGCCGAGCGCGAGCCGCGTCTCTATCGGGCCGGTGCCCTCGCCGCGTTTCTCGCGCGGCCGATCGGGACGAGCGCGATCCATCCGCTGGTCGTGGGTGACACGGTCGTCGGCGTCCTCTGCGCGGCGTTTGCACGAACGCTGAGCGCTGACGAGGTGACCTGCCTCGGACTCTGCGCGATCCAGGCGGGGGCGGCGATCGAACGCTCGCAGCTCTACGATCGGCTGCACGGCGCATTGACGGTGAGACCGGCGACGGGTCGCCCGACGGGTCGCCTGACGAGTCGCCGCGCGCCAGAGGGACTCCGGGACGGTGACGTCTCCGACGAGCCGATCGGGGAGAGCCCCATCTTCCGGGCGTTGCTCGATCGCGTCCGACAGTTCGCCGCAACCGACTCGACGGTGCTCCTGATCGGCGAGACGGGGACCGGAAAGGAGCTGGTCGCGCGGGCGCTGCATCGCCTGAGCAGTCGCGCGGGGCGTCCACTCGTGACGATGAACTGCGGCGCGATCGCGCCGGGGCTGATCGAGAGCGAGCTCTTTGGCCACGAGCGCGGGGCGTTTACCGGGGCCGTGCAGCGGCGCGTCGGCCGATTCGAGCTGGCTGATCGCGGGACGCTCTTCCTTGATGAAATTGGTGAGCTACCGCTCGATGGGCAGGTGAAGTTGCTGCGCGTGCTCCAGGAACGGCAGTTCGAGCGCGTCGGCAGTTCCCAGTCGACGCGCGTCGACGTGCGGATCATCGCGGCGACGAACCGCGATCTGGCTGACGCCGTGATGGCCGGACGGTTCCGGCCGGACCTCTTCTATCGCGTCAGCGTCCTGCCGATCGACCTGCCCGCGCTCCGCGATCGACCCGCAGACATCCCGATTCTCGTCCGCCACTTCATCGCCCACTACCGCCGCACGCTCGGGAGCGTCGCCGCCGACATCACGGACGCGGCGCTCGAGCGGCTCGCCGCATACCGATGGCCGGGGAACGTGCGCGAGCTGCGCAATGTGATCGAGCGCGCGTGCGTGCTGTCGACCGGGCCGCTGATCGATGTCGATCTGCTGCGCCTCGGCCGATCGACCGATGCCGACGGGTCCGCGTCCGATCCTGCCGTCGCGGCGCACGGTCGCGGTCTCCGCCTCGCTGACGTGCCGGATACGGCTGGCGCCCTCTCGTCGCACCGGGAGCACGAACGACGCTATCTCCGGCGTGTCCTCGTGTCGACCGGCGGGCGGATCGAGGGAGCCAACGGCGCGGCGGCGATCCTGGAGATGCACCCGAGCACGCTCCGCTCGCGCCTGCGTCGTCTCGGCCTCGGCATCGCCCGCGAGCTCCGCGCGAACTGACCCGCGGCACCACGACCGCGCGCCGGTCGCGTCATGACTCCCCGACTCGTGCGCCGCGTCCCGTCCTGAGCGCCGTGGCGCCCCCGGGTGTACCGGTCCGTGCGCCCGTCGGCGGCTCGGTCGATGTGCACGGGGCTCGACGTCCTGGGCAGACCACGACCGTCCTCGCGCCCGGGCGCTCGCGCTGACTCGCGGACGTCGTCCTCTGCGTCCCGACGACGTGATCGAGACGGCGGGGCGGTGGCCGCCGTGCCCGGGCACGGTGGAGTGTCGCGGATCCGCGAGATATGACGGGTGCACACGGATCGGTGGGCCGCGGCGCGGCAGCTGACGCGAGACGCAACCCATGGAAGGGTCGGCGATTAGCGCTCGTCGCCGGTCAACCGCGCCGCGTGGCGTGCATGGTGCCTGAGTCTGGGGCCCGGGCAGGGGCACACGCGCACCGGTTGGGTATCACCGGTTGGGTATCCATGCGGAGAGAGATCGAATGACCATCGTTCGTCGGCTGACGCTGGCAGTGACCGGCATGGTGGCGCTCGCCGTGGGGTCGGCACCAGCGCGGGCCGTCCCCTCGTTTGCGCGCAAATACGGGATGAAGTGCACGGCCTGTCACGAGGCGTGGCCGGTGCTCAACGCGTTTGGCCGAGCGTTTCGCGACAACGGATTCCGGTTCAATACGGGCGTCGACGACGAACAGCTGACGAATCCCGCGTACTGGCCGGTCTTCGCCTGGGCATACAACGGCTACCAGTGGAACGAGACGAAGTCGTCGACGCACGTGCTGAACGAGAACGGCGGCGTCCCCGCTGGCGGCTACTTCCTCGGCGCGTATGTCAACCTCGGGCAGCACGTCTCGATGCGATTGCTGGCGCCGCTCGTCATCGGCGACGGTCCCTACACGCTGGCGGTCGCGATCCCCGGATGGATCCGGTACAACCGCTTCTTCGGGAGCAGCTGGCTCAACCTGCGGGTCGGGAGCATCGAGCAGGACCTGCCGATCTCGGGAGCGCGCGACCTGACGATCAATGGCGTCGGCGTCACGGCCTGGAGCTACACGATCCCGGGATCGGTCTCCAGCTATTCGCTCGAGAGTGAGGTCCCCGGCTTCCAACTCGACGGGCACGATCGCTGGAGTCTCAACCGCTACTCCCTCTCGTTCTTCAGCAACGCCGGCGCGCAGGCGACGCATCACGACATCTGGAGTACGCCGAGCGTATATCTGCATCTGACGCACACGGTCCGGCTGAATCGCACGTTCGTCCGGGACCTGGAGCTCGGGCTCTTCGGGACGTACGCCACCTATTTCAGCGGCAAGGACTCGACGGCACTCCGCTCCCAGCAGCGCTACGGCGTGGATTTCCAGCAATGGCTCTTCAAGGACGCGGTCCCGCTCCACCTGACGGAGACGTTCTACCAGGGGCGTGACCAGGCGGCGCTGATCGCCGGAGCGACCGCCGACGGCGTCTTCAATGCGTACATGCTGCAGGCGGACTACGTGCCGACGGTGCAGCTGACGCTCTTCTCGCGGGCGAGCTTCATCACGACGCAGCAGCACGCGGTGGCGACCGAGACCGGCGCGTACGGCAACTCCAACGTCTTCCTCCTCGGCTTCAAGTACACGTATCAGGTGACGACCCGCTTCGAGGTCGCGATCGAGCCGAGTTTCGGACTCAACATCCAGCCGTATCAGGCGGTCGACCATACCGAACTCAAGA
>Ga0209611_10010398_pt1 | contig 13726 bp, 4 predicted proteins | sample S1TSphgellanicum_3_FD_187693 | JGI IMG/M metagenome (GOLD analysis project Ga0209611, IMG submission 187693) | Host-associated microbial communities from peat moss isolated from Minnesota, USA - S1T2_Fc - Sphagnum magellanicum MG (SPAdes) (version 2) | ecosystem: Host-associated > Plants > Peat... | reverse complement strand
AAAAAAAAAAAAAAAAAAAAAAAAACCTATAGTTGTGAAAACATTTAAAATAAAGGCCTAGGAAAATGATTTGGTTGTTTTTGGTTCCCTTTTCATTCCTTGAAGTGATTTCTAGTGGTATGACCCAAAGAGATTTTCATCTAATTTTTAAAAAAACATTTGCCCAAAAATCACCACAACTACCTATAACATGAAATTTAGGTGCTTAAAAATATTTTCACTTTCATATGTTTAATATCAATTGCCAAATTTAACTAAATATCCTTATGGATGATTGCCATTTGAAGAACATCACAAATTTAATTGGAAAAAAAACCATTTGCATCTAGCAATCTTGTCATTTGTTTCTTACTATGTCTACCTTTAAATGCCACTAGTTACGGTTATTGGTTCAAATTGGCAATTAGTTACAATACTTAAAGGTGTAATCAAACTCGGTGCTAATGACTATGGTGTTGAATCCCCTAACAACATGTTAACCATTTAGGATTTCAACTTAGTTATCATGAAAATTTTATGTTAAGGTAACATTCACTTAACATTAAGCTATCACCCATTTAACATTGAATGCCACCTAGATTTTCATTTAACACTAATTTAACATCAAGTGTGAATGCACCATTATATATATATATATATAACTGTTGTTTATCTATCATGGCCCACTTAATTACAATAAGTGCCAACTAGTCACCAAACCAAGTGGGTGAAATCATGGTCAAAGGAACTAGGGGCACCAAGGTAAAAGTCCTTTTCTAAGGACTACACATGACACATGTCATTCCTATGATGGTTTATAACTTAAAATTCTATATTTCGAATACCCCATTTAGCACTACATTTTAGATATAAATACATTTTGACTACAAATTGATTTTATATCATTTATATTATGTATTCATGCCCTCTATCACATATATATGAATAACTTTTGTTAAAGTCATACTTTCAAAATTCATAATTTTCAGGGTCAAAAGCACTTTTGAACCAAATATGTTCAAATGGGTTATAAAAAAAATTCATCAATTCAAGTCCTTTTGTTCTTCTAATCATCAATGTTAAAACCTTTCCAATTTTCAAAAGGAATGATACACATTTGATAGAAAAAAAGGACATTTGAAAAAAACAAGGACTATCCATTCTCAAAGTTTGAGTGCTTTGAACATGCAAAAAAAACATTTTTGATTTGAGACAAGCTTTGAACATGTAAACTTTACAATTAATGGAAAATATTCCGAAAATTTATGACAATCCAAACTATTATGCTTCCCTTGTGATCTTTCAAACATTCAAAAATGCAATTTTAAAGAATGTCCACTCATTTGGGTGGCTCCTATAACTATGATTTTACCCAAGTGGGTACTTTGGGGCCAAACTTTGAGCTTGGAGGGTAAGCAACTTGGTGTAGATTTTATTACTAGCAATTTTTAAAATTTATAAACCACCTCCAAAAGGCATCTGAAATTCATGTGGGACACCTTTACGTACAAAACAAAAGCTAGAGGTTCATTTGTAAATTTTGGCAAATTAAGAATCCCAAGAATCCCTAGCTTTAGCTTGTCTAAAATAGGTTTGCTGAAAGATGGTGATGTGGAATTTCATCTTTGATTGACTAGGAAAGTTCTAGGGTATGATGTTCAAAGTGGTTTGCCAATTTTGATGTTGTGTTTGTACATGCATCTCTTCAAAAATGGTCTTTGAAAAATCCATTGGCTCACTACCAATAGTTGCCCCATAGTCCAAATGCATATTTGCTAAAATTTCTTGTTGCATTGTTGTCAAACTTCCCTTTTACACATAATAATCCCAAACTAAGAATCTAGATCAAAGTTCAAAACTAAACATCCACTCTTGTACATGACAAAATTAAGGAGTCAACTTGAATGATATGTTCATAACATGGATCTAAAAAACATGTTGAAAATGATAGCTTCTGCATGAAACATTAAACAAGTCCTACCAAGCTATAGTTTAAGATCAAATCAAGTAACACAACAAATACTACTTGAGAATTTTTGAATATCCTAATGAGATCACCTCACATATACAAAACTTGACAACTACTAAATGTTTAATATTCTTTGAACATTTCCTCAACTAATCAAACACCTTATTGATAATGTACCTACAACAACAAAATTTAGCTCTTCCAAATTGCTTGGTAGGAAAATCAACTTTCCACCATGATAAAAAAAATAAAATAAAATTTGGAATGAGTTTTGAAAAACGCTAGAAAAAGAAAAAGAACAAAATGACAAAATTATAAAATGGAAATCATTTTCACAATAGGAAATAGGAAAATTCCAAAAATAAAACTTAAGGTTGGGGTCATAACCTTCTCAAGATATCAAAAAAGAAAATAAAGAATGCACATATATTTGTAAACAACATGTTAGTCTACCATTGAATTCATATTGTCCAAACCCAAATCTTAAAAATGTATATACATATATAATCAATCTTGTTAAATATATTACAAAGGAGCATTCACTTGAAAAATTATGTAAGCACATCCAAGCAAATGTATAAAATACATAATGAATTTGCATATTAACTTTATTAATGGTTAGTTTAACCAAATTTATTTACTCATGGTTAGTTCAATCATTTCTAATTTAGTCATAAAATATTTATTCATGGGTTAGTTTGGCCATATTTACTTTACTTATGGTTAGTTTAACCATATGTATTCATTGGTTAGCTTGGCCTAATTTACTTTATTCATGGTTAATTGAACCATAATTAGTTTAGTCATGGCTATTTTTTCATAATTATTTTTAATTTTTGCTTGGTTTAGCCATTATTAGTTTAATAATCATTAATTTTGCCATTATTACTTTAGTTGTGACTGGTTTAAACATTATTTTACTAGTCATTAGTTTTGCCATAATTAATTTTTCCTAGGTTAACTTAACCACCTATTTAATTTATGTAATGTATGTATGTGGTTAAATAACCTAAATATAATTAGCATATATGTAGGTGTATTTATTGATAGATACCCTACCTATAATTCCCTTATTTATCGATATATTTGCCTATAAGTAGCCTAGTTATATAGGCTAGGGTAGGCCATTTATATACTTATGATAAATTACTAGTTGGTTAACTAGTTATTTACCTAAAATACACCAATGAATGTGTAATTGAATAGTTAAATATTAATTATTATAAAAAAAAATTTGATAATATATAATGAATTAGTTCAAATTTGTAAAGATTAGTAATAATTTGGTTGTAACTATCAATCAACAATATAGCACATTATAACTATCTTGATATTTTATACAATTCAAGGATTTATAATATGATTATAATTATTAATTATAATTAAATATTACTAATTTTTATTTTTATTTAATTAACATAAATATTTACCTACCTCTTTATTTATTTGTTTGTTTAATTTATGTATCTTACATAATTATTTATGAATAATGTTGTGTGAACTAAAAGGCTTTAATGTTGTGTGGACATGAAAATGTTTCTCCTTCCCAAAAGTTTGTTCCATATGGTTTGTCATCCTTTCCAAATGATGAATAATATAAATAAATGCAACATAAACATTAAGACATAAGAAACATTTTAAAATGGAAGGCCACTTGGGATGAACCAATTGAAAAAGCTCAATTTTAAAGCCCAAATTCAAAATGAAATAGGATTTTCCTAACTAGGTCATCTAGGTGTAGGCTTAATGTAGGTGGTGTACATTTAAACCTAGTAAAGGTCATAGCTTAGGTTGCCCTAGCCTACTTTAGGCTTATATACCTACTTGCTAATTATAAACTCCTAAACCTAAGCTTAGGAGTTTAGGTTATAGGTTTTTAGACATAGGGACTTTAGGAATAGGTATTTCATTTTGGGTCGAACCTAGGTTATTTAGGTTCTATCCACGTGGCCCTATTGGCCAATGTTTAAATGCCATGTGGCATAGCCTAGATGGCCAATGTTTAAATGCCACACAACAATAGCCTAGATGGCCAATGTTTGAATGCCACGTGGTTTAATTTGGGTGGCCATTATTTAAATGCCACATGGCATTTGCTTAATCAAAATGGTGTTTGATTAATCAAAAAATCATTTGACTATTATATTGACTAGTGAAAATGACTAGTCAAAAGTATTAGTAAAAATTGCCCACTTAGGCTTAACTAGAAAGTACATGGCCTAGTCACAATGGACAAGTTCAAAACAACTTGTCCAAAATGATTGAAAGGTTTTTTTGACCAAAATTTTTAGTAAAAAAAAATTCTAATAGATTTCTAATAGTGTAATGACATTTCAAAATCTTCAACTACTTGTTTATTTGCCTTTCAAAATCTTTGTCACAATGCATCTTGAGCTTTAAATGTGATTCTAATCTTTAATTGCCTCTTGACATAAAATAGCCAAAATGCAAAAACAACCAATTTCAGAAAGCAATATGCCTAACTCAAATCATCACTACATTAATAGGTTTTTCAACCTAAATAACCATTAATAGATTTCCTTCTTGACAAAAACATTAAAATTGGATATCTTTGTAGTTGTTTAATGACCCAAAAAAACCTATTTATGAATTCCTGCAAACAATGTGTTTGTTAATTCACAAAATGTGGGCATGAAACAACATTTCAAATCAATGAATGAATTCAACCAACAATTCAACCATAAGCTATCTTCTTGAGTTGCTATTTGTTGGCCCCATCATAACCCATAAATATTGTCCTAAATTTGCAAAAAAAACCTAGAAAACTCCAACTTATGAAAACCTTAATAGTGCATGGTAAAATAAGGTCCATAATCTTAAAATCAACATATCAAAAGAATGATAGCAAAGGGAGATTACCAACTATGAAATTCTTGCATGCAGGTATCATCTCCATTTGAATTGATCCTGTGAATATTAAAAAAAAGTATTATTAATTGTATTTATTCTAAAAGTAAACAATATTTATAATAATCAAATGGTATAAATAACACCTTCAATCTTATCAAATTCAATGACAACAAGTGGATGATTATTATACATTCCGAAATCCTAAACCCTTAAACCTAAATCTAAACTAGTGTATGTTTTAACCTTCCAATTGTCCCTAGATCTTAAACCCTAAACCTTGTAACTCTGATAACTCTTTTAAGCTTATGAAACTTCTCAAATGCAACAATTGGAAGGTTGTTTATGACAATCACATTCCCAAATCTTGAATACCATGATGAAAGCCAATGGTCCACACATCCATTCATACATGTACCAAAACTATAATCCTATTTAAGCTATTCCATCAAATAGCAAATACCTTTTCATGAGTTCACCCATAATAAAATTGATCGGACAAATGACAATAAAGTCTCTAAGATTCTCCAACTTCTTTCCTTCTTCAAGCTAACCAAAAAATGTATCCTCACTATTATTTAGAAACCCACAGAAGCCATTTAGTCTAGGTTAATTGAATCATATTAACACATAAATCAGATCTGAACAAGTCCACAAAAATATGGAAAAACATTTTAATCAAATGTTTACACAAAAATTCTATCATATTTCATCCACCGATAGCTACTAATTTAGTCTTAATTCAATATTGATTAGACCATTTTTAAGAACAATCAAATTTCATAAAAAACACAATGTGTAGCCCTACATAGGATAGTATATGAATTGCAAAATATAAAGACAACTCCAGTGGCTTATGCACTACCATAGTCAAAATGACCTAAAAGTTTGCAAATATTACTATAGTTCCTTTGATTCAACAAAGAGTTTATCATATATGTTTAGAATATTCTACCAATCATCATGAAAAAAGGAGGGGTTTAAAGGCTTTGGTAGGTACCTTTTTGAAAACTTGTGTTAAAGGACAACATTAACATGTCAATTCAATGAAGGTTGTAAGAGGTGAATCCTCCAATGCTCCTTTCAAACCCTAAAATAATAGCAATTAGGCAAATGTTTGAAGCATCAACACATGCACCACACATTGAACACATTGGAAACATCACCACAACAAAGACAAAAAATTAAAATACTAGCTTAAGAGGACCAAAAAGATCCTTACATTTGTCCATATGAAAACCCACTCCACACAACATCAATAACTTTGAAATAGTAAGGTAATTTTCAAACAATTGTCGAAGGCCACAAATGACTATACTATATTGAATTGAAATATAATGAGCACATTTGCGAAAATAAACCATTTCTAGGCAAGATCTATGTTCATGACTCCATCTTAAAGTGTTTGGTATGTGAGGTTGCCCCAAACCAGTAACAAAATAGATTGGACACCCTTGGTTTAACTCACATCTGCAAGGAAACAACATTAATGCATTGATCATATGAAAAACTATAAATCTTACATGCTTCAACTAAATCCATACTTTTATCCACTATTATCTAGGTCTACCACATTATAATCCATATTGCAATTATGCACATCAAAGGTTTTGGTCAAATGTGGTACCCACTTTGAACGGAAATTTCCAGCAACCTAAATTTTTATGGCAACATTCTTCAGTCAAAATCCCTATTTGGTCACTTTCCTACCCTTCTTGGCTACATAATTAGCCAAAACATTTGTAGGAGTTCGTTCATCCTTCTTCTTTCAAGTTGTTGCATCTTTCACCGCATTTTGTTGGGTACAATTAGCTAGGACTTCCTTACTTACAGGTGTTTGCACACTATGGTGACCTTATATGGACATCACAATGGCAATTTTCCATGTATTCTTTAGGTACAAGAAAATAAATAAAATAAAATCCATTGAAATAATAAAAAGAGGGACTGATTTATCTAAAGCTATCATAATCAACCTTCCAAAAATGAAAAAATCAAATCAAAATCGTGGATAACCAATACGTAATGGACTTTTGAATTTTGCTCACATTTTTTGTCACACTTGCAAAACTCATGGATATGGAATTTAATCTTACAATGTGTTAATTTTATGTGTTTGAAACTTTGGGATATTGGATGAATTATGTTTAAGAAACTAAAGATCCATTAAATGAATAGAATGTGATTTTAATTTATTATGTTATGGACTTCTTAAAATTCCAAAAACTATAATTATTTTCAAAGTTTTTTAAGCATTTAAAAATAATTATTTAAAAATAATTTCTTTTGAAATATTTTTTATATGTCTTATAACATCATTATTTGAATTGGAAATGAAAAAAAAATGTTATTTTCAATATCATCTAGATATTCATATTTTAAGCCAATTTTCAACTACATTAGAAAAGGACTTTGAAAAAGGACTTCAATTTGTCAAAATTGTGACGCCTTAATGTGTTTTCACTATTCTAGAATTAGTCATAGAAGCACTAGACACCATGTTTAATGACATGAACTTTTTTTTGGTACTTGGTCTTTTAATAGGTGCACTAACTACATGCCCATAAACTTTGGGCACACATGTTTGTACTACATCAACACTTAGCATATGTGAACCATCAATATTTTGAACAATTGGTGCATCATATAAATGTTCATGTACTAAGGATTGTCATCCTAGAGTCTCTATGGGATGATTCCTTTTATCATCAAACACTAGAAGAAACATGCCTATTTTTAATTGGTCTCTACAACTAAATTTTAATTGTAAGCAACATTTGCAACTAAAATCCCTTTAGTCACCTTGAACAAGTCACATGTGATATTAGGCGCAAACGATAAGGGGATTGGATGAACGAAAAAGTTAACACTTACAATTCATCCTTTGACTCCATTGTATACATATTGTCACATGCGATTAAGATGCAACTATATTGGTCACTATTGAAGGCAAATGATGTGCTACCACATGTCTCAATATTTAATTATTTTATAAAAAAAATATTATTATTTTGAAATAATTTGGGACGTTCAATTCATATGCTTGGATGATTTATATTATGACATGTGGCCTTATGTAAATATACCATGTGGCATTTTAAACGAATTTAATACAAAATACTAATATTAGGTTGGTAGGTACTGAGGTAGGTACATAAACAGGTGCTTACAAACTTAAACTAAATACCTACTCATATAGGTAGGTACTTAGGTAGGTAGGTACTTAAGTCAACCTAAGTGGGTAGGTCAAACTAAGTAAATAAGTAGGTTGGGGAAATAGGTAATTTAAAATTGTGCATAATTTTTCTTTTTATTTTGGGTTATGCCTTTTCAATGGTTCATCTCATGTGCACACATTTTTTAATGTGAAATTGGATGACCACACCCCTTGTTTATGTAATGTTCAAACTAAAAATGGAGAACAAACAATATGGGATAAGTTTTGAAGTTCCAACTTTTTCATAACATAAGTTCTAACTTCAAAATTTTCTTTATGCCTTTTTTCTTAGTTTTTAAATTTCCAAACAATTCAAGTACATGGTTCACTAGATAATTAAATAATCGTTTAAATAATAATGATTAAATTTAACATATATTTAAAATATAAATTATACACTACAAATATAAAGTATTCATTATCCACTATTTAAATAACTAATTACTCTTTAATATTTCACTAACTAGTTATTTAATTAATCACAACTTGTCAATACATAATTCATAGATAAATAAATAACTTAAATATATCAAAATATATTCTTTATTTTTAAAATCTCAAAACATTATAAATAATATAATTATTGTTCAAAAAAATTATTATAATTTTAAATAATTATTATTCATCTTTACTATCAAACTAAAAATAATTAAATAATAATTAATATTAGAAAATAGAAGCATACACAAATTATTTTATTTTAAAAATAACATTAAAAAATTATTGCAATTAATGTATAATTACATTTATTATTTTAAAAACTTTCCTTGGTCAAGTAAATATTTTTTCCCAATGGTAATGAATAACTATGAATAAAATATTCTACTAAAAATATTTTTTTATTTTCTAATCACTGTAATATTACTACAAAATATTTATCGTAAATAATTAATTACAGAACTTTTTTATTCAAAAACATTATTGTACAACAATTCCTGAAATTATAATCATCAAAATAATTATTTTAACTACATTATAATTTTACCAAAATTTTACTTCAGATTTTAATTTATAAATTACAAATTATCAATAATTATGTTCAATTAGAAAATAATTATGAAATTACTATAATTAATTATTATCTGAAATAATTACATTGATTTCAAAGTAATATACCATTAATTACAGTAATTGATTTATTTTACTGAAAGAATATAAATTATATAATAAAAAAACCTATGTTGTAACAATAACTATTTAGTGTAACTAATAATTAATAAATATAGTCATTTATAATAATTTATAAAAGTGATATATTATGAACAAGTAATTACAAGAAATAAATATTTTAGTTTATTATATTAAAATCCATGTAGTTATGGTCATAATATTAATTATTTTAATTAAATTACGATTACTCTAAAAACTTAAATAAGAATAAATTATAAATTATAAATTATAAATTATAATAAGAAAGTTTAATTATAAATTAATTATTCAAGTATTGTAATTCTAACTTACAAAAACAGAAAGTAATTACAATGATTTTATGTCCTTATAGAATAATTATTATTATTATAAAATTTTATGTTGTTATATTAAACTTTTATTATAAATAAGTAAATAATGACTTATACAAACAATTATTTTAGTGTATCTTTGTTTTTAAAAACAATGATTATAGCAACTTTGATCATTATTTTAAGATTATTATAAAATTTTGAAATAAAAATCGTAACTATAGAATAAAAATTTTAACTTCTCAATTAGTATACAAATTTTTTTTATTATTATTAAAACATAAATTTTTTAAATACAATAGTTATTTTTTATGATTGGGAATTATCATTTTAATGAATTTGAAAATTTTCTGTAATATTATTTATTCATTTTATTTAAGCATTAATACATAATAAGTAAAATAATTTATTATAATTATTTTAAATTTGAAAATAAGTTTACGATGTAATTAAAATTATATATTGTAACTACATAATTTAATATTCTAATATACTGGAATGTATTTCTTACAATTATAAAAATAAAATTAATTCATTTAATTCTTGTAGCAATATTTAAAATTTTAAAAATACTAAAAATTAAAATCATGAATAATTAGTCTGAATTATAAATTATGTGTCTATTATATATTTTTTTAATTAAAGTAATTATGATGATATGATAAGAATTTTATATTAATTACAATAATTTTATTTTGATTAAAAAATTTTAAAATATTTAATATGATAGTCTATTTTGGAATATATTTAATTTATCTTAAATTATAAGTAATTTAATGTAATGAAATTAGTATAATTAGAATAATCATATTAATGATTTTAATTACAATAAAAATACTATGAATCTTAAGTTGAATCATAAATCAAATAATTATTATAATTAATGTATATAAACATATTTTAATGCCGATTAAGCATCATTTCGATTGTGATTAATAGGACTTTAAATGTTTATTCTTGGATGATAAATCCAACTCATATATAGATGTAAACCAATTTAGTCGTAGACTACTCACAAGTTAGTCATAGGTGACTCGGCTGATGTTAACATGATATCACACTAATCAGAAAGGGCAAAAATTTAGTTGCAAAAACCAAATAGTCACAAGTAGTTGTAAATGCGTTAGTCACATATTGGTGTTGGTCACATTTTTCTTCTAGTGAAAGATGCCATCAACATCCATATTCATGTTTCCTTCATGTACGAAAAGGTCATCAAACTTGATATTCTTGTTTTCTTCGTCATCAATGAGGTTAGCATCATGCAATGCATACGTCGATACTTTTGTTACTTGGGGTGATATTGTGGGTGAAACTGAAGTGATTGTAAGAGGCAAAGGAAAGCCTTTAGAAACATGTGACCTATACTTGCCACCATTTCCTTCAATTGTGCCATCAAGTTTATGCATGGGAATGGCATCTGAGGCCCTTGTAGTGGAATTAGTGGCATACACTACATAACACATTTATTAACAAAGTAAAATGTTTGGAAATAAAAAGCAATAGGTTTAGAAGTCTATGGACAATTTATAGATAAATTCCCACATGCATACAGTTATTGGATGACTTGTTAAGTACCACAACTAGATAGCAACTAAATCTTACAAGTAATGTGTAAGTAGGTGTTCACTGAAACAAGTCAATTGGGGTTCCAACAAGTAAGCACTAGGTGAAACAAGTAAACCATTGCTCAGAAGTACGTAGGACCTATACTTGAAACAAGTAAATTGGCAGTTCACAAGTTGCTAAAATAAATAAGATTGGGTTCAACAAATAGCTAGTAGTTATTCAACATGTAAGCCAATACATCCAACAAGTAGCCAATACCTAAACAAGGAAGATAATGTCCAGCAAGTAGCCACTAGTTAAAACAAGGTAGGGTCCAACAAATAGCAAATCTATGAAACAAGTTTAGCAAGTACCCATTTACTAAAACTCCACGGAAGTTACTATCCAGCAAGGAGCCACTGCTTGAATCAAGTAATTTTGTAAATCCAACAACTAGTGCACAAGTAACCACCCGTTGAAACAAATGTCAACAAGTAACATGACATAAATTAAAAAGTACCTACTATCCAGAACAAGTAAGCTAATGGAGATCAAATTAACATAAACTAAAACAAGTAAATATTACAAACAGAACAGTAAAAAATAAAAAGATATGCAACAAACATCCTCTACAAGTAGACATCAAGTAGTTGATCAATGATAGCATGTAGCAGATTACATATAGCAAGTTACATCAAGTATAATATGCATTCTCAACGCCTCAAGAATTTCAAACTACAAGACAAATTACACCACAATTAAATTCTTTAGGCCTATAATACATAGAATAACATCACATGTAATGACTAAAACATCAAATAACAAATCAATCTTTGTTAGTTCTTGACAAATGCCTAATATGGTCACAAAATGATGGACTAGATTATAATGAATTGGCTTCCTATAGATCAAGGTCAAATAAAACTAAAATTCCAATTTTGGGCTAACTTCATTCAAACATGCATTCAAGTCCAATTCACTTCTCACTGACAAAAAGAAAAAAATGGTCATGACTTTTATTTTTCACAACCAATTAGTTTAATCACTTTACACATGTAGATGTATTTCATCTACTGGGTACATCAGACAATATACTAGTCCTTAAGTGATAATATTAAAATTGAAGGCAATTGTTGACGTTTTTAAATCCGTCATTGGAGTTGAAACTGACTTCTACAACAATAACAAATTATTGCTGATATTCTAGTCAACCCAAACATAAATCAAACACCATGGATATCGAGATTTTCAGTTTTGACAACATATCTGCACATAAGTCAAATAGGCAAGATGCCAAACCGAAAAACAAAGACAACCCCCATAATATCAAAAGCGAAATTCAAGCAATAGTTTGAACAAATTGGACATGTTCTTCATTTTCTTATCAAAAAGAAATCATGTAAACATACAATTGCCATTAAAAACATGCAAAAGCACTAGCAACTTAAGTTCAAGGAGTTTGCATTGGAAAGCCTAAAAAAACACCAACACTACATAGGCACACAAGACAAGGCATATTAAAATCACCAACATCAACTATGTACATACACTAAAACTTGTGTCTAATTTTTTAAAGTAGGATCAACTTACTTAACCTAGTTGAAAAAATTAATGACCAATGAAATAATGACAAATTGCTCATAAAAGGAAATCCCATATTAAGACCCAAGCTACAACAGAAGTAGTTGGAGTAGGATAAATTGATGCATAGTTGTTGGGAGAAAAAGACCATCTAGGTTTAAATTGAGTGACAAAATGTTGGTTCTTAAAACCTACATTCATGCTAAGGCCTTAGTCAATATTGATGTCAAATTTCATTAGAATTTTTTGAGGGGAATCAACACACTAAAAATTTGCTACATCAATGAAATTACTTGGTGGATGTGCATTTGCACATATAATAAAATTCAACCAACCACAAGCTAATTTAAATTAACATATGAGCTTTGTTTTTGACATACAACACATAAATGTGTTCTGTCATGATTCAATTCACTAAAAGCAATTTTGACACCTCAAGTGGAAAACATGGATATACATGCATGGCTAATCTTCAAATGTACATGAAAAGGACAAGGGTTACACCAAATGGAATTGTAGACTTTTTAGAATGAATCAACACATTTGACTCTAGTAAATCATTTAATAATTACTTATTGGATTTACATTAGCACTTGGAACTACTTTCAACCCTAAACCACAAGCCCACACAAAAAAATAAAATGGCTTTGAACTTTTGTTTCAAACATGTAGAAGCAGACTTCAAATTCAAACCTAAGGAAATGGATTGTGCATCTACATGTGGGAATCTAATTCATCAAAACAATAAAAATTGGACATGCAAAGACACATATACAAAATTCAACCAACTTTACTTGAACTTGCCCAAGAAGGAAAAAACACCATCTCTTTTTATGTTTTTTACATTTATTCACCAAAACATCAATTAATTAAATTCCAACTGTCAACATAATTGAATAAAAAATCAAGCCACAAGCCTTCTAAGTAATTGCACATGCACATGGACAAATTTGAATCATGCATCCAAAAGCTCAAATTCATGTTCAAAATCTTATATATTAAAGTTACATGTCTGTCTGTCCGTCTGTCCGGGCAATTTCCGAGCACTGCCCAAGCCAGCATGGACTTTTTTTTTTTTTTTTTTTTTTTTTTGGTTTTTTTTTT
>Ga0209611_10010396_pt1 | contig 13728 bp, 11 predicted proteins | sample S1TSphgellanicum_3_FD_187693 | JGI IMG/M metagenome (GOLD analysis project Ga0209611, IMG submission 187693) | Host-associated microbial communities from peat moss isolated from Minnesota, USA - S1T2_Fc - Sphagnum magellanicum MG (SPAdes) (version 2) | ecosystem: Host-associated > Plants > Peat... | reverse complement strand
GGGGGGGGGGGGGGGGGGGGGGGGGAGCCGGGGAGGGGAAAGGTAAGAAATAAGAGCGAAATAGATGAAACTACTGTATGGATGAACTCAATGTATGGATGAAAGTAATGTATGGAGAAATTATAAGAGCAGGTAGGCCAAAACAGGGCATTACAGTTGGACAGAATTATTGGCCATGGCAGTGTAAGAAGCGGCAGCGTTCCCACGAGGGAGTAAGGGCGGGGATGACGCAAGAAAAAAGATACGAGCTCTGACACTACGGGATGTGGAGCAGCAGCAGAAGAAGCAAAGGAGGATGCAAACCTCCTTGTTTCAAATTTAGCACGACCGGGCCATCAAAGTGCGCGTGGGTTGGGAAAGCGTGCCGCGCAGTAGACAGACGAGCGAGAGGGAGAGAGAGAGAGAGCGAGCGAAGCGAGACTCCTGGGGGATCTGTCGCGGACGGGACGAGACGAGAGAGGACGAGAGTAGAGAGAGTGAGAGAAAGAAAAACTCTGGTGCTTGGGCTGTGCCGCCTGCCGCCTTCTGTTGGATCGGTTTTCGGGAGGTTTTGGTGGGACCGGTTGGCTGGCCGTCCGTCCGTCCGTCCGTCCGTCGCCAGGGACTAAAAAAAGGCGGGGCAAAACGACAAACGAGTTTTTCCAAAACCTGCACAGCTTTCCAAACTCTGGCAAAACCTCATTATCAAATAAACAAACAAATAAATAAATAACTTATTTTACTTGGGAGAAGATGAATCTTTTATGACAACAACCAACTACGTAGCCTAGGGGAAAGTAATTTGAAAAAATCATCCCAGTAAAATTTAAATTATTTGGAGTTCTCACACTTCAGTGTATGTGTTGTTGTTGCATGGGGGTTGAGGAGTTTAGTTCTATTTTATTTTATTTTATTTTATTTTATTTTAAAGAAAGAAGAGTTTCAAGTCATCACAACTCTTTTGAAGTTGCACATTGTTTTTAGCAACAAACTCTTTTGTCTTTTTTTTCCTTTCCCATTTCAATGAAGAATTTAAACTGAGGGTACTTTATTTCTCCTCTCCTATTCATTAGATTGGCTGCCTTCCAAGGTTTTTTAATTTTCCTTTTTTTGGGGGGGTGCAATGGGCCATTTTACCACCAAAAACAAACTGAAACCTCATAGACTTCCCCCAAAAAATACTAGTTTCTATGAGGATGGAATGCCTTCCCTTTGGCTTATTTATATAGGTGAGAAGAGGAGAACTTTGGACAAAGGATATGGGATAAAGTGACATGCTATTGGGAACACCCTTGGGGAACACATTGGAACATGCTTCTATTAATTAGTGAGGGGGTGTGCTCATAATTAGTTAGTTAATTAGTTATTATTATTTTATTATTTCAGAAGGAGCCAATTGATTGGCCCACCATTGATATTTTTGGAACATGGGGCACTCCCCAACATAGAAGCCAAAAAATGCTTCCCTCCCTCAAATAGAAGCATGTTTTGTCCTGCTGATGGACATGAGGAATCGGATCTTTTTTGGTAATGCATACCATGATACAAGTTCATGGAAAAGTTTTGTAAGCATTTATTCACCTCTTGTTCTTCACTCTTTTAAATATCCTTTTTGTTGTTTTGGAAGTGTATTGGACTCTAGCTCATTTGGTTTCTTTCTTTGATTGGACATGCACTCTTTGAGTTCATCTAGAGTGATCCAGAATTTTTTGTGAGAGGTTTGATTTTGGCTACTTATATCTGGATCAATATGGACACAAAATAAAATTGTTTGTGACTCACCACATATCCAATTTTTCTAAAGAAAAACAAAACTCATCACACAAAAACTGTTTTTTTTTTTTTTTTTGGATCATATCTTGCAACATAAGAGAATAATCACACTCATTTTTGTGTCTAGGATTAGTTTGCATGTAATCAAACTTAGGGCATTCTCACCCAATGTATTGGGTATCTAGACTTGCATTAATATTTTTCACATCCATTATTACTTATTTATATATCTTATTATGCCTCACCTAAAAATTTGAAAGTGGGACTTGACAAATGAAAGACCACTAATAGCAAAGCAAGTGGACCAATCAAAATCAGATAATGTGATGAATCAAGCATGATGGAAGATTGTGCCTTGAGAGACCAATCAAAGAATGTAACCAATCCACAACAAGATTTAGATTATGTAATGGCTTTTGTTATCCATTGCATCATGTGCAAATATGTTGAACCCAAACTATTTTTTAATCCAAACTAATAAGTTTGTATTATTCTAGATCTAAAGCATGCTCTTACAATGTGCGAGTGGGGATGCTCCAAGTGACATACTAAGGTTCAAAGATGACACATATCATGCTCTAGAAAGAGGCTTCATAATTTACATGTGAATGTTTAGTCAGAAAATCTTGGATACTAATTTCTCCTCTCAAAAAGTTGGAACTTAAAATCTCATAAGCTCTATATGTACAAAAGATATTTATAAGGAGTGTAAGACATGGTTCTGCGTGCTTGTGTGCATGTGTTTGTTGTTGGGATAATGCACACCAGAATGCACATTTGAACATTTCAGCATATTTTATTTCCAATATATCTTGGATCAATTTCCATCCATTTGGATGAAATTATCTTTATCCTTTTATGGAAGGAGCATTGTCACCCCCTTGGGAGGGGTGGGTAGTATGGGGTTCATTTGAAAAAGAAGCATGTCTGCATGAGACTAGACTCAAAATGGGCTGCCCTAAAGTTTTAATGTAGGGCTCACATCAACCTTGTGAGCTCTTGGCTCAAATGAGATCATCTTCAAGGTTAAAAGGCATACAACTTTCCAGAAAACTATATTGTGAAATAATCACATTTATAAATTTTTGATTCATGAAGGTTCCCTCCAAATATATGCACATATACCATCATAGTGTACCTTGGTGGTTTCAGCACAAAATTACATTTATTTTTATAATTGCTGGAATTTTCAAGAAAATTTACTTTTTCTTAGAGAAGTTTTTTTGTGTGAAGGAAAAATGAAGAATCTTTTGAATTTTATTGCAATAAATATTCTAATTTTCGAAATGGAATCTTAAAAATAATTAACTAATTAATTAATTAATTATTCAGCAGACATGTGAATGAATGACATTTTTGCAATTGGTATTACTAGGGTTTATGAGCCCCTCCAATTATAAATCTTGAATGTTGCACCACCTGGTGCAGGGCAACAGGTGAGGACAATAGTCTTTATGTTGCACACTTTCCCAAACACCCATGTTTTTAGGTGCTGCTCATTTGATGACACCCAGTGCAATTTTTCTCACAAATGAATACATTCATCCCTTTTGCAATGTTTAATGGACAACAAATAAGTGTAGTGTGAATTGAAGTTGTCAGAAGTTAAAAATCAGATGGATGATTTATGAGAGTAGTTTAGATAGGATAACTTTTAAGTTTCATAAGTCAAAAGGAAGTTGTCATCACTTGGACGATTCCAAATTGGAATCTGTTTAGCCCATTCCCAAGTAAGGAGACCCCAAAAAAAAAAAGGTTTTTTTTTATAGGGAAAATGTGTCTTTTAAATATTTATATTTAACATCAAGAGTAAATAGATTTTCAATACCCTTTTCACCAATTTATATCTCATATTTTTCAATTGAATTTTAATCCAATTGTTGAATTCCATTCAAGTTGCATGCATTGTCATTTTAATATTTTCATTCAAATGAAACTTAATTTTCACAAAATAAATTCATTTTTTTCCTCAACTGATTGTCACTAGTAATAATGCATAGTAGCACGGAGCCCAAGTGAAAAATTTAAAAACATACCTATGAATTTACATAGCCATTTGATCAAATGATCAACATGCAATGGGAACTTGGGAAGCAATGATCCCTAGTTATCTGTAGGGATTATTTTTGTTGTTGACTACATGAATTATCTTCCCTAAAGCCCACTACCAAGGACCTACCAAAAAGCTTCAATTGTTTTTTCCTCCACATAATAGCATGTGTGCAATTTTGCCTCCCCACAATGCACCATTTTCAATATTAATATCAAAAAATCCCTCATGATTTTCACATGTTTCCAATTTTCACATGTTTGGAAACATGTCTGATATATATATATATCATGATCACTTGTTGAGAGTACAATAGCATTGGGAGCAAAAAATAATGAATTTTTTTTTTTTTCCCCCAATTTTTGGTTGAAAAGTATAACAAATATTTTTTTGGAAAACAAAGTCATGGATTGGGATCATTGCCAGTCGGTTTGGGACTTCTTTGGAAGTTTTGAAAGCCATTGCACATGTTTGCACTTTGATGATGATGATGATCATGATGATGATAAGATGGATGGAAAGTAGATGTGCCCACATCTGGAGATGATATGATTTTCATTGCCTTCCACTATGGTCACCTGGGTGGAGGAGGAGGAGACAATCCACATTCCAATCGGATTCAAATTGCACTAGTCTTGGCTCATCATCATGCTTGATCTCTCTCTCTCTCTCTCTCTCTCTCACATTTACAATTTTTCACAATCCTAGTAGCACCGGCAAGAAGAACAACGACTATGGTCAAATGATTCCATTCGAATTTTACTAGTCGAAGCTTTTGTAAATCTCATCATGAGAGCATGTTCGATTATTTGGACCCTTGTGCTCATTTGTGCATGCACACTAGAGAATTCAATCTCTGGGTAAAAAGGTCAAAACCATAAGCTCTCATGATATTGAAATGGAGATTCTACTTTTTATCACAGAGGATTGATTTGTAAGGTAAATCTTAGACTCCTTAAAAGGGTGGGAAACTATGAGTGGCAAAAGTTCTTAGTTCTTCTTACCAGTGTTGGCTAGTTCTTCCTTTTTACTGGAACGTCATATCCCAATTTTAACACTTCAAATGTTTTGGGGAGGTTCTTCTGCTTCTATAGTTTTAAGCTTCGCACTTTCAATTTTGGCACTTTTTTTCGCAAATTTAAGAAGCTTATGAAAACAAGGTTAAGTTTCATATTGACATTACAATGTACACGCTCCTTAAGATTGAAAATTGTATTGAGGTTCAAGAAGTCTTACATCAAATTAAAACTGACGATTGTAAAAATATGGAGTTTTGCAAATAATTAAATCTAATTATTTACTACATTTAAAGATCAATCTAATTTCTAGTTTTAAAAAAAAAGAAAAAAAGTTCAACCTTCCAACCTAAAGAACCTAACCTTCATTCAGAAGTTGGAAAACAACTCTTCCAACATTTCAAAAATAAGAACCAAGGACAGTTCTCCAAATTTCCCAATAACCACACAACACTAGTTCATACTACATTCTACTATTCCTGAGTAGGAAGCTCGACAAGGGCAACCCCAAGTGGTTAGCTTTCAAGTGCTTGGGGGAGGCGGGGGGATTTTGCTCTATTGAATGGGCCAATTATGGCGGAGGTTAATTTTGAAGGGGGTAGGGGGCAAATTGGGGGTGATGGTTAAAATTTTTGGCAACACTCCCAAATGGATTTCTCCAATTAAAACCTTATCTCAATATGAAATGAACACTTGCATACAGAATGGCATATTTCATGTACTTAAAAAGGTCATTTTGCCTGACTTTGACTACACATGGATGTTCAAAAAAATACTTGGAGGAGATCAAGTACTTACGACATTTGTACATTGAATTGTTGAATCTAATCTACGGTATAGTACTTGGAACCCATAACATGATGGGTAGGTTCTAGAAAGAACTCAAGAGGTTGTGGAAAGGGAAGAAGAATCAATGACATTGAGATACCAATTGAACAAGTTGCCATGACCCTAGTGTTTGTTTTGTCAATTTTGTGATGTACCCAAAGTGACCATGATCTACAAGAATATTTAGCCAAATTTGGCTACAGGCTAAACATGAAGATAATTTTTAAAAACATCGTTTTATATTTTTGGAAACATACTTGAACCATGTATGGTGATTTTTCTTAAATTTGGGTTCAAATTATGGCTATCAAAAAACACTTGATTTTAACAATTGCCATTTTTTGTATAACTTTTGGCCAATATGTATACCCAGCAAAAAAAAGATTGTATGAGCAGGCACTCGCCAAACAATTGGACTGGTAATTGGGCCACCAAGTTAGGGCTCTTGTTCACATCTATAGAGTTCCAAAAAGGCCATGAAAGTGGGGAAGGGGTGGGGGGCACCAAAATTTTGGCTTGGGCTTGGCCTAAAACCTAGAATATTTTATGTCCTGGACTCCCCAGGACATGAAATATGGGCTTGGGGCTAGCGTATGAATTACAATATTTCATGTCTTGGGACCTTAGGCAGTCTAAGGTCCATGTTGTCCTAGGCCCTAGCCAACCATTGGTTAATTTTGTGCTAGGCACCGGACCCTAGACTACTTGGGGTCCCACGACATGAAATATTCTAATTTTTATCCCATATAGTGAATATTTCATGTCCTCAGGTCACATGACATAGAAAATATTCTAATTTCTACCCCAAGCCCAAGCCCAAAATTTTTGTTGCTCACAACACCAGCCCCACCCACTTTCTCACCTCATGGCCTTTTTGAAATTCTGTAAACATCATGATGTGTTTCCTTTGACCTCTCGGTTTTGGAAGTTACATGATGGTGTTTCTGGGTGTTGGTTCCTTTGTTTTTGTTGTTTCAGGCAGCTATTGCAAATTATTTGCATCATCCCCAGCTCTTGGACTGAAGTTGCCACCCTGCTAGTTGACCATCATCATCATGAGGTTTCCACAAACCCTGGGGTTTGGTATCATGGGATCTAGGACTTCTTCTTCTTCTTCTTTCTTCTTCTTCTTCTTCCTTCACTTTCTTCTATGAATCAATCAATTCATCACTTTCATCACAAGTTGTAATAAGTGGGTTTGTAAGATCTAAAAAGCATTGGCTTGGTTATGTGTTGTTTTCTCAATTGAGTGGTGGGCAGTTCTACCTGTAAAGCTGAAAGCTCTCGGTATGCCTTGGGACGCCATTCGAATACTTTGGGAAATTCTGTTCAATATTTGCAACACATCACATTTGCAAAGGAGGTAGTGTACCTTCAAGTATTTTTTTTCAAGATGCAAACCGTGGTAACCATCACAAGTTCAACATGTTAGTGTCAAATAATTATTCAAAAAATAGAATATTAAGTTTCTGAATATTTTTTAAATATTCTCTATTTCCATTCACAAATATTGGATTTTTTATTTTTAAAATTGAAAATTGAAAATTTTCTGATAATAATATAATCAGTGTTGGACTTGCCATGGTACTTGCTAGATATGTGATTTTCAATATCTTACACTTGTTCTGAACTAGTGGACTGCATTGTAATTATTGACCTGGTCTTTATCCATATCCTTCTTAGAGGTAAAGTGGATCTTACTCATATTTGCTTGTTAGAATTTTTGAGGTTTCTGAGATATGTAACTCTTGTGTTACCTTGGAGTGAGAAGTTAGTGATTAGTGGCACCATTGGAATCCATAATGACACAAACTATACAATTGGCCATATGGGGAAACCAAAATTTGAAAGTCATGGCAATGAGGCAATTCATTGATGTAAAATCATGCGTGGTTCTTTTTAGTATTGTTGCAAGTAGCCTTACAGGCCTGGCATTTCAGAAAACACAATGCCCGTGAAGGTGAGCATTTCATTTTTCAAAAAGCCCACCATCATTTTAGATTTTTTTCCCCATGATACCCAAGGGGTAGATGATGGGTATCACAAGACTTGTTTAAATGTCTTTGGTGATAGGCCAATCAAAATGGCCCATTTGCAAATGAAAAAAATGAAAAAAAAAATGAAAAACATTTGTGTTTTAAAATGCATGACAACCAATTAACCTAATTAATGTGAATCATAATTAGTACCCAAGCTCTTATAAAGAGCTAGACCAAATATGAAGATGAACAAATTAGGAAAAGAAATGTGCATCCAAGATATTCCCTAAAATAGCACCACAATTTGTGTCATATCCTTTGCCCAAAAGTTTACTATTGTATTGTATATGATTGGTTTCCACAAAGCACTACCATAGTCACATAATAGTAAAAAATGCTTCTATTTTGGGATTATTACAATCTTCATGATTATTTTGGTGAAGTGTCGATCAAAGTAACCCATTCTAAAATAACCATTGCACTTTGGGATGTAGCCATATTTGAATGTACCCATGACTAATTAATGTGACATGTAAGTAGGTGCAGCTATTAAAGGCATATAATATTCACACATACACACTTTAAAACATTTACACTACATTGTGTAAATGTATTTGACAAAAATTTACACTACTACTCGTGTGTAAGTGTAAAAATATATACACACACAGCAATAATATAAATGTAAGTGTGAAAAATTTGGGTGTGTAAGTGTAAATCATAAATACTTACACTTACTTACACAAGATTTACACATCATATATATATGACTATTGACACTTACATGCACAACACTGGAACAAACCCTATAAGATGTCAGACCACCACTGGACAAAACAATAAATTATTACTTCAAAAATGCCAACCCTTAAAGTAGACTGAAAGTTGCAACAGTATTTCCAAGCTTTCTCCTCTTATGTTCTTAAGTACTACTCTTATGTGCCAGTCTACAGCACCTGATGAATAATACAAAGCAGTTGAACTAAGTACATGATTTCAGGCACGTCCCCGCACTAATGCATTTGCAACCCATGGTTGGACTCTTGGACATGTCTTTGAACTGTGCGGGGTTGGTTGGCAGGAGTTTCAATAAATTGCACACCCATTCCAAGGGAAGCAACTGTATTTTCCCCTCAAAGAAATTGTTCAAATGAAAGAGAGCAGTGCAGAACTTTGTCTAACTGGAAACAGTACAGAGTAAAAGTACATCTAGCAATGCTCACTATGTGACACTGCAAAAACTTCGTTGGAGGCCAAAGAACAGGCCAGATTGCAAATCCTCACCAAGTCTGCTCCATCAAGCACAAAAACATATTGGCTGGAGGGGCAATAAACAAGCTGTTGGAGGACGGAAATAGCTGGCTGTAGACATTGAAGAAAACAAGTGCAAGCTTGCACCTCAGCCCTGTCGCTCAGTCTCGACATCAGTCACTAGCCAGCAAGCTTTGCGGCCCAGCATAGCTAACTTGTGTGCATGTGTGCAGCCTTAGAGGCTTTTGCCTTGTGTTGTGGGAACTGCATACGCATGTTGTTCCTTCGGATGACATCATTCATAATACTGCCAACTACTACTCCTCTTCCTCCTCCTTGCTGGGTCGGCAAATTCAGTTTGATTCATAAAAATTCATGAGAGGTATGTATGCATGAATGTAAGTAAATGTTCTGTAAAAAGCAAATGAATTCACACAAACAACAATAGTAAAGCTTTTGAAAGTCCCTTTTGGAATCAGAGTATTTGGCAGTTTGCACAAACAATTGCCCTTACCACAGGTTCAGATCTGAGATCAAAGGTACATCAAAATAAAAGGCTTTTCAGGTTGTCAGCCTGTCATGGATTTGGGTCCAGTCCATGGAAGCCGGTACAAGTGATTGTAATATCAACCTTCCAAAACTCTGGTTTAGAAACTCTAAGAGCTTCACCCTCCCAACTTCCCCCCCTTCTATTTGGCCCTCTATCTGGCCCTCTATATGTTATTACTACTGGTGTTGGGCGGTTACCTGTTTTGGATGGTTAGAACTGCCAGTTCTGGTTCAACTTGAACTGGAGCTGGATCTGATTTTGGAACCAGTTGGAAACCCAGAATTTATAATTTTGAAGAATCAGACCTGGAATTCGATTCATGGTTTCATTTATGTGTAAAACTAGAACCAAAATCAAAACCGAGATTTTTCAAAGGAAACGAAACAAGGAGAGAGACTAAAACCGGTTGCTAATTGGAGGTTAACTGAAAGTTAACGACCAGTTCCAATCTAGGTTATCGAGAACTGGACTGGAACTAGGTCTTAGTTTTTTTTAAGAACCAGATTTGCAGTTCCATTTATGTGTGGAAACAGAACTGAGAACCATATGAGAGCTTTTGCTAAACTCTCAGCATATTGAGCAAAATCGTAAAAGCCACAATCATAAAAGGAAAGTGAGAATCAGGTGGTCACCCAATAACTGAACTTATTGAGCAAATTTTTACTGATCTTCATATAAAATATGTTGTGTAGTATGTTGATGGAGATGCTCTAACTATGAACAGCAAAAAGTTTCCACTTCTTTTGCCACCTAGCTTCAAATTTGCATGGGTAGGTAGATAGATGACTTATGACTTAGACATGAGAAAGCAATCACCAGTTTTGGAATCATTGGACTTTGCACAACAAAAGGAACTCCCCCACACCCAACTGCTCTGCAAGTTGAAATTAAATCAGGTGGACAACCTACATGTCTAGACAATCAGAGAACAGGGCCAAAACAGAGATTCAGGTAGGTTTTGAAGTTAAAGACTCCAAACAAGCAGATAAGTTAGCTGCAAAATGGCAAAAAAATTCACCAAGCGTGTTTCTGGGGGAGTGGGGAGAATTGGACACCTTTCCATACTCTAGAGAGAATGTCTCTGAACTACATTTAGGACAACTCAGCAGCTAGGAAAAATAATGTAACTAATTTTGAAGGTGCATGCCAAGGTGGTAGTAGAAGTAGTAGTAGGGGTATTGAACTGTGTGTCCTGGCACACACACACACACACACACACCTGAAGAAAGGTATCTAAAACACAAATTTAACAACAACAAAAGCTCATGTCATCTGGCAATGCAAGCTGAGCTCTTGGATGAGGTCTAGGTGAGGTGAGAGGTCTGATTCAGTGACAGCAAAATAATTATTGTTATGGAACTATGTCATGTGCACAGTATGGAGTGGGGCCCTTTGTGTCTGTCTGTGTTCCTCTCCATTGATTCCTTCTAAATTTGCTTGCACAATTTTTTGGGTTTCTACACACTTCACAGACCCCCCTGATCTGTGACTGTCATGTGTGGCTGTTTATGATCAAAACACAAAGACATGGGGATGAGGTGTTCCAAGGCTCATCAGATTGGGTTATCTGGGTAGGTGTACCAACATGTTTTTAGTCCATCATGAGGGAGGGGGAAGTAAAAAATTGCTTGAAATTTGAGTTTACTTGCACCTAACATTAATCAAAGAAAACAAAAAGGTGTGTGTCCCATTTGTCTCACTAACTAAGGCAACTCCACTAATTCTGTCCCTGCCTTAAGCCTACGCCAAAAGTTTTAAAGAACTTATGTAAGCATAGAAATTCTTGACAGCCAATGAGGTGAGTTAGCATGTACCCAAGGGCTAAATTATTTTCTTTTGGGTAGGGTGGGGATGTTGGAATTTTTTTGAATTTTTTTGTTCCCAATGTGTTCTCATCAAAGTTCCCAATGAGTTCTCAACCTAGTCCCCAACATAATCCCAATGTGTCACCCAACATGTTCCCAATGGCACCTCACTTTCTCCCATATGCTTTGCCCTAAGTTCTACTCTTGGTAACCTATATAACCATCCCAAAGTGAGAAACTACCATATATCTATGTTGGGACTGTCAGAAGCTTGATTAATTTTTTCTCCGATGGGCCAATCAAAGATGCCCATTGCAAAAGGGGGGAAAAAAAACTGAAGTCCGGGTTCCCCACAACTAATTAGGTAATATGAATCACACTGTATAGTGTGGCTTCGCAGTTCTCCCAGCAGAAAAATTCAATGATTTTTATGGGGGAGAATTTTTTTGCCAAATTTCAACCTGAAAAAGATGATTTTCACCTATATAAAGGATTTTCCATGGCCCAAAATTACCAGATATTAGAGATTCTTTTTTCAAATTGCCAGATTTTTATGAAAGTTCCAGTAGGTGGCCAAGAATATAGAATAATCTTAATTTTTCTCACTTTCATATCTGGCATATAACCAGCAAACATGGGTTCTCGGATTTCGGCTAAATTTTCTTCAGAATGATTGCCACTTTGGCTAGATCACAGGATTGAAAAAGAAACACTGGAACAACCAGAAGCAAATTACTCATTTCTTGTCCATTTTGAGCAATCTTCATAACTATGGGTGTGCCAACTGTGTCAAGTTAGGGCTTATAACATCTTTTGTAACTTGAGAGGTGATGAAAGAATGTACAAAGATTTTAACATGGATGGGTCATTCACTTTTGTCCTTGTAGAGGAGAAAAAGGAGCATCTCTCTTGGCAAATTGGTGTGAGTGTTGTGTTGAGGTAGTAAATGTTAACATACAATTCTACCAATCTTTCATGTGTTTGCATCAATGTTGGCTAGTTGTTGTTGTGGTTTTTTAATAGATAGGCGAAAAAATCCAATAAAAATCGATGGTCAAAACTATCACATGAAAAACAAAAGGGAATGCCAAAGAAAGGCCAAAAGACACATAGCCCACAAGAACCAATTAAGGGACAAAGCTAGTCCTTCTCATGGTAGGAGGATATTTCACCCACATCCCTTCTAATGTTACCTGCATGTAAATCATGAAATCTAATAATAATAAAAGGTCTAAAACAAACGTCTCTCGTCAACACAACCTTCCTTTCTATAACAAAGGTTAAAGCACGCTGAAAAGTAATATTAACATGCTACCTAAAATACTAAATATAAAAATAAAAAAATAAATGACCTCTCAATTGTCTATCATGAAAAAAATGATCACATTCTTTAATAAAACGATCCATATTACGCCCAAGTGCATCATGCACCTCCATGGCCATTAGAATAAAGTGGTGCCCCTTGTGAAACCTTTTATACTTACAAATCTTAACAATGGTGTTAAGTTTCACAACTACACTTGTTGGTCAATTAATGATGTTCATAACCATCGTCTCTCATGTTGGGTCAATAACCATCACATTGACAACAAAAACCTAGTCCTCACAAATCATATAGAAATTGGCCCGTAATTAAACTCTTGACATAAGGATGCATCACTACTCTCTTCATAAAACGTGCCCATTCTTTTGAACAAGGGCATACATGACTTCTCTAATGGTGTCATGTGTGACTATCCACTAACCTCCAAACAGACAATGTGTTAAATGCATGCCAAAAATGTTTAATCCATGTCAACATTCACATGTGAAAAGACTAGATGCCAAAAACTAAATCAAACCAAAATGAAAATAAAGTGTGTGATGTGGAATGAATAGATAAATGGTTTAACAATCAACCATAATCCTGCCCCATTGCCCAAACAAAAACGAATGTGGGTTTTAAATGTTAAAAAAATGAAATCATCTTTTAAGATAGACTTAAAAGATGCAGTGTGATGGATGTCCTTCAACAATGTTCGCAAACCTGGGGCACTAGTAACTACCAAATTCTCAAAAGAAGGGTGCATCTTTCTAGCTATAAGAGGAAAGTTATCCGAAACTGCACAAAGGTATGACTAAAAGAGGTGTAGACCCCCCTCAACTTGAAAAACATATTCTTCCAAAATAGGTCTATTAAAAATACAAAACTTGGAGCACAAATACAGAACCACCAAAACCCAACTCCCTAGAACAACAAATGGGGCACAATCCTACATAGATAAAAGGCATATATCACCAAAGGAAATCGATAGTCAAGCCTAACATTTTGCAAAGGAACTCTAAATAAACTCCCATGACCCTAAACCCATAATGTCTCCATGTACATGCATAACTCTCTTATTAAAACCTACCAAAAAAGATAGGAAGGAAGAAAGAGGTATTGTCCAAGTGAAATAAAAAGGTCAATGAACGACACATGAAAATAAAATGTTTAATACAACCTATGCATCTCCTA
>Ga0209611_10010394_pt1 | contig 13730 bp, 7 predicted proteins | sample S1TSphgellanicum_3_FD_187693 | JGI IMG/M metagenome (GOLD analysis project Ga0209611, IMG submission 187693) | Host-associated microbial communities from peat moss isolated from Minnesota, USA - S1T2_Fc - Sphagnum magellanicum MG (SPAdes) (version 2) | ecosystem: Host-associated > Plants > Peat... | reverse complement strand
ACAATAGAAAAATTTATATTCGAGCCAATTTATGTTAGAAAGTTCAAAGTAACAAATAAGCATAGAAAAAACATGAACATTTTCATGTTAACAAACTTAACACCTATAATGAAGAGTATTGCCAGAATTTGAAAATTATATGTCAATGATATCAATAATTACTAGTAGGATTGGAACATTTTTAGAATTTTCTATACTCAAGCAAGTTTTGAAATTTTCATGAATTCAAAGCCTAGAAGACAATACAAAAACTTGTTTTCTAACTAACATGAAGCATCATTGATTTCATTGTGCTAAATTAGCCATGCTACACTTTTGGGGCAAGGAGAACAATTGCAAACCAAATGATCCTCAAAATACTTTGCTAAATGACAACCAATTATGAGCCCTGCATCCATCCCAAAGTGCCTAGCTCCTTGACAATTCTCTCTTGAAATGAATTTAGTATGGTTAATATGGATATTCACTAAATTTAAGCCACAACCTTCAATTATTGTTCTGGGTCCTTAACTCTAAAACCCTAAACCCTAACATGGTCTCAAAATAATCCAAGGCATTGAATGCTATCCATCAAGGGTTACCATTCATAGAGAGGATAACCGTCCCTACATCATGTCCAAATATTCCAATGTTGGGCAGTTCCCACTTCTTCTTTTTTTAGAATTTTTTATTTTGATTTTTAAAATGAGTTTTTAGGAATTGCCTCAATTTTCTTTTTTCTTTTTTAAAATTTCAGTTGTAGAGAACTAATTGGTTTTCAAAAAATTGACAAAAGCTAATGATCACATTTCAACCAAATCTGGTTTCAACAGGTTTTCATTTCAAGGGAGTTTGATCCAGGACCTTCTAGCAGTGCTTTTTTTTGGGCCAAAATTTCACCAAATTTCTACCTGAAAAATATGATTTTGACCCATGGAAAAAATGGCCCAAATTTTCCAGATTTCTTTCCAGATCACTAGATTTTTATGATAAGTTCCACTAAGTTTTATAGAATATAGAAGGATTCTTATTTTTTTCTATTTTCATGTCTAGTCTGTAGCCAAATCTGCCTAAATCATCTTATGGATGATCATCACTTCAACTACATCACAAAATCAACACAAAAAAAAACCCTACCTTCTAGGGAGGATCATGACTTTTACCACTAGATTACAATCCCATGTGCAAAAGGATAGTCATCACTCATTTTATGTGAAAAGAATGTATGCACCAATTCTTTTAAAGCTAAAGGCATTCAATGCACATTCAAATTTTAAATAAAATTATGATATATTATTTTGCACAATGAATGGTGTGGCCTAGTGATAAATCGACTTCTAAACCTCAAGGAGGCCTTTGGGGGTTTGAATTTTTTTTTTCGATTCCCTAATGGAGCAAAAGTGGCAAGCATCCCTAGGCAAATTTTGATTTAACTAGTGATTCTTTTTCAAAGAACTCATAAATGTGTAGTAGTATACATGTTTAATTCTAGATTACAAAATTGTTAAGTGGGTGTTATAGGTGTGTTTGCATTAGGACCCCTAACATCACGTGTGATTCAATTCCTAAAGGTGGCTTGAGAAGGTAGCAACTATTATTTTTTCATTATTGAGAAAACACATAGTTGTCAACTTAGGTATTGATAACTTGGGTAAGGTCCCCAAAACTTGTAGTCATGAAAATTATTTTGCAACATTTGATTTTTTCTTAAATGCATTTTCACACATGAAATTATTTTTGTGAATTTTGATGAGATTTTATTAATTTGGAAATTGGACTAACCATTTCTAAAAAGAAAATTATTAAATCATGAAGATTTTTAAAACTATGAGTATAATTATCACAAAATTATATACATTACAAAGTATGAAAAATTATAAATGTGTTTCAAAAGTGGGGTTGTAGGGGGTATTTTTTCATGAAACCGTAGGTGGTGAATCATATTGATTCAAACTATTAGATTCCATTTATATTAACGAGTTTCTCAAATTTATCTAATGTATGTCATTCATTAACATGTTTCTTTTCTATCCATAAGTAATGAAGGCGTTATGATTTTATTTTTATTTTTAAAAACCACCTTATGAAAAAAAAACACAATATGAAAAAAACATTGTGTTTTATTTTCATTTAACTTTTGTTCATGAACATGTCATGGAACCAAAAATATGTTTGTCCTAGCATCACAAAACCAAAGACCCCAAATTATAGGTACAATATGAAATATATATTGTATGTACAACCATTTTAAATCTTGACTATTGAATCAAAATAAAGGTAGTTGCAAATCATTACTACAAAATGTGGGTGCAGTTCACTAGTCCTTGTTCACTAGACTAGTGAATTCACTACTTCCCCACTAAGTTTTGTTCACTACGACTAGTGAATGCATTTAAAATGCAATGAAATCACTTGATGTAAAGGGTCACCTTTTGTTGGAACTCAATTTACATCTTGACCATTTGTTTACATTTTGACCATTGGATTGGGATGGAACACTTTAAAACATTTGCATAAAATAATATGTCAAATAAAAAAACCCTATAGATATTAAAATTATTTTAAACACTTCACAACTAAACCTTAAATGAAGTAACCATAATGTGTTTTTACCCACCTATTGGTTGATTTTTTTTAAAATGTAAATAACCTACTTGCTTGGTGTATATCATTCTAAAAACCAACATAATCATTATAATTGGCTAACTATTGAATGTTTTAAATTTAACAACCTACCCAAATGATTGAAATTCCATCCAAGTTGTTTATCAATCTTAAAACTTAAAAGAAATTATGATTGAGAATAATAATAATAATAAATAAAATTTAAAAACCCTATAATGTCTTACCCTACCTAGGTAATATATTAACCAATGGTTCTCAAGGTGGGTATTTTAGACCATTATGCATAATTGAAGGTTATTACTGAAAAATAATCAAGTAAATTAATAATCAAAAGTATTATTTTGATAGTGAAATTGATAGCCAACATGTTAAAAATTTCCTAGAAAATTGATATCAATAATTTGAAATTGAAAAAATTCCAATACTAACCTACTTGACCAATTATGGAAAAAGAAAAAAACCAACCGACATTGGTGGCAACCTTCTTAAGTATAATATTTTCAAAAAGTGTATTAATTTGCCATTGACACCATTTGACAAACCTAAGAGTGCATCAAAAGTTAAAACTCATGTTGGAATGAATAAGAAAATACATTCATTTGAACAACTTTTACAATGTTTGCAAGCTCCCAACAAGTGTAGAGCTTGAGGTTGAAAATGCAAGGTATAATGGTATGAGAACCTTAGGAAAATACTTCACCTTGCGTTAAAATCTAGAATCTATATTTACTTTAGATTTTTTCAAATTAATAGTTAGTAAATAATACACAATTGAAAATAGGCAAACATGGTTTGGGTGATCATTATTAAATGATACAATGTGTTATATAAGGATTTTACAATGTGATAGTTTTCATAGTGGAGTTGAATTAGAGCTCGACATGAGAGTCTATGATTGTGTCTTTTAAGGTCATTAAACAAAAGAAAAACAAAAAAAATCTCAATGTTTTCATGTTCCAATTAGTACTCTAATGCAATGAACAATAACCTATAACTTTGATAAAATACCTTTCTCACAAGCTAGACCTATTGCAAATGAAGGTACTTGGGAAAAGGCCACATACCTTCTACCACGCCACCATGCATCACTAGTTGAAAAGCTAAGTTGGGTAAAAATGCCAATGAGTTGTAAAAAAAAAGGAAGAGGTAGAAGGTTAATAGAGGCAATGGGGGTGAATGCACTGTTGTGGTCCACAAATTACAAGCAACCATTTTATTAGAAATTGTGCTAATCAAAATAGACCACCCTCTTTTCCTTAGATTTTTTTCTTACACCTAAAGAAGCCATTTGAGCTTTGAAGCTACCTTCATTCGAGCTTTGAACCTCATAGGAGGCAAATCATCTTTTGTAATCTTATATAGTTTCATTTCTTCCCCCATCATCTTTCTCAATCTCTCTTATAGAACTCTCACTAAATACTATTGAACAATGCAGATTGTCACTAGGAGTTGTGTACACCCTTTGGACAAATATGTGATTTGTGAGACCTAAAGATTTCAAGTGTTATGCAAAAATGTTGCATCATGTTTATAGCCCATACTTACATGCATGTATTCTACTTGTCATAAGTTAGTTTTTACTATCATGCAAAAGTTCGCATGATCACCAATACTCCATGAACATGAGGACTCCTTTGACTACCCACATTCAAGAAAATCTTTTGTTTAATAAGGTCAAACTACATTAGCAAGTTCCCACAAAAATCCATCCATGGGTTTTAAACTATTCCCAAAAGTCTCAAAATAAGTTTTAAAATGTGGTATGGATTTACTAATTTTTCTTCAAATTTGTAATCTTTCATTTGAATCCACATAGACTACCAAGGATTTAGGCACATAATGCACTCCAAGAAATTTCCTAGTGTATTTGAAAGGTATCTTATATCTATGAACATTCCTCTTAGAAAAGAAGAGGGCTATTATGCCGACAAAGGAGCATTTGGAAAGTTTCTTTTGTAACAAAATTTCCTTTTTAACAAACAATCATGACTTACTCTCCCTTCATGAAAAGTGGTGTGAAAGGAAAGGCATTTTTTCATGTTGGAATGCATTCGTAATCATTAAGAAATATGAATGATATCTTTCATTTTGAAAGTTCTTTTTGTAACAAAGTGGCAATCACACATGTTTCTCTTTTCTAAAAAGTGGTGTAAAAGGTAAATCAACTTTTTCTTTTAACATACATTCCTAATTGTTAAGACATGAATAATATTTCCCATTTGGAAGATTCCCTTTGTAGCAAAACAAGAATCATGCCTATTTGTCTTCTATGAAATGTGCAATGCTTGCATCTTTGGGCCTCATCATTAAGTGAACAATTCAATGCAACCTCTTGGAGTGCATGCAATAAAAATTGATACCTTCCCTTGCATGACCAAGCTCCCATTTAAGTGCAATCTTGCAAATAGTTTATAGGAACCTAGGATGACAAATTATACCTTTTGAATCCCCAATCCGATATATTTGAAATTCTAATTATGAATTTTTCTGAATTATCAAATTTTGATATCTAATAAATATATATTTTTTTTAATTATGTCATTTGTATGATGTTGACCAAATTAAGGTTATATAGTTTTAATTAGCTTATTGAAAAGTTTGAAAAGTGGTACCAAAAAGGTCTTGGTTAATGAGTAAAAAAGGTTTAAACTTCATTGCCACTATAAAAGATGGGCTTTTGTGCACATTTTCCCAAATATGAAAAATAAATTGCATGCAATATTTTTAATTGACTTTTCCTTTTCTTTTCAAGATTGTCAATATGCAACAAGTGTTAAACTCTAATACATGCTCACCACAAAATCACAAAAAAACACATAAAATCATATGTGCCACAATTAGGCAAGATGTCCGAGGTATGTCCCAAGGTGGGATGTTGACCTGGGGCATTCAAAATATGGGCATCCTTGGTAATTTTTAAGTTCAACCAACAAGATTTTTTGGTTTAGCCCAATGGTGGGGATGATGAATGATAAGAAGACAAGGGAGTTGGTAGGCAACAACAAATGATGGTGGGAAAAACTATGTGTTATTTGTAATAATCAATTATATCACCATGTGATGTGGTGGTTGGATGGTAAAGGCTTTGGTTTGTGGCCAAGGAGGTGAAGGTTCAAACCTTATTGTGGGCATGTTGTGTTTGTGACATCATCATGAGAAATCGTTCACACCAAACTTGAAGAAGAAGAAATAAATAAATAAAATAAAATTCAACAATATAATCATAAGTCAAATGTGTTTTTGGATTTGTCCATAGTTCAATTTGGAATTGTTTTATAAAAACATAATATGAATTTTAAATTAAATTAAATTTGCCACATTAATTAATAGTTTCAATCATTTTGGTCATTTCATACAACCATTTCAACTGGTACATTTAATCATTTTAGTCAAAAAAATAGTCAAGCTTTTGGCATAAACAATTGGTTTGATTTGACTAAAGACAATATTGTCCCTTGTTTGTTTTGATTAAAATTTCAATTGTAATAACCAACGTAAAACAAATATTTGTAATAATGAAGATTGTCTATGTAGGGGAGATGTCTATGCATATTACTTAAGTTATGAGAACACAAGATGTGGACCCAATTGAGCTTTTCATTTGGTTTCCAAGCCTTTGCCACAAGATGGAAACTTTGTATGCCATTATAAAGGGAAAATCATGCACTAGTTTAAAAACCTACTACAACTTTCTTTTTTGGCAAGTTTTTACAACTAAACAATAGTGTTAAAGTGTAAGGATTGACTACATGATGAGTTTTTCCACACTTGAAAATTGTGCATAATAGTATTGCAACAATGTTGCAAAGATGTATTGGCATGTATCACAAGTGCTTGATTGTTGGGGTGTTGAAGGAAGCACAACAAATTAGTCTATGACTACAAGCTATTACCAACATGATTACCATCCATTCTTGACCAAGACACTAATGGATTTAAAGCCATTTCCCCCTCTTTTGCTACCATTAAATCTTGTTTACATTAATATTGTTGTGTATATAATATAAACAATTTCACAAAATATTAGGAAAGCATTGGCTTGCAACTAAGATGTTGAAAATTGCTACCAGTGCTCTAATGCTACTATTAGTAATGGTTGAATGTAATTGCAATTTGTTTTTCAATCTAGCTACAATGGGTTCAAAAAGAATGAGTATTGTGCCTAGTTTGTCAAATTGTGTTTCCTTGTGGGTCACTTGGTTGTTTTAGTCTAAATTTCAACCATTTTCTTTTTCAAAATGTATGTGGTTTGATTTTGTGAAAAATGAAAACATTGATAGAATTGCCATGAAGTGTTATTGCAAAACTTGAGCTTGTCTAACATTACATTTATATTCACCAAATTTCATATTATTGAAAAAACCATGACTATAGTTTGGAGTTTTTATTAAGCATGATCAATTGGTTGGCAAGGAGTTGGCAAGAAGAGGAGCCCACATGACTATGGTTGTTGTAGTAGCCCTTGATGCATCATACAAGTTGTTATTACAATCATAGCACAAATCAACTGCACAAATCAACTGCACATAAAAACAAAGAAGTTGTTGGAGATTAGAGCAATAATCAATTTGTTTCCAATTTTTTTTGCTGCAAAATAAACATTAGAGGTAACAAGTTAGGAAATTGATCATCATCTAGTTCCAACATATAAGTTATTGCTATTAAATTATTGTTGTTATTGTTGTGGTCAAAGATGGAAAAGATATCCAACTTGCAAATCCCTTTAACAGTTCTACATTCTAAGCCAAGGTTTGGAAGCCCCACCATGACCATTTTCGAAAACACAAAATTGTACTATTATTTTTTTCATTTTTTCTTTTGTTAGATCTTAAAAGATATTGAATATTGCTCCACTTGCAACTAAAAATATAGTGTGTTCTTTTACTATTTTATGCTTTTGCTTCTTCACCATTTACTTCTTGTTAAGAAATTTTATTATGTTATGCCATGGCTATCAAAATCGACATGACACACAGAAATTGCATCCATCATCATCTCAATGTTTGTTTGGACATGTTTGGATGAACAAATGCATCCAAATGTCGATCATTTTTTTTCTATGATTGAAAATTTTTAGTTATACCAGTTTTGGCGACCAAAAGCAATTGAAAATTTTTAGTCATCCAATTTTCCTATTGTTGAATTGGGTGACCGAAAAAATTCAGTTTCCCAATTTTCTTATCATTGAATTGGGAGACCAAAATTTTTTGGTTTCTCCAACTTTCGATTGCCAAATTGGGCAACTAAATTTTTTTCTAGTTTGCTCCAAAAGAAAATTTTGTGAACTACTTGAAAACTTTTAGTCATCCAATCAATAATGGCTATTGATCCATCGAATGAATGTTTTTTGTTGCCCAATAAGTTTTGGTCGTTAATTTTTGGTGGCCACACTTGGCAATTGAAAAATTTGATGATCATATTTTTTCAGCCTTGCCCAAAAAAAATTTGGTTGTTGCCCAAAAAATGTGAACTATTTGATGGACCATGGTTTAATTTCCATTGTTGATATTGAAAATTAATTTTTTAGTTCTTGCCCAAAAAAATTCAACGAGTGTTCAAAAACATTTGGTTGTTGCCTGAAAAAAAATTTAGTTGCTATCGAAATTTTTTTAATGACCACAAGACTATGGCAATTAAAAGTTTTTAAGGTCAACATAGGGTTTAGGGTGATTGAATCATGTGATTTTTAATTGCCCCTAATTATCTTTCAAGTAGCTCAACATCATTTTGACCTAGGTTGACCCTAGGTTAATTGTATTTTGATGTGATGTGGGGTTACATTTATGTCCAAATTGATGCATCATGTCATGATGGACGCCCAATTGCTGTGAAACAACCCTATGCTATGGAATTATTATGGATAAAATAAATTTGAAATTTATAAGTTAAAATTGAAATGCCATGTGATAAAACATGGGATGGATTGCCCATGTAAAACAAGGTTAAAAAGGTGCATGTTCCTTATTTCTGGTGGGAAATGGTTTTCAAATTCATCCTTTTATTGACACTTAACTTGGTCAAAAGTAATGCCAATCCCAACCAACCACACAATGCCAAATTGTGTCTTTCATGTCTTTCATGGGAAATGTTTTTTTGTATTAAATTTTTATGTTGGAATTCTCCTTGTGTGCTATAAGCTATTGTGTAAGCTTTTACATTCATCCCCACTGCAATGCAAAGTAATTTTTGAGTCCATTTTACCCAAGTTTTGTTTGTGTGATGTGATATCTTTGGACTTGTAGGTCTTGTTTATTGAGCTTGGAAGAATGTACTTTGTGACTGGAGCAAGTCAAGAAAGAGGTGTTATATGAACACCACTGGTGAAACTAAAACAAGTGGGACAGAGATATCTTTGTGAGTTGTGTGGTCTCATCTAATCACTCACACCAAAAAATGAAACGTATGATTTTGTCCTAGTTTTAATCATGTAGTCTTATTGTGTTAGAGTCATTAATTTGTGACTATGATGCAATTATGATGCACCTATATTGCAACCACATGACTACATGTCAACTTATGACTACATGATTACATGTCAACTTACGACTACGTGACTACATGTTAATTACTATTTATGAATTAACAACCTGTTGATTATGCACCCTTTTTATCCTAGTTTAAATGATACGAATTATTTTATTTCTAATTTCAATACCTTTAATATAACCTTGAAAAACATAATTAATGCAAATGTAATACCTTACCAACTTTGTCATATATTGTACAAGTTTAAAAAATACTTAATAACATGTTTGAATTTTACATTTTGATGATACAATATTCATAAAAATTCAATATTTAATTCCATATAATTTTATTCTTTTCAAATATATATTTTAAAGAAAATTTACACATTTAAAAAAATATATAAATAGTTTCCAAGATGTTGCCAATATTTAGCAATAAAATTTTACTCATGAAATTCGGCCCAAAAAAATTGCAAATTAAATTTTTAAACATGAAGTGATTATTTTGGAGGGTTTCTCAATGTGAAGGCAAATAATAATAATAATAATTTCCAAATTTCTATAATTCGTCTTAATTTTCTTGTATTTATGGTTATAAAATGTTGATAAAAACTTATTTATTTCATATTTAATTTATAACATACTTAACTAAATTTTCTTAAGGGTGATTTCTATTTTTGAAGTACATAAATAAATCCACAAAACACATTGTTGCCAATGTTAAATACCATGATAATTGTGAATACTCTAAACAAATGCATAAAATTATTAATCATATGGCATTACTTGATAAGTTATAAATTATAAATTAATATTTAGATTAATATTAGGCATCAGAAATAATATAATTGATATAAAACGAGTATATTATTTATTTATTAAACATAAAAAATTTATGATCAATTTTAAAATATCACATATGAATAAATTATATATTATACATTAAAATAAAATTTATTACTAAAATTATGATATATTATAGAAAAAAAACTTATAATGTAATATTTCAATCAAATACAAGTTTTAAGATGTGGGTAATATACCATTTATTTATTATGGTCATCATAAAATCCAAATTCCCGTTTATAAATCATTTTCTCTTGATCATGAGTCTTTGTTATTGAAAAAATGGTCATTGAAATCCTATTAAATAATAAAACTTAAATGATTTTTTGTTCAAATAAATTTCCATTTTTTAAAAGAAAAGAAAACAGTATACATCATTGAAAAGAAATAAATAATGAACTTTTAATATTATCATTTGGATTTAAATATCCATAAAATATTCAATATTAAAATTGAAATTTTTGCAACATAAAATTATGTGTTATATAAAATTATTTGATATGTTGTAAATTAAAATTTCATATTTAGATTAATATTTTACATCATAAATAATATATAGATTACATTTTTTAAATTATATTTTTATTAAATGTAAAATATTTATGATCTATTGATATATATTATATTTGAAAATTATATAATATAAAATTTTAATCAAATAAAAATTTGAAATATGGGAGATATGTCGTTTAATTATTATAATGTCAGCCATAAAATCTTTTCCATTTATAAATTGTGTCCTTGAATTTCTTTTTATAAAGAATGGTCATTGAAATATTATAAAAAAACAAAATTCAAGTGTTTTTTTGTTCGATTAATTTCCCATTTTGAAAAATAAATAAATATAAAATTTTACATCATTAAGAATACATTAAGAATGAACTTTCAATTTTTTCATTTGGACAAATTATCAATTAAAGATTAAATATGAAAGTTGACATTTGTGCAACATTTCAAATGAAAAATGGGTTAACGAAATGTGTGCCCCATTATGTTTTCACAACACGTGGGGAAGTTTGTTGGCAAATAGGTTAATCTCCATCCTTGCGATCCAAGGATCAAACTTCACAAATTAAGAAAGTGGTGGTCAATGATGAAATGTTGATTGAACATTCTACCTATCTAAATTACCCAACCTATCCTAGGTAGTGACATTTGTCAAAAATTCATATGATGAAGATAATGAAATTATATAATAATTATTATTGTGATCACTCATATTAATATCTTAAAAGTTATATCAAATATATTAATTAATTAAATGTCCTTTTTGATTATGTAATCACAAAATCATAGTCATATCCATGTTTGTGATTACATGACTAAATGTCTTATGTGATTTACATGACATTTTATTTGATTAGTTAGTTGGGGTGTAAACACAATAACATGAGCCACACTCGCCTTTTTGGGACTATTTTTGGGATTGTTTTATTCTTGGAATATTTCACAATTTTTTTTAAAAAAATATTTTAAAATCATGATAATTTTCTTTATAGTAGTTTGATAAGCCTTGCATTAAAAATTTGTCAAAATATATCATTTAGAAAAAAATTAAAGTTATTAAACATGTCTTTTTACTGTTTAAAAGTGCTTTATTAATGTTTTTTCATATTTTTTATTCATTTGACTAATTTCAAATTTAGTCACAATTCTCATGATATTTTATGAATGTTATCATAGAAGTAAATCTTATAATTTCAACATGAAATTAAATTACACTTTTAATAACATGGAACATCAAACACTAGTTACACTTGTTACGGTATGTGTTATTCATGATTGCACCCGTTATGTAGTTGTTTTTGTATATATGACTACAAATGTAGTCATGGATGTAGTCATGAAAGACACATTTTGATGTTGTGCCAACAAAGGCCAACATGAAGGTTTCTTCCTTGAATTGAAATTTTTTCTCCCTTACATTGGAGGGTATTTCTTTAGTTCATGAACCTTTCTCCCTTTCAAGCATTGATGTAAATGATGTTGAACCCATACTAGATGTTGTTAAAAAAGGTGTTGGTTTGATTGATGGGTTGCTTTTAACTCTATGTGGTGGAAAAATGACCTTTGATCACAAACCAAATCATGGAATTTCAAAAGACATGGATGAAGCAAAAACTCCAATCACACTTCAAAACAAGGTTCTAACATGAGTATTTGGTGGGTGGGCAAATGTTAGTGATGTAGTAGATTATTCATTTATGAAACTCACCCAACTACTTGCTTTCGCAGGTAGGATTAAACACATGACTAATTGATCAATTCGTTCATCCATGATGTTTTAAGAATTTTAGATAATTTATTTTTATTGGTGTGTAATGACATTGGGTGTAGGTTGAAACTCAACTAAAGTGCAAACCCCATCTTCATGGGACAAATTTTTGAAATATTATGAACAATAAGGGATGACAAAACTAATGAGATGGAGTTGGGTTTCCAATGGAAAAATTGATGAAATTCACCCACCACAGTTATTGGTCCCAAGTTTTGAGGACATCTACAAAGTAACAAAAACATTAAAATTTAAATGCCTATTTGGTGTGAAGTTAGAACACAATTGTGATATATGTTGTGAGAAGTGTGTCTTTAGTCGAAAACCTTATAAGGACACCAAGTTGATATTTGACTACCTTTTATTCATCCCCTAACTTGCAAGCATCTTTTTGAAGAAAACAAATTGTTATGAATTGCTTGAAGTTTGGCAACAAAAGAATTGTTGGTTTGGGAAAGTGATTGAACAACCTTTGAACATTTATGAGTTTTGGCATGGGGCAAAGTTTAAAGAATATCAAGCTTTTTGGGATTTTCGGTCACAATGGGAATTTCCAATTAGGTGTTTGACCAATGGATGCAAATCCAAGTTTAGAACATTTTTGCAAAAATGCTTAAAGTTATCCCAAGGACAAGAACTGGTTATTAAGGAATATAAATTCATTTGCCCAAGTTGTTCAACCACGATAAAAAATGCACATCAATTTGAAAAGGTAACTTGGATCACCTTCTTATAAATTTTGTTTTAAAACTTTTCTTTAAAATAAAATAAAATTCTTGACATGTTTGACATGTTTGAACATATGAGATGTGCCTATTTACTTTCAACATGTGAACTTGTTTTCTAACCTTGTGATGGCATTTTCTTTTTTTTTTCCTTTTTTCTTCGATGTTCATTTTTTCCATGTGTTATTAATTCTTTAACACAAAAAGAAATCTTGTCCTTTTTCATTACTCAAATTCACTAGGTTTTTAGTGAAATGAGACAAAATTAGCTAATATGCAACTTGTATGGTTTTGGTAAAAAATGATTAGTTGATTAAAACATTTTTAGTGAAATGTTTTTTAGTTGTTTTAGATAGTCACATGTTGCACTAGATAATTTTTAATTTTAAAATTATGACATGGATATGTGAAGTCCCAAGTTAATATGACATGGGATTATGTGCCATGTCATCATACCCAAAAAATCATTTTTTTTTCCAGATCTTGGAATCATGGAATATATTTTAACTAGTGGTAACCCTTGCCTACAAGGCACAGATGGTTTTCAAGTGTGGCACATTTCAAGTGGTCATAAGGTTACTTCAAACTTGGAACACCCACTAAGTTGGAACTAAAATAAAAGCCCAGCTAAAATATGGGGGAAGGAGGCATCCATCCATCCATCCACTCATTCATCCATTCATCCCAAGGTTGAGGGACCCTATAAACCTTATAAGAGACCTTACAAACCCAAACCCTCCCTTGCTAGTGTGCCTTATCTCCAATTTTTTCATCACTCCTTGAAACAAATATTTGCCGGAGAAAGAAAACCCC
>Ga0209611_10010393_pt1 | contig 13730 bp, 7 predicted proteins | sample S1TSphgellanicum_3_FD_187693 | JGI IMG/M metagenome (GOLD analysis project Ga0209611, IMG submission 187693) | Host-associated microbial communities from peat moss isolated from Minnesota, USA - S1T2_Fc - Sphagnum magellanicum MG (SPAdes) (version 2) | ecosystem: Host-associated > Plants > Peat... | reverse complement strand
ATTTATGCACTTGTTACTTAAGAAAAGCCCATACCAAATTCTTGGAAAAGGATGAGCAAAGTATAAAGTTTGCGTGTCTAGACATTCGTTGCAAATTTCTGTGCCTTGATGCATTGATTCTAGCCATGACGTGATCAAATTTGATGTGCTATACCTGTCATTTTACTTTTTCATTCAAAGCTCAGTAGAAAATATGATCCTGAATGATTCCTTCTTTATGTTGTGATTTAGGAACCTTTTTGTGTGTGTGTGTGTGTGTGTGTGTTTAAGTCACCATACCATCACTACCAGACAGCCAGCACAAGTGTTTATCACAGGGCTCAATTAGATCTAATACAAGATTTTACACTTCCATCTCTTGATCACAACTTCCAGTATATATACTTCAACCAGAAACCCTCACTTCAAGTAACAAATACCAGGTTTTTGTGTGGATATATATGGCTGAACCGTGACACCAAAACATGAATACCATCAATGTGAGGAAGAAAAAGTCACATCAATTTGTGCTCATCAATCCATTTACTCTAATGCTCAAGAGCACTGTGGGTATCTCTACATTATACATGATTCTTGGGGGACAAAAGAGTAACTTACCTAGTGACATACATGCCTTGAGAATCTTTGTGCTGTGTTGTTGGAGAGCCCCTTAGCTTCGTTGAATCGGTTGCACTTCCACCTATATATTTGCAGAATTGTAATAATGAGACCGATACATAAATGTCTTGCTCCTTCCCTTCATTTGCGTTTGTTGATCCTCCAAGTGGGGGAAACATCGAATGCTCCAAAGTCTCAACTGTGCCACAAAGAAATTGAGGAAGCAGAAATTCTCCTTCATTTATTTAACCCATATTCTCTGCCCAAGAACACAACACAGCGGATATATTGAGGAATGTGACAAGCGTTTAAGAGCTGAGCAGTGTGACGGCTGTTTGTAACCCGAGTGGGAGCCAGGAAGATGTGGTCATTGATCTGTCAGAGGGGCCACTGTGTGCGTGTTGAAGGTGTGTCCGCTCCAAGGCCAGAGTTCGCCAGCGGCGTCCTACCGGAGGGTCGGGATGTCGCGGGATTTTAGAGAGAGGGGCAATGCGTGAGGTGGGTAACCGAGCAGCGAAAACTTTCCGCTCCGGGCAGTGGAGGGATAACGTGCCTGAACGGTAACGCGGTGATTCTCTTCTCTGGCCAGCTCCCCTTTTTGCTAGCTGCTGGATCTGCCCGCCCACAGAGAGAGCAGGTTGTTTGGTCGCTTGGTCTTGTTTTTACAAGTGCTACTTGAAGAATTTGCTTTCGACATAGCACATTTCACCGAATTAATGGCTATCTTATCAGGCGCTAGGAGGCATGGCAAATCGTCAATGACAAGTACAAGCATCAATCACAATTGGCCACCGGTGGGACTTGTAGCTTCATGTTCATGCTTATGCTTCCAATTTGGGAGTTTGTGTCATTTTTGTCCAAAGTATCACTAATAAGAGTGATCAACTATGCAACAATAAGAACTTGGTAATCATGCACAAGATTGTATTTTACATAAACTTATTGGCATTAGTTTACGATGTAATAAATGAGTTCCATGCTATGATGTTTACAATAATTTAAAACATAATTTGCACTTCAAACTACCTCATGATTTCCTAAATAGAAATTTGTATATCTCAAAATGAAATTTAAAACACAATTAGTTCAAAATTAAACTTGGGAAAAAGTCTAAATATATCAAGATAAGTGTTTGTTTGGATGTGATCAAATCATAATCCTCCTAAACCATGGGCCTCATATTATACTTTTGGTACTATTGAAAAGCTCTAAATGAGGTGGTGTGTATGTTTGTTGGTTTGCAATTGTAGGACCAATAGAACAAAAGTTATTGAAATTACTATATATTTGTCCTTGGAAATTAATTAAAATGATATCTCTCAATTGGGTTTCATAAGAACTTTGAAGTTAAGCTCACTTCAATTTAATAATATTGAGAGGGGTGATTTAACAAGAGGTTTGAATATGGACCAATGATATTGAGAGCCAAACATTGAACCTTTATCACAGATAGTGGTGGATTCATGTTGTTTTTTATGAGCACATGAAATGGATAATACTTTAATGCTACAAAATTTACAAATATTTTATAACTTTTAAGGAAAGTTGTCTTGTCAATGATTAAACCATGCCATCTTGATTTGTAAATTTTTCAACATGATTGTTAGTCCAAACATAGTATTAAGAGTCACCCAAGTACATGATTAGGTCTTTAAAAATAAAATATGCTTAAAATCATAATTTACAAATCAATTTTTATTTTTAAAACTCTTATGGCCCAGAAATATCTTATATAATATAAAGGTGCACAATAAGTAAAAAATCATGAAATGTCATTTTCAAGTCTTTTTTTAAATCCTTTAAGTAACAAAAAAAAGTCACCTTATTTTAAAAACGTTTTTGGGTGTTCCATATTGTAGGACCTTTACCATTTTAACAACAAACTACCAAATATTTAATTAAATTTGAAATTTTAACTTAAGCACTTGGTTTTTTAATTTTGAAAATTTTGGCAGGTAATTGTTATAACAAATAATATACCAGATTTTGTCAATGTTATGGAATAGTCTAATGTGTTTAGATTGTTTTTGTTTTAAGTCGTTGTCATGGGAGTTTTGCAGTTCAAAACCTGGGAGGTCTACAATTCAAAACTTGATAGTTGAGCTTTTTTATTTTATATAAGTTTCAACATATATAATAAATATTTTTCAAAATTTTAGCAAAACAAAAAATAATTTAATTTATGCCAAAATGGTAAAGGTACTATGATAATCATTTAAAATTTTGCCATATGTTTTCATATATATTAGAAATATTACTTGTTTCCTATGAATCTTTTATCTTCTCCATCATTATTAATTACATTTTATCCAATCATCCTACAAAAAAAAGACCATATCACAAACTTGCCCCCTCTTTGTATGAGTGCTTTTACAACACCTTAATAATATGTTCAACGTTCAATGTTAATACGAAATTTGATATGATGTTAAGGTGACATTGTAACAACATGTCCTAAAATGACATTGATATAATACTAAAATATTTGACATGTTATCAATATTAAACCAATGAAAAAAATATGACCAACATTGGCACAATATACATTAATAAGTCATCAAATTGATGACTATATGTTGAAGATTCAATGGTAATATTGTCATTGATACAATATGTTAACAACATTATAACAATATGTACTGAGTTAGCATTGAAATTTTTTTGACATAATTTACATTTTTTCAACACACATTCAATGAATAAGATCTTGTCAATGCTGAGACAACACAAATTGATTAGCTATTGAATTAATGTTGTTACAATCTTCATAAAAGTGGATTTTTAATGTTGTTGCATATTACATAATATCAACACATTAAAAATGTTAAAACAATGGTACTTATTGTCACAACATTAATACAATCCTATGAAATGCTGCAATATCAAATAGGCAAATAACAAGCATTGATTCAATATAAATCAAATCTTACATTTGATAAGTGTTGAAACAATTAGTAGCATTGTTTTAACATTGATTCATAGCAAATCAATACAACATTTCATTTATATTGTTCCATATAAATTATATAAAATATACCCCAGGGGGTGTGCTCGGTGCGTACTTAGTATGAGGAAGACAATTTCCAATTTCTTTATTTTTTCGCTCCCTTTTTTCTTTTTTTCTTCTCTCTTTTTCTCTTCCCCTATTTGCACTGCACTGTGCATCTTTTCATACCTGTTCCTTTCTCTTCGCTTTGCTTTTCTTGGAACTCACGCAGTTTGCATTTTGTGTTGCGTGCTCGACAACGAGAGTGTAGGGCTTGTTGCAATTTTGTATTTTGACGAAACAAAGAGAATTCTATTGTTAGTTTTTTGTGTTATTGTTGTTGTTGGGAGTAATGGCAGATCCACCTATTTTAGTTCCTCCGAAGATGGTGAAGCCGAAGGATTTGCATCACATGTGTTGGAGCAGCTTCCTAATCTCACTTATTGCATCAATGACAATCTTCGATGGGGTAAGGAAATCGTGATTTGTTCTTGGCAAATTTGCGTTTTGTTGTCTTGTCTGGTTTTACTTTGTTTATGTTGTGAAGATGGTGCTCTCTTGGTGGTGGAAGCTTGGAAAAGAAGTAGCACAATTTTTTCTTGTGTACAGAGTTGGTTTTGTAAAAAGATGAGCTACTGCTGCTGTTGTATGAAGTTGTTTGTTTGTTTGTTTATATTTTCCTAGTTGTGATTTGGAAGAAGTTGCCGGTTTTTGTGTGCAGGAGAAGCAATCATCTTAGGTTTCCAGCACTACTTCACCATGCTTGGGATGACAATGTTGATTCCATCTCTTGTCATTCTTAATATTAATGGACACTCGGTATGTTCTTCTGGAGAAACACTCACAGACAGACATAGAAAAGAAAGGTTTAAAAAGATCTTGATCTTCTTTATGTACTTTCTTTGCCATGAAATGCGCATCAAGAGGCTCTTCTTTGCTACTGCTTTGTTGTGGTTTGTTTTGTGCGGACACTGTGGTAAGATTGTTTATTGTTGTTGTTGTGTTTTCTCTGTCTGTTTTGTTTGTTGCAAAATGATTTAACACGAGTTGTGCAGAGCTTGCTTTTTGTTTCCGGGATCAATACTTTGTTACAGACTGTACTAGGTTCAAGATTGCCGGTAGTTATGGGAAACTCCTTCTATTTTCTGCCGATCATGCTTTCCATCGTCAATGTTCCTCGCATCATCGACATTCCTGACTCGCATGAAGTAACAAATCATCCACCTCTTATAATAGCACACACTCCCAGAACCTCCGACTTGAGGAATTCTCCGTTCAACTTATACTTCTACGGTCTCTCTGTCTATCTATCTCCGTGCCTTTTAAACATTACTAACAAACGAGGATTTTTTTTCTCCTTTCGCTTTCCAGAGATTTTGACATGTAATGAGAGCGACACAAGTAGCTTTCATCACAGGCTTGGTGCTCAACATCATACTCGGATTCAACAGCCTATGGGGCATAGTTGCCAGGTAATGAAAGCAAGTTGCTTACTTACTTGCATCAAGGTTTTGAATTTGTTGCCATAGACCAGATTGATCAAGCTCACTAGCTAGGTCATCATCATCATTCATGCTTAAAATCTGTTTGAAACACATAGTTGAAGAGATACACAAAGTCGGATTTGAGTTGCATTCTCATCATGTTTCACAGTCATCTCAAAACCACTACCTAAACCCGCACAACTGGTGGGTGCAGGTATATACGTCCCATTGTTATAGCTCCTGTCACAACTATAGTGGGCTTGGGTCTCCTTGAATATGGATTTCCAGGGGTATGCCATCTTCTTTCTCACCCTCCATAAGACTCAATTCTATTATGATCACAGTTTTCATGTTAGGTTGTACCGATAGTGAGTGTCCTTCTGATCATTCTTCAGGTCTACTATAGTGATGCAATTTTCTCACTTCCTCACATTGCACAACAATCTTTCTTTTTGCATCCTTACATTGCACAACAACTTTTCTTTTCACTTCCTAATGTTTTATATACCACATGTTTTAGAAGCGTATATGTTTATATCGACTGAGCCTTTGGTCTTCTATGGCAGGTTAGGAAATGTGTTGAAATTAGCATTCCAACTCTTCTGTTTATATTACTCTTCTCACAGGTAAAGTGTTAATGATTGCTTAGTTGATCATTTTGGAACTTGTTGTTTCGGAAAGTATGATTTAATGGTGCTGTCTAAAGATTATTTTTGAGCCCTGCAATTTCTGACAAATGCTTTCAATTGGTCGAGGGATTTCAACCCATTCAACTATGTTGTTGAGTTTGTTAGGGACTGTAACAGCTTGACAAATGATAACCATGACCAAGTTGGCTTTGGTGGCAGAGGTTTGGGTTGGAGGAGGAGGGACTTTTCATGGGTGTGTCACAGATCCTAGGCTAATGATGATCCCCAAGGGAATCTATTTTGGGTTGTGAGGATATTTAAGGGAGCTGATGATCCCCAAAAGAATTTGTTTTGAGGACTCAAGCAACAACACAACGAGTCTTTGGACATGGTTAGTATCCTTGAAACATATTTTCTGTCTACTCATCCATGTCAGTATTGTCTGGATGCTTCAGAAACATGGACTATACTTTGATTACAATTTTTTTAATAGTTGGCAATAATCATCTGTGTCTGAAGAAGTATCTAGATTTGAGGGCCTAGTGTGAAAGAAAATGAGAAGGTACTGTGAACTGCTGATGGCATGGAGACAATATCAAGAGGGCTTCATTCAATGTGCATGTCTTCCAGAGATTATTGTGTTTACTCCTTCTTACAGGCACTTAGGCTATCTCACCAGGTACACTCTGACATGTGAAGTTCATCTGCTTTTCATTCCATCAAATCTCAGAAGGCTTGCCCTACTTCCATACTATGTAATTAGTCATTCAGTGGGGATGAAGAATGTTTCAGTTTCTGGTGACCAAATCACAATTGGCAATCTACAGTTTGAAAAAGACTGATGGAGAGGGTTTGTGAATTACAGGTTTCGTGGGGAGTAGACAGTGGATGCTTTGGTGGAATGGGCAGCAATATCCCTTCTCAAGTTGCTTCGCATCTTGTACTATGGTGCTAAAGGCTTAGTAACCCACAATACCCATTATCTAAGCAATAATTTTGTGGTTGAAGTTCTGCAAGGCTGCCTCTGTTGCCTCTGTCTTGAATTTGTTGTAGCCCACTTTATACTTGTGTGAAGTTTTGATTAGTCAGGTTTTTGGATCCTCAATTCAGAGAATGCACACAATAATTGATTGCAAAGTGCTTCTGGAAGGGGATCATGGCCTTGCCATGGTGAACCCAAATCATGAATCCAAGGTGATTACTTGATCATTTGTTGGGTGAGATACATGCAGATGATAAATGTCATCCAAAAATAGGTCCTCACAAGGTGCAGTGCTAAATTTCAATCCATTTTGGTTTACCTACTTTTCCACATTTAGCTTAATTTATAATACCACTGACACATGAAAAGTTGCAAGGGCTGAGGGGACAAGGAGAATTAATAAAGAAGGAAAATGAAGGCAATAAGAAGCTAGAACTTGCTTACATCAGTAATGACAATTTCTTTTGTGAATAGGTGAAGGTGATAGTATTTTCTAACACAAGTGGAAGGGTAGCACCATACATTCGACAAGCTGCCAAGCAGCACTGGGATTATGCAGTCTTTGCTATGGTGCTTTGGCAGGAGCAAAACAACACATTTTGGGAGACCAGGTTGTTTGTTTACACTAGCACATTCTGTTTTCCTTTTCTTTATTATACATTGCAGAACTTAGCTAATTTCTAGAACTCTCAAGCATCTTCTCCTCTTGTTTCTTCATAACGTCCTGCATCACCTTTAGCATGTGCAGTTACACACTTATTTGGTATGCACAAAAAAAGTAATAAACATATGGTGATGATTGGGTTGTTGTGGACATAGTTGGAGTGAAGTCAGCACCTGATGTAGTGTTTGTGAAGGACCCTAGCTTGGAACCTATCATTTATCACGGCATGAATTCCTTACCTTCTCATCCACTTTTGATACTATGATCTTCCTTCAAGAAAAACAACAATAGCCTTAGATGCTCTACTCAATCATCTCAAGGTCAACATTCATTATCTCCTTTGTATTGTGTAACTGCTTCTTTTTGTGGTATTGTGATCCGAAACTATGATAGTTTAAGAAGTTGTCACAATTCTTGCATGAGAATTATGTTCATGGTCTATGAATGTATTATGGGGGGCTGCACATAGGTCACATGAACAACTCAATATTTCATCAAGCAATGGAAAAGCACAAAACTTTTGGTAATGCATTGATGCACAGATGACGTTGATAATAGTCTATGGAGAGATTATTTTATTTCTGTTGTCATGGAATCCAGAGGGTATGTGATGACAGACAAATAGTGAACAAGAATGAAGTAGTATGTGGCCAACAAAACAAGAAAGATTTGGGTAAACTCAATTTCTTAACATAAGGAGGGTGGAGTGAGGTGCAGAGTTGCCACAGCTATGGAGCATAATTGCTTCAGAGCTTGGTTGTGACGCCTCTAGGTATTCAAAGGCAGGCAGGCAGTTCTTACTTCTCTAAGTGACAATACATGCCTCTGGTTGGATCTCAGGATTTGTGAATAGTTTTGGTTGGTTTGTTGATTGTTCTATCCGGATTCCAGTACTTGAACGAAAACCTCTAGTATAAGCACGTATGTAACTGCCTCTTTCAACTTGTAGCTTCAAACAGAAGGGATCCATAGTGCTTTCATTGTCTATTGTGAACTGAATGGGGGGAAACTAGAGAATAAGGTGAGATGGATAGGCAGCAGTAGACACCATTTAGTTTTTCATTTTAGGTTTGGGGTTAAAGACATTGTCATGCTTTCTATTCAATTTGCTGGATTTGGATCTAGAGTTGTTTTAGAACTCATGCAATATAGATGGCTAGGGACTCCCCCAACATTGCAAAATCTTATATATGGAATGTTGAAATCATGTTTCTACAGATTGTGGACATGGTGAAGAAAACACCAACATACAAAAACAAGATGAAAGCATTTGGACTGGAGCACAGCCAAGCTAGGACCAACAAGAAGAAGGGTTCCAAAAATAAGATCTAGTTAGTCCTTTTTAAGTTTCACATGAAGAAAAAAATGCCTCCTAAAGGAAGGGTTTTAGCTTTTATGATGAAATTTTCAATGGGAAATTTTTTTCCGTGTTGGGTTTGTGAAATGTATTGAATTCAACTTTGCAATGGTTAGCTACTACTTGGAGAATGTACAATGAATCTTGATTTTACTGTTGGTGTTTTGACTGCATAGAGTGGATGATCAGCTTGAAATCAGCAAGGAGTTGGAATTGCAAATCATAGGGGCAGAAAAACTGATTCTATGGCGGTTGCTTAACATTCAATTCATTCTCCTCCCTTATACCCTTGGGAAGGTTTGCTCCTTGTGACTCACATGTAGTACTTTCACCTATTGACAGTTAATCAAAGTAGCTAACCAATAGGTGACATATTCTGTGTATCACGTTAACTGGTTTTTTCTGAACAATTTTGCTGAATGATTAACTAATGATGCAGCTTGCAACCTGGCAAAGTTGGTGGATCTGGCAGTATTGGATAAATCAGAAATCATTTACTTGGGAGGATGCTGCATGCATTACATGCAACTATATCAAGATCCAGAGCAAAAGTCTTGATCATCATGAGTGTATTTGTCAAAGTAGACAAAGTAGTCATTGGATTGATGTTTTGGAACTTCATTGGCATGCTTCTTAACGTGTTCTTTGGATATCTGGAGCTTGTTGCAAAAAATAATGTAATTTGAGTTGGTTTTTTTTATTGTGATTCTGTGCAGATGTTGAAAGTTTGTGAATCAGACCAAATTTCATTTTTGGATGAAGTAGGAGCTTGTGCACAAACCATGGAGCTTGCTGAGCAAGTTGCAGTTGAGGTTTGAACCAAGGTGGAATATGTTCTAAACCATCATAGAGGTACCCTATGCGTACAAGAAATTGTCTACATGAAGTTTTGTAATTCGTAGTTGTATTTTTGTTTGACCATATGAGGTGCACCCTGTGAATTGGGTCAATGGAACATTCTCTAGTAGCACTGTTTATTAATACTGTCCAATATTGATTATCATTTACTAAATCAATACCAATACAAAGTTTGTAAACATGTTGCAATATCATATCTCTTGCAACCAATGGTGCATATGCAATTTCTAAATGCTTTTTGTTATGGTGTGCTTATAACACATTTATAACATCATAATAAACATGAATACAACATTAATTCACTGTTGAATATCTAATTTGCAACTGTGTTGTTGCAACGTTACATCACCTACCTTCAACAACACACCAGCAGTACAAATACAATGTTGGGAAAGTATGATTATAATATAGATACAATAACATAAACAACAAGAATACAACATTGAGTCAATATTGAATATCTAGTTTGTAGCTATGTTGTTGCAACATTGCATCTGCTATGTTCAACAATGCACATGCAATGCAAATACGATGTTGAAAAAAAATGAGTATAACATAAATACAAAATATAGACAACATGAATATAATATAAAATCAATACAATAATAGAGTTTGTAACCATATTGTAACAACATTGTATCATTTACAATTAAAAATACATATTCAATACAATCACAATACTAATGCAATATCATACAATATGGACATAATGTGAATACAACATGTCAAACAACATAAATACAATGCAAATATGATGTTACATCAACTATCATTGAAACAATACCAAAATTAAATCAATACAATCTAAATTATTTCAATGCCTATTTTACACAAACAAAACACTAAACCTTGGACATCTTGTAAAAGTATTGTGAAAGCATTTAAATAGCACTAATACAAAGGGGTCCCCACTTTGTGATGCAAGTAAGAAACAACCTTCAACTTTTATCTCTTGTCCTCTTTTGAATACTACAATTGATAGTGGGTGGTGATGTGAAACATGGATTTTAGGCCACACTTAACCACATAAAAAAATTTACTATTGATATTTTCTTAGTAGTCCCTTGTGAAAGCTCAATTGCAATCTAAGGGGAAAAAATGAAGAAGGGAAAATATTGATATGAAATGTGCAGATGTCAAAAATGAGGTTTAATATGCTACCACATGAAATGTGTGTTTGTCATTGACCATTTATAATTTGGTGTTATGACTACAAATACAAAAGAAGCTCATACAAATTGCTTCAATGTTTCTTGTGAGTAGATTCTTATATCACACGTGGCAACATCTCTAGTTAAGTCAAGTGTAATTTTTTCAACTTTAGGATTAAAACACTATGATTGGACTAACAATCATGTTGAAAAATTTACAAATGAAGATGGCATGGTGTAATCATTGACAAGACAACGTTCCTAACAACTGGTTCAACAAAATACTCAGAGAAACAACAATGGTGCTAACTAGTGTTGGGCAAGATACCGGGCTGGAACCCTGGTATACAGACTGATATTGATCAAAGTTATAAAATATTTGTAAATTTTGTAGCATTAAAGTATTCTCCATTGTGTGTGCTAATAAAAAACAACACGAACCCACCACTATTTGTGATAAGGCTTCAAAGTTTGGCTCTCAATATCATTGGTTCAATTATTCAAACTTCTTTTTAGGTCACCCATCTCAATATTATTAAATTGAAGTGAGCTTAACTTCAAAGTTCTTATGAAACCCAATTGAGAAATATCATTTTAATTAATTTCCAAGGACAAAAATCATAGTAATTTCAATAACTTTGGCTCTATTGGTCTTAAAATTGCAAACATACACACCGCCTCATTTAGAGCTTTCCAATAGTACCAAAAGTATAAATGAGGCCCATGGTTTGGGAGGATTATGATTTGATCACATCCACACAAACACTTATCATGATATATTTAGACTTTTCCCCAAGTTTAATTTTGAACTAATTGTGTTTTAAATTTCATTTTGAGATATACAAATTTCTATTTAGGAAATCATGAGGTAGTTTGAAGTGCAAATTATGTGTAAAATTATTGTAAATATCATAGCATGGAACTCATTTATTACATTGTAAACTAATGCCAATAAGTTTATGTAAAATACAATCTTGTTACCCAATTGTATAAGAAATTGTTGATCTTGTGCATAACTACCAAGTTCTTATTGTTGCATAGAATATCACTCTTATTAGTGATATTTTGGACAAAAATGACACAAACTCCCAAATTGGAAGCACAAGTATGCACCCTCTGTGGGCGGGCAGCGGCAGCAAAAAGAGAAGATGGTACATGGGGAGCTAGCCAGAGAAGAGCATCACCGCGTCACGTTCAGGCACGCTATCCCTCCACTGCCCGGAGCGGAAAAGTTTTCAGCGGCTCGGTTACCCGCCTGCCGCATTGACCTTCGCTCTAACGCCCGCGACTTCTCAACCCTCCGGGGAGACACCACTAGCGAACGCGACATCCACTAGCGGGACGCGACATCTCAACCCTCCGGGGATAGGCCACTAGCGAACTCTGGGCTTGGAGCGGACGCACCTTCGACACGCAAGCAGTGGCCCCTCTGACATACCCATGACCGCACCTTCCAGCTCCCACTAGGGTTACAAGCAGCCGTTACCCTGCGCAGCTACCCGTTTCCGGTCACATTCGTCAATATATATCCTGTGTTGTGTTCTTGGGCAGAGAATATGGGTTAAATACATGAAGGAGAATTTCTGCTTCCTCAATGTCTTTGTGGCACAGTTGAGACTTTGGAGCATTCGATGTTTCCCCCACTTGGAGGATCAACAAACGCAAATGAAGGGAAGGAGCAAGACATTTATGTATCAGTCTCATTATGACAGTTCTGCAAATATATAGGTGGAAGTGCAACGGATTCAATGAAAGCTAAGAAGCTATGGGGCTCTCCAACAAAACACCACAAAGATTCTCAAGGCATGTATGTCACTAGGTAAGTTCCTCTTTTGTCCCCAAAGAATCATGTATAATGTAGAGATACCCACAGTGCTCTTGAGGATTAGAGTATATGGATTGATGTGACTTTTTCTGTATCACATTGATGGTATTCATGTTTTGGTGTCACGGTTCAGCCATATGTATCCACACAAAAACCTGGTATTCGTGACTTGAAGTGAGGGTTTCTGGTTGAAGTATATATACTGGAAGTTGTGAGCAAGAGATGGAAGTGTAAAATCTTGTATAAGATCTAATTGAGCCCTGTGATAAACACTTGTGCTGGCTGTCTGGTAGTGATGGTATGGTGACTTAAACACACACAAAAGGTTCCTAAATCACAACATAAAGAAGGAATCATTCAGGATCATATTTTCTACCAAGCTTTGAATGAAAAAGTAAAATGACAGGTATAGCACATCAAATTTGATCACGTCATGGCTAGAATCAATGCATCAAGGCACAGAAATTTGCAACGAATCTCTAGACATGCAAACTTATACTTTGTGCATCCTTTTCCAAGAATTTGGTATGGGCTTTTCTTAAGTAACAAGTGCAAAAATTTCTTTCATGTGCAAAAACTCCACCTGAATTCATGTAGCATGGTGGATGGTGGAAAAACTTCAACTAGCATAACAAATGGAGCTTCTCCAACTAATCAAACATTATGTATCTTCCATCCTCTTCATGTGATGTAACTGGAGGAGTATGGAAGACATGGACAGGATTATAGAAGGACAAGAGATTGATCAAAAGCAGGGAAGAAATTCCGGGCTGAAAAGCTTGTATCTGCTGAATTCTAAAAGAATATAGAGTACCCCATTTGAGCATTAGCCACAATTGTGACCCACCAGACTCCAGGCCCAACCCAAAGAACTGCTACAACAGATCCAAAGGTGTTAACTAGTTATGCTATTGAGGAGCATTTCAAGGATGAGGAGAAAAACTCACATAATGTCTTTTTGGAGATTGTGGAAGACATGACTAAGATCTACAAAATGTGAAGGAGCTCTCTGAAGGCCAATCTCACTGGGATTCTATGCTTTTCCTTCCATAACATCTTCTTTCTGGATATCCACAGGGTTGGCCCTTCCAGGTCCGAGCAAGAGGATCTTGAAAGAAATCAAGTTCAATAGACATCCTTAATATGTACAAGAAGAAGGAGATTTTGGTATGCTGTGTAAAGAGAGAGGCCTCATGA
>Ga0209611_10010392_pt1 | contig 13731 bp, 7 predicted proteins | sample S1TSphgellanicum_3_FD_187693 | JGI IMG/M metagenome (GOLD analysis project Ga0209611, IMG submission 187693) | Host-associated microbial communities from peat moss isolated from Minnesota, USA - S1T2_Fc - Sphagnum magellanicum MG (SPAdes) (version 2) | ecosystem: Host-associated > Plants > Peat... | reverse complement strand
AAAAACGAGCAGGAACCAAAAAAAAAAAGTACAATGGTCAGCAGCAAAAAGAAATGGACTGTCATGAACCCCATCCGGCGCCAAATGAAAAAACACAACCCATCCAGTGGACAAAACGGCCAACTGGTGCATTGGTGGCTGTTAATTCACTCTAGCCGATGTTACATGGGTGACTACTGGTTCCCTCCAGCCGTGTGCCTCCCAAAAAACCAATTGTCAACTTCTTGGGAGATCTGTACGCTCAGTAAGGTACCTAAACCCTAAATGGACACTTTGATAACAATGCATAGTAAACAACATGAGTTTAGGATGAAAAAAAAACACAATGATTAACAAATGAATGTGTATTCAAATAGAACTTAATCAAAATTTTCTGTTGATCCTTCAATTAAATAAGAATTTCTAAAGTTATGACATATAGACGCCTATTATGGGTAGCTAGGGGCTCAATATATTTTCATGTTAGTTCATACTTTTAAGCATGCCCTTCCCATACTAACTCATACAAATCCCTTGATACTATACCCAAGAGAAATCATGAAGGCATAGGTTGCTTCATAATATCTATTGCCATGGGTGGCCCAAAACAAATGTTTCCTAATCACAAAAGCAATGGTGGTTTTTTTAAATTGAAATTTGTGGGTAACTTGAAACAAATGTTTCATGGTTGTAAAAGTAATGACAGTTTTAAAATTCATCATTGTTGGTAACCCAAAACATATGCTTCTTGGACACAAAAGCAATGAAAGTGTTCAAAAATCCATCATTGTGTGTAATCCAAAACAAATGTTTCCTAGTCACAAAAGCAATGATAATGGTATATTGAGGTGCGTCATTTCATCACGTTAAAAAGTAGTAACAAATTGTCGTTAAAATGAAGTTTTGCTTTGTGTAAATAAACTACCATAGTACACCTTGTAAAAATCATGTGCCATTGCTAGAACGATCACCATCCTACTTACAAGCTACAAATTCAATAGTAAGAAGTCAATCATTCTAAAGTAGCACAATGAGGATTTGGTTAATGGACTTTTGGAGGTTCAACCAAAATGATGTGGGGGTAGGTGCACAAATGGGTGGACCAATTTGTCACAAATCCAAAATCCCTATTTGTTCAAAATCTTGATCAGATCTTGGAAATTACAATTAGTTTACATTGGTTTTTTTCATATGTTTTTCCATGTCATTAATGTTTATCTACAATTTTTATTTCTTTAAGCATGTTAAAAAAAAACCATAAAACACCTTTTCCTCCAATATGATATGGACTTATAAAAAAATGTTCCTAATTAATTAACCCATTCAAAAGTCCATAAGTATAATTTTATAATTCAATTCTTAAAATAAAAAAAAACTCCTAGCTTCCTTATTATGGTATCTTATTAATTTCAAGTCCCTAACACACACCCCATCAATCAATGGACCATATCATAGTCCATATAAAAATAGTCAAAGGTGTAGTCCATGAGTTTTGAGTTCAAAAGTCCATAGCTTTTACGATTTTTTTAAAGTTGTAAAATGATTTTGTGCATCATGTATATATTCAAGTTAAAATCTTTAAACCAAGTTCATTTTAATAAATTTCAAGATCTATAAAGCAACCTGGGCATTGCAATGGCAACCACAATGCCGAATTAGCTTATGTGACACCCAAATTGGTCCACCCATTTGTGCATGCACCATATGTGAAAAATCTTGACCTTATTTCTTAACTCTTCTTTTATCAATTGTTGCATGCATGTTTTGCAACTTGCAATTGTGGACTTACAAACTGGAATTTGATAAATATATGGTAATAAAGGCACATTAACTCGAATTGTAACATGTAACACCTCTTTGACCTCAGCATAATGCTTTGCAAACCAAGCTTCATCAAATTCTTTTTTCCTGGCCCTTTCATCAAACCAACTATGTTTAGCAATCTCTCTTCCAACCTTTTCAGCTACATGCATTTTTTGCAAGCATTGACTACTTTTGATGTTCTCTTTCCTTAATCATGATCTCCTTACATATCAATTTATGTTCAAATATAGTCACATAATCATTAAAGGCCATCATGATGTTCTTGTTATAATCAATGAACAATTTTTCTATTGTGGTTCATCACATGGTTTACATCACAACCTCGAACAAATTAGGATTGAATAATGTAATTGCAAGGGGGCAATAGGCTTTTTGGTGTGAGTGCCATGCATGTATCATTGATTGTCATTGATGTTCATGTTGCATCATTGTTCTTTGTTAATCATTCATCATTAGGCATTTGAATGTAACTAGCTTCCTACATTTCATAATATTGCCCTTCAACATCAACATAATAATGGCAAGCATTGGGTCCAGTGGTAAAAGGCATCACTCAATATCTTTTCAACCTACAAGTCAACTATATATGTGGAAGTCATGTTTGTTTCCACAAACTATTCATTGGGCTGCATTTTGCTTGCCATAACATTAGGATCAAACAACCATATTCCAACAGTTTTGAACCCCTTGCATATGTTTTGTGGAGTCAATGTTATTTTTAAAAATAAACTTATGCACTACACTAAATCATTTTTTGTAACACCATTTTTTTGGTTAACCAACATCCACATATCTTTGTAAACCCTAAATGTTGTCTTGAAAGGTTTAAAACATGTAACATCTAAAGGTTGTGATGTGTGACCTGTGTGTGACAGCAACATGATTAGGTCAAACCCCACCCCCATGGCTTTGTGCACAATATCTATGGTCACATGGGAATTATGGCCATCCAAAACAAGTAAGTGCCAATTAATTAAACAAACATTTCCTTCATGAGCTTGAACATAGGTAATAAAATGTGAAATACTTGTCAAAAAGGATGGTTATTATCCAAGTTTGCAACTACATAGCCATTGTAGCTTCATATTCACAACATTCAATGTAATTTCAATGGAATTGTTTACTTTTGAATATGTAGAAATTTGGCAAGTACTCCCATGCTGAATTGATAAAAAAAATAACCATTCTTGTTCATCTAATGTAATAAAATGCACTAATATTGAGCCGATCTTTGCTAGAACCAAGGCCCCTCCATTTCAATTAACTTGTGTACTTGATTTGTCGCAATTCCATATTTGACTTGGTTAGTATTTGTGTAGATCATAAGTTTCGACTAAGTTTGTGTAAAACATTTTAACATTTGCTAGGCACGAACCTTTGGTGCATCTGATCTCCAAACCTTGTTCGACCCTTAGTGATAGATTTAGATAAGACCTTTTGGACCATCTCAACCACCCTTAACCTAGAATCCCATTCTTGAAAAGGTGACCTTTTCTTACATAATCTCTGCCACTTTTAACATCAATTTTGTGAGTGTGATCAGATGTTTGATTGTCTTGTCTTGGAACATGCAACTTTGAACACATGGATTGAACCCATCATTTAACTGTCGAGATGTTTATAATGCGGTCCATCCCTATTTAGTTAACTTGATCTCAGTTAGTTGGTATTGGTTAAATTATTATTTGTATCCTTCACATGATGGCCATTGTCAATGTTTTGATAACATCACAATTGATTACCAATGATGGAAACCACAACGCTCATGTGAATAGTTGTTGCATTAATTTGATGTATTGGTAATTTGCTTGTTTAAACAATTTGATTATTGAACATGATAAACCCAGGAAATACAACAAAATAGAGGATAATAATGTTATAATTCAATTAGTGGATTTGAATCCACAAGTTGTGCACATTCATATTATTCACTTAAGTATTCTAATGAATTACACCTTTAATCTTTAGAAGTTTCAACACTTTTTAATCCTTATAATTTTGTGTCAAGCAATAATCAAAAGATGTGGCTTAACTTGTTATTACAACTCATATTTTTATTCATAATTTTGTCTTGTATCATTCACACTAACAAAAATGCACTTAAAATGGTTAGTTTGTAATTTTTAAAATGTCACTTGTTAAGTATATCTAATCATTGACCTTCACATTTTGTGTTTATGCATCAAGTAAAATGTAATATTAATCAAGCACTTTTATGCATGCTAGTAAATTTAATGGTAATATATGATGTTCCATACTGTAACAAAGAAGGTAACATTAAATTATCACAATTCCATCCCTTAAGATGCCAACAATAAGCTTGGACGCATCTTTTAATCAAACCTTTAATGGACTTAATTAGCTTGAAAATGGGCCCATGCAATGAAATTAAGCACTTGGGATTCACCTTTATTTGGTTAGTTTTAATACAAACCCAAATTTACAACTTAATGAACACCAAATTTAAGCACAAAACTAAATGCTTGAAAAAAGGTAGTCTTTATTTTTGGTTTGGTTACCTTACCTTTGGAAAACCTCTAGAAAGAAAAAGGAAAGAAAAACAAGACTAAACTTTGAAACTCTTCCGTTAATATTTTACCACCTATTTATGTTTTCAACCATAACTAAAGGAAGTAATTTAGGCCATTATAAAAGAAAATGTATTTTAGTCTAGGTTATGGCCTTGGAATGGGGTGTTTTAAAAATAAATGTTTCCTTGAGGTTGAATAAGATTGGGCCTGAAATTGTAAACCATATGATGTCTAGATACTATTTAGGCATAATACTTATTCCATTCAAAATACCTTGTAAATTAGATATGGCACATATATGTATTTTATTAGGTGTGCACCCATGATAATATATTTGGGTTGAAATTAGGAAAAAAAAAAAAAAAAAAAACGAAATTTTGCATAATTTTGACCTCAAAAATTGTTTTACAACACCCAAGGGATAAACAAAATTGGGAAAAATGCATATTTTGCCAAAGATCCATTAGATGGTGGTGACCTACACAATTGATGATGAAAAATAGTTGCATCCAAACAAAACATTCCCATGTTTAAGATGTCAAAAGCCATGCTGCAATTGAAAGGCGTTGCACAATTTCACCGTCTCCTGTTTTCCATTTGCCTTAAACTCATTTTGTTACATATGTGGATGTTGTCACACACATTCATGAGGAGATATGTCTTATTGATGTTTTTATTCCATCACCTTTTAAGGCCAAGTTCCCAACTTTATTACTAATATTTATTGAAATCTTTGTGTACTTGAAGCTTTAAAGGCAAGATTGTGAGCTCACCAAGCTTTAAAAGTGAGGTTGTGAGAATCTTGGTTTTTAATTTGTTGAAGTTACAAAAAATTTCATTCAATCTTTGAGGAACAAAATTTCAAAAGTTAACAAGCATTTCGACCAAGTGCATATTCTTCTCATGCATTTGGTTTCGTGTTCATGTTTTCCTATTTAAAAAATTTTATGTGCTCATTTTTAAAAGCTCTAGTTTTAATTTTTCTTTTCAGTTTGATTCGTGGAATGTTGGTGTGCATTGCAAGCTTTGTCATTGTTTTGTTATTACACCCATCATTGTCTTTTACTTTTGTTATGTTGTTTTATTCATCATCTAGTTGATTTTTAAGTCTTAGTTGCATCCAAGCTTTGACAAGTTTTCATGAATGAAGCCACAAATTAACTCTTGAGTTTGAACAAATGTTTACACTAGGTTTTTTAATCCTTTTCTTAAATTCATTATGCCTCCATTGAAGTTTTTGACAAATTTATTTTGATGTTGTTATTTTTTCATCGTCAATTTTCTTACTAGTTCATCTTGTTCATCAAAGGTTATTGCTTTTGTAAACGAGAACCGAAGCAAACCTAACCTTGTTGCAAGTTACAAATAAGTCATTATAGATGAAAGGGCAATTTGTTCAATTTCTACATCTAATTTTATGTCCCCATGAAATTTAGATCTTGTCCCTAGACCTAAAAAACAAAGGAAGAAAGAATGGGAAATCAACTAGGTTTTTTAGGATTATTGGGTACCTAGATTGAAAATAAAGTGGCTCACTTTTTGTGTCGTAATCCAATTTATTGCATAATGGCACACATTTGCATGTTATTAATATGGCATAATAATAATAATTTTTCAAATTTGTGACTAGATTTAAATTGTCAACTTGAAGAAGAAAACATATTTCAAAAAAATTGCAACATATATACACCAAATATATAATAATGGACTTTTGAAATTGAAAAATATGGATTGGCTTGTTGTTTGTGCCTCTATATTTTTACATTTTTGTGTATGAAGCTATTCATATTCTAGCCATTTTATAGTCATACAACAACTTATAGGTTGTTCATTATGTAGTCATTTGATATTTTGAAATTCCATGTATTCATTATTTATAGCATTTCAACAATAGTCATTATATAGTCATATAAATCACAATTGAAAGTCCATGTCATTCTATCCTTTCTCATGGATGTCATGGATTGAAATACAATTGTGAATTAATGATTCATTACAAGCTTCTATAACATTATTGTCCATTTGTGACAAAAATAATTAATTTATGACTATCTCTTTTTACACATAAGATTCAAAATAATATTTTATGAGTATAGTCATTCATAGAATCATGGAGGACTTATAGTCATTCTTTTCTTGGTTGCAAAGGACAAGATTCCTTCCAATGCCACCCTTTGTGACAAATTTGTGGAATTTTCTTGCATTTATTTTTTGTATTTGTTATAACTTGAAATCCCACTTCTAATAAAATATTGTAGGGCTTGAAAATTTCAAGCTAATGATGGTGAATGACATTTAATTTTTTGGGTTTATAGCTAAATTAAACAAACCAAGGTGATGTGTTTAGGTTACATGAGTACAAATTTGACTTCCAAGTTTTCACATTTGCCTTCCAACTAATCTTTGACAATCTTGATGCTTGTATTAAAGTGTACATGGAATGCAATTTGATCTATAGGTTTTACCTTCTATTTTGTAGTTGAATTTGACACTTTAATGAAATTATGGTGTATGGGTGTAAATAGGCCTTTTATTAGGCCCCAATAATTACCTCCAAGGTGACGATAATACCAAGGAAAGGAAGTTCAATAATTTTTAAACACTTGGTTAATCTCTTAACTTACCCCATTGAAACTACTCACATAACAATAACAAAACTTCATATGAAGTGAATAAAAATTGTCCATTGGTCAATATTCCACCTTACCACTATTATTACCCTTTCATAGTATGTGGGAAAAGGCAACAATTTGGTATGAAGACAAAATTACAACCAAAAGATATAAAATGCATAGGATTGAAGGGACAATAATTATGTTTGTAATAGCATTACTGCCATAGGATAACAAAGGGTACCACTTTTTCTGGAAGGTAAAACACCTAAAAACCTAGTACCTTCAAACGTATATGAATTTCCTAGAGTTTTCCTACCATCTGTCCAAGTCTTCTACTATATTTCCCATGTTCATACAATCTATATCATGCATTTACCATCTTATAAAAAATGAAAAGATATAACAAATTAAACAAGGGAATCCCAAAAAATATGTGCACATGTTTTTTTATTGTCATAGTGCATAAACATACTGCCTTGTTTTCCTTGTATTCTCCATCAACCCCCAAAATAAGGATTAAATAAAAAGACTAGAGAAGGGAAGAAAAAGGAAGAAGGAAAAGAAAACAAGGTGGGTAGATTAAATAACTTGCCACCTAGAGTAGGGAAGAGAATGATCAAATAAAGAAAAAAGGAAAGAGGGAAAGAAATACATATAAAAAGTCTGAGACAAAACATCACATGTAAAAAATAAAATCCCCCTTAGGGTCTATGAAGAAAAACACAAAAAAAAGATCCCTTGCATTGGAGGGTAGGGGCAACCTTCTTCATCCCTCCCCAAAGCTCATTTGGCCCCTAAATACTAATTCCCCCAAAGGGCATCTAACAAACTTTCTCCTATCTAGCTAGGGCATTTCCTTTCTTAGAATTTTTTTAACCTTATAGACCTAAATGACTAACCAACCTCCACCCTCTAAAAGGTTTTGGTTGACTTTCCACCTATTAACCTAAATACTAATTAACTAATGGGCATCACCTCCCAAAATAAATAGTAATGAAAATTACTTTTTGGTAAAAACATTTATTGGGTTGCTTTTCTAATTAAACTAACATCTAAATTAAGGTAAAATTAACCCTAGGTTAACAATGTGTATTTTCACATGCCCAATTTTTTTTGTTTGGGTTTGTAGTTGAATTAAACAACTCAAGGTGATGTGTTTAAAGGTGAAAGCATGAATAGGGGGATTGTTTAAATTGTCACACTTGTTGTTTTTCTAGATTACATAGAAACATAAAATTTAAAATTGTATTCAAAATTAACTTTGTCAATTTTTTAATTATTCATGTTTTTTTAGACTTTAGGGATCTTCATAAGTTGGTTTATTAATATTTATGATTCAAGCATAGGGGATAATTATAGGATTTATGGTTTGATAATTATTAAAACTACAAAAAAAATCGCTAGTGTTAGATTATAGACTTTCAAACATCACTTTTGAACCACCTAACCATGCTTTTGCCCTTAAATTATGTGGGTATGGATTTGACTTCCACAAATCCCACATTGAATTTACAACTCAATGTTTGTATTAGGGTATAGGGGAATGAAGTTTGATTTAACATTTTACCCTTCATTCATTCTATAGTTGAATTGTGACGCGCTCCCAAGTCACGAGGTGAAACCCACTTGAGGGTTTCCCAAAGTCAAGTTGCAGAAATTGTGACTTAACGGCGCGCTCCCGACTTCCAACTCTAAAAAGGGGTAGAGGGTCGAGTTGGGAGCCCAGGGATTCGACTAGGACGAGGGACTAGTTCAGCTCGTGTGAATCTGCATCCAAAAACCAACCACAAGAGGTTAGTTTAGCATTCGGGACACCCTTGGGTGTTAGGACTTGCCACGAGCACTTGGACACACAAGATTCACCACGGCCCGAATTCGGGAGTAAGCCACCACCTTACTCCCTATAGTATTCTCTGCAGCTTGTCGTCGAGGCTACATCCAAATGGCAGATTTTGTTGGGACTCCCGAAATGGAGTCCCGAAATGGAGTCTTGAAACTGTCCCGGCTGGACTCCCGGAACTTAGAACGGCCATAACTCCCGACTCTAAAGTCCGATCGTGACAAGGTCTAAACCAAAGTTGTAGCCCTCGTCGAGATCTTTTCAACGCCGTGTCGCACTCTCAATTCGGACGTCCGGAATAGGTCGATTCCTGACTTTTAGTGGTCGGGAGTCAAATTGCCAGTTTGACTCCCGGCCCTTCTTTTGCCCATAACTTGGACTGCATATGTCCAAATGGCCAATGTGAGGCCATTTTCGATATCTACGTTTCAAGACCTTTTCAATGACACCAAGAACACCTCAATGCAAGGTGTTTTGGGCCTTGCTGTCGAGCTCTAAACATTCAGAAGTCCTGGAGGACTCCACGTTTCCAACTTTTCCAAGTGTTGGGCTTCACCCTCACACTTGGCCAAAGTGGGGTTGCGACAAATTGGATATTCCATGTTGATGAAATTATGGTTTATGGTATCTTCATATGCTCAATTTTTTTTTGATTAGGTTTGCAATTAAAATTAAATAATATGGGTGAAATATGAAAGGTTTGTGGGTATGGATTACATTTTCCAATTGACTCATTTAGGAGGCAATTCAAATTGGAAGTCCTACAAGATGGTGTTTGAGCTAAATAAGTATGGATTTAATCTCCAAAATTGGAAAATCCTTTAAGATGGTATTTTGGGTATGTGGGTATGGATTATGTTTTCAAAATTTTGCATTTGGGAGGTAGGTCAATTAGATAATTGTTTGTGATGGTATCATTTTTTACGAATATGAAATTCACATTCAAATGCTTTAATTCATTTCACAATTCAATTGGATAGTCCATGGTGATCAATTTAAATTGTGTGTGTGTGTTTGACCTACAAAATTAGCCATTTGGCCTACAATTCATATGAAGATTCTTTGATAAATCATTTTAAGGTTTGTGGGCATGAAATTGACATTCAATCAAGTGGTCTTGCAATTTTATTAGACAATCCATGGTGAGGTTTAAGTTTTATGGGTGTGTTATTGACCTACAAAATTGACCATTTGGTTTATAGGTCAATTGGAAAGCCCTTAGTGATAAAAATAAAAATTTGTGGGCATGAAATTGACATTCAATTACTAAAAATAGTTGTATAATTTCAATCTTGGACAATTCATGGTCACATGTTTAAGCTTTGTGGGTGTTATTGTCCTTCAAATTTGGCCATTTGATTTGTAGTTCAATTGAAAAGCCCTTGAAATCATATTAGGGTTTGTGGGCATGAAATTCACATTGAAGTGCTTCAAGTGACTTTGTAGCTCCCTTGGACAATCCAAATTGATCGTATTAGGGTGTATGGGTGTTGAATTAACCTAAAAATGCATAAAGTGGTTTTGTAATTCAAAAATCTAATCAATGTTGTTTTGGAAATCTAGAGATAATGGCATAGTTTGGTTGTTTGTTTAGGTCTAAACGTGAATATTATGTGTGTGGGCTTTTTCTAGGGAATGGTGAACTTTTTTAGAGGTGGGTGAGTTCATAATAAAAATTTAATAGTTTGAATCCATTACTTTACATAATAATAAAAACCCCATTAGGATAAGGTGCATTGGCAAATTGTGGAATCCATACAATTGTGGTGGTGTATAATATTCATTTTAATATTTATAACACTAACAAAAATAGGTGATTCAATTAGTCCTAAATGCAATGTGAAATTTCATTTACCAAGATTATTTAGAGGCTTACATTGATGCCCCATTGCTAAGGAGACTTTGAAAGACTATTCATGAAAGACTTTGAAAGAGGAATCGATGACATTGGAGTGTGATGAGGTTTTGGAACAATTAAAAATCATGAATGAGCATGCAAACTAAAATGTATTAAAAAGGTGACAAAACTTCATTGTTGCACACCCATAACCTTATCCCCATCTTTTAGCTAATTTTAGCTCTCCCTTTAATGATTCATATGGGCCAATCCCTTGGTGTGGCCTTTTTGGACCTTATCCCTATGACCACTTTCACCAAAATGCAAAGCCCTTGTTGCAAAACTAACAAGGGGGAAATAATGATTTAAAACTCCAAGAGCATGGTAGCCATGGCAAAGTTGGTTTTCTTTCACATCTAATGTCCACAATGCCTTCATGTTAAACAAAATGGATATCAACAATGAAAGGAAAGACAACATAAAAAATAAAAAATTGAAGATGGCTAAAGATTTAATAATGATATTTAGAGGAATTTATAATAAAGTGAGGGCAATTCTAGAACTATAGCTAATTGTTTGATGTGAAAACATTGGTTTTGTGTAATTCAACCTCTTTTAAAAAATTCCATTTTCTTTAGAATCCACATACCTTAAACATGAAATTTCAAACCCAAAACCTTAAATTTAAATCCAAACCCTAAATTTAACCCTTACAACCCTAAATTAGACCATAATAACTAAATTTCAAATCTGAATCTTTAAATTCAAACTCTAAACCTTGAATCTAGACTGTAAAACCCAAAAATTTAAACCCTAAAGCTTAACCTTAAAATTTAGGCTATAAACCATAATTTCAAACCTTAAATTTCAAACTCTAAACCTAAATTTCAGACCCGATACTATAAAATTTAAACATTAGAAACTTGAATTAAAACCTTGTACCCTACCCCTAAATCCATATTCTAAACATTACACCCTACCCTAAACTTGAAAAAATAAATCTTAAGACCCAATACCCTAAAACACCTAACCCACCACTAGTTTTAATCCATGGTCCCAACCATAGCATTACAATGTGGTTCATACCTTCAACTTTTTACATGAACACAAAACATACCTTATAACCCTAACCCTAACCCCTAATTTTAATTTGTAAATATTAGCCTTTAATTCAAGAACTGAACCTTAAAACCCAACCCCAAAACTCAAAAAGTTAAACTTAAAAATTTACACCCCAAAAAGCCCAACACAAACCTTAAAAATTAAACCCGAAAATTACAAGTTCTAAAGCCCAAAATTAAACCCTATAAAATCCAAACACAAGCCCTAAATTAAACTATAAAATCATAATTCCAAAATTAATAAAGTTAAACTTTAAAAACAAAACCCTAAAACACCCAATACAAACATTAAAAACATTTGAAGTCCAAAATTTCAAGAATTTAAACATTATAATTTAAATTAAAAAATACCAAAACACAAACCCCAAAAACTAGACCTTAAAATCTGAAATCATAAACTCTAAAATTTAAACCTAAGTATAAACCCTAGAAAGAACAAACACAAACCCTAAAAACTAAACTCTAAAATTTCAAATTTAAAACCCCAAAAATTAAACCTAAAATTTAAACCCTAAAAAAATCAAACACAAACCCTAAAACTAAAATGTCAAGTTTGAAACCTCAAAAAGCTAAACTTTAAAACCTAAGCCCTAAAAACAAAACTCTAAAACCAAAAACTAAAATCTCTAAACTCATAGCCTATAACCTTCATTAGCTCATACGCCATATAACCAATATAACCATATCACCTAGGTAGCCATATTATTCATATAGCCAATTAGCCTCTCTAGCTCATAGCCCCCTAGTGTCTAGTCCATGACCCTCGTAGCCTCCTTAGGCCTTCCTTAATCCCAATATAGCTTCTATAGCATCAACTCTAGGTGGGCAGCCCATGGGTTGAGAAAAATGTTGTTGGAAGGGAGTTAATTTCATGCTGGGTTTTCAGAGTTTAATTCCTTCTTGGAAGAGTTTGCTAACAACAACCAGGAAAAGATGAAGGACCAAAAAGGAGGTGAGAGTGGCACCCAACAGGGCACCACTTTAAGGAAAACTCTAACATATTAGACTTCTCCGTAAAGTCACCTTTTGTTTCACCCCCTATCTCTTCTGCTTTTGCTCCCTATCCCCTCTTTCAGTGGTATCTGCAAAATAAGGAAATTTTATTAAATCTGGGTATGAAATGCTGAAACTCAGCATTCAATGCACAAGGTTTGAGAGTAATTGTAGCAGTTGTGAAAAATATATGTACGAGCAGTGCAGGCGCTCAGGAAAAAGAAAACACAGGATGAAACTCAGTTTACCACCAAAATCGGCGGAAAAACTAGTTATTGGGTCCCAGTTATTTCCTTTTGTAAAATTTTCATTTCCAGTTATGCGTTTGATGCCCTACTATGCCGAAACTGGCCGTTCTCGCCCCCTAATCGCCAAACTTTAGGGATAATCTCTATTTAGTACTTAAAATCCAAATTGGATTTAACTGTTTGGACTCTGGACTAATTCCAATAAGTGAGAGATCCAATGAACCCCTAGGTGGTTGCAACTTGCAACCCTATTTGTCCTTGGGATAACTTGCTGGTCCATGAATGAATTATATACTATGCATGCCTTCAAAGCTGAGTGGTGACTTGTTGAGCTCGAATTGGCTTTGAACCACTGCACCTGATGAAATCCCTGATGAAATCAACTTTACATGTGACTTGAAGGCCGTATATTGATATACGGGATTCTGCTTCTTGTTTTGATTTGTTTTGGTTTAGCTTGAGTTCTGACTCCTTTCCCATTTTGAATCTGACAACAGCATTTGAATGCCACAAATTTAAAACTGTATGAAAATTTCTTGTTCAGGTTGCATCAGTGTGTTTTAAAGACTTTCAAAATAACCGAATGGTTGACTATCATTACGAGTAAATTTGGTGCATTCATGGTGAGTTTACAAGTGCTTTAAGGATGAAGCCTTTGGTTAATCATAGCTTAAATAAGTCAAAATTTGACCCTGTGCAACAATAAAATGTCATTAAAACTTGTTGAAAGACTACAATATCAA
>Ga0209611_10010390_pt1 | contig 13733 bp, 4 predicted proteins | sample S1TSphgellanicum_3_FD_187693 | JGI IMG/M metagenome (GOLD analysis project Ga0209611, IMG submission 187693) | Host-associated microbial communities from peat moss isolated from Minnesota, USA - S1T2_Fc - Sphagnum magellanicum MG (SPAdes) (version 2) | ecosystem: Host-associated > Plants > Peat... | reverse complement strand
TTATGTTGTGCTTGAAATTTGAAACAACCACTTTCAAGTCCCAAGTCCCATTCAAATGCATTCCAATTTATGGTTACTGTTTGTTTTGTTGAAGTTTTGTGAAGCTTGTGAATATTGTATTATAATCCAGGTGCTTGTGAATTTGCACAAAATAATGGGGACTATGGTCATTTCAATGTTGAACAATGGTGAGATCATGAATCTAGAAGGTTTTAGATTTAGAGAGTCAAATTCAAAGTAAGTTCATTTAGCCATAATCACACCTTGTTTTAGAGTTCATTTTTAGATTTCTTGTTTAAGTTTAAGGTCTAGTGGAGGTCCAAACCAATGTGTTGTGTGTAAGTGTTAATAGCCATATATACAACATGTAAATATAATGTAAGTGTAAATTATTTATACTTACATGACCCTGCGTAAATGTTTTGGGGCGTGTAAGTGTAAATACTAAAATTATTTGTAAAATCACCTTGTCTTTGGACCTCCTTTCACCCCAAACCCTTCTTTTAGGGGTATCCATAAAGTAAGGAAATTTTATTAAATTTGGGAATGAAATGCTGAAAATCAGCATTTAATGCACAAGGTTCAAAACCAATTCTCACCCTATTTATGATCAAACTAGGGGTTTTAGTGTTGTTTTCTTTACTTTATAGATAATTTAATTATATATCTTTAATGACTAGACCTTTTTGCAAAGTCATACAAATTAGTTGTGGGTGTATGTTTTGATGGTTTTTTTTTGCAATGGGCCATGTAGTTGGCTTATCTTCAAAAACATTATGAAATCTCCCCTCCTCAAGTAAAAATCACATTTTTTACATTGTCATATATTTACATTGTTTTACATAGCCATGTAAAATCATATATATATATATAATTGACTACATAAATCTATATAAATATATTTATTTTTACACATACACTTCCATGGAGTGTAAGTCCCAAACCATTTACACACACAACACTGGTCCAAACCCCTCCATACTATTCTCGTATGTTCTTTTGGTTTCTTGAATACTGATTTTTTTACAATCAAGTTTTCTTTTTCTTGGTTTGTAGAATTGTGGTTTGTTTGAACATTACTACAAATTGCGAATGCAATCCATTAGATTGTGTATTTAATTAATTTTGAACTTTTGAAAATTCTAGAATTAACAATTAACCATTTGGAAGTTAGAAAATTAAAGAGAAACTTTCATTTGGGGCTTTCAATGTTGATTTTAAATAGGCTTATTTACAAATCATGTTATGTGAAAAAAATCTTCAAAATATCATTGTTGAAATATATTAAATAATGAGATTCAAATGGATTATCATTCAAATTATTCAATATTTTATTCTTAAAAAACTATAGATTTATACGTCTTCGAAAAATCTAAAAAACTAAAGTTTAATTTATTTTTTCATTTGGACAAAGTAGGGGGGAAAAAATGGCTAGAGTTGACTTTTGTGAAACATTTGGAATAAACAACATAATAAATCTGATGACAACCACATTTGTTTCCCATTAAATGGTTGGATGGCAACAACAATGGGCTTTCATTTTGAAAACCAAGGTTCAACTTCGTTACCAACTCCATATATATGTCAACTATATATAGACCATATACATATTGTATACTCACCTTGAATGTATATGTATCATATTTTATATTAACAAAATAAATATCGAATTATATATATAGAGATATATAAAGTTAAATAAATTCAAAAATCAATGCCACATTGCAATTTATTATTTGGCCTAGTTTAGCAAATTCACTATGTCCATAACAACTATCCCGATTCAATATGGGGCATAGTGATTCACCAAATTTGGTCTTTAGTAATGTTACTGAAATAGCTAATGAACTAAGCACCATCTCCTTATAGTGAGTGGAAGCAATCAAGTTCGTAAAGGTTTAGAAACTTGATTCTAACTTTGTGATTCTTGAAATCCTTTTTAAAGTCCATAATGTTGCTATAGATTTTAGGAAATTATGGATTTATCAAATTCCCAATTTGACCTTCGAAGGAAGAAACAAAAGTTTAGTGTGGATGGCAATGTAAAGAAGAGCAAAAGATCATATGATAAAGTTCTAAGCATAATGGGCAACTTTGTTGCCATTGGTTGAAAGTTTAATGGCCAAGGGTGGGGTTATCCATAGTGTGAGGTGTAGGGTCTGTTATTTGATTCAAAACAAGGACAAAATTGTTAAGTGCAAATGGGATACACTAAAAAACATCTTGGTCATAGGATTGTGGTTTATGATTGATTATGACTTGGGGTGAAGAAAGGTGGGGGGGAAGTACATTGCAAAAGACTATATCCATTTGAAAACATGAGGTTATGGGCCTAAAGGGGTTCAAATTATATTTTGCAACAAGTAAACAAACCCCTAGGAGAGGGGAATTAGAAAGTTCAATTCAAGTCTTTGTTTTGCATTCTTACACATGGCCATCTTATGTTGGAATATGAAACATGATCTTATGATAAATGAGTTGTTTGTTAGCTTGAAGTTCCCACATAATCCAACCATGCACTAAAATGAGTATGTAGGCTAAACCTTTGCTAAATTTATGTTTCAACAAGTCCAAAAGCTAGCCATTATCCATGCCATACAATCTACTTAGTTTTTGGCTTGTTCTTGTGACAATGTTACAACCATTGATAATGATTCTTGGATATGTGTCCATGCATATTTGATTGATGGTTAGACTAAAATTCTAATTTTAAGATGTGTTGACTGAACTGTTCATGAATCGAATTCTAACAACTTTAGTAAGGTGATTGTGGATTCTATGATGAAAGGTGGGGTGTTGAATAGGGAGTTGTCCAAGAAGCTATTGTGCTTTAGGGTTGATATAATGAATGTGTTTCCAAGTGGAAAAATTAAAGTGATAAAGAAAATTAAGGATTTTTGGGCATCATTTTCATTGAATGTTCATTGTGTTATTCATCACATAAACTTGGTAGTCCAATCTTTGGGGGATTTAACTTTCATAGCCAAGATTGAAATTTTTGTGTTGAACATGTATGATATTTCAACCACTCATTGAAAAGGCATCTATAATTCCAAAAACTTGTTCAAACCTTGGAGACAAAGGGAAATCAAATATGCAAGAATGTGAAGACAAGATAAATGTCCATGCTCACACCTTTGAAGATCAAGATCATGGAGGAATATTTCCCTTTGCTTGTAATGATGCAAGTTGATTACACTACAACCCAATAGTCAAAGGTGAATAATTTTACCTTTGTTATGTAGTTATAGACTTGAACCATTAAATGGTCCTCTTTTTGTTGTGTATGTGTGTGTGCGTGTGTTTTTTTTTCAAATTGATTTAATGGTGCTATTTTCCCATTACCTTTATATTCTAAATCCTAGAAATGAAGCATAATGGTTCCAAAAAAATTACCTATGTTTTGTAAATGGCAAAAATGAATCAAATGGCAATTTTAAACTTGAACCATTGTGGTCTTTTTATTTATTTTACGTTTTTTTTTTCAAATCCATTTGATGGTCTTCCTTTCCCATTACCTCTTCTTCCAAATCCCAAAAATGAACCATGTGCATTTTGTTGTTAAAATGTTTTGCCATGTCTATACCACAACCTAGGTCTAGGAAAGAAAAAGATTAATTCCTATCCTTTTACTTTTGTTTTGTTAGTTTAAATGATCATCCATGGTAGTTTGTCCTCTTTCTTACATTTATTTTATAGTTCCAAAGACAAACCATGATTTTCGAGTTCATTATTTTAATTTGTTGTGTGCAAATGCAAAATGCACAAATAAACATTGCTACTTTGTTATGCTTTGAACTTTGCTAATTTGAAGTGGCATTTTTTGTTTTTGTGTTATATGTGTTAGACCAGTGTAGGTTTTTTTTCAAACATTCATTTGTGCCCACTATTATAAAAATATGTCACCATTTACGCCCTAGCAATATAACTACAATTATTAATTTGATTGAGATATCTATTTAATTTTTTTTCTTTCCATGTTTTTAGTAATCATTTTCAAATTTACATTAAATACCCAAAAATTTCAACCGTTGAAGTTTTGAAATCATCTAAAAAAAACATTAAGACTTCAAAACTAGACCTAAGCTTCCTTCACATATAAAATTAGCTACAAGGGTGCATACAACATACAATGACCCAACATGATTACTTTAGAAAAGGATTACATGTCCTTCTTCCCCCCAAAACACTTTTCACACAAATGAATTTTGGAACAATTTAATTTGTTATAATAAATGCTTATAATTGTCCCAATATATGACTTTTTTTTTTAATCATTTTTGAATAAATATTGATTTTTGAGATTCCTTGTAAATTAAATGTTCTATTCATAAAGATAATAAAAATTTCAAATCATAACTAGATATTCATTTTTTACATTTTTATGTTTTTTTAAAAAATAAGCTACATTTTTTTAACACATAATGTAGATTATACCTCGTTTATATTTGGTAGAGGACTTTCAAAGTTTTAAACTTTTAGATCAATTTTGGAAAGTTTTTTGAAAATTTTAAGTTTAAAATTCCACATATTATAAGGTATGAGTGTTTTTTCAATGTGGCTAATATGTATTTATCTTCTTAATTTTTTTCCCATCAAATGTGTTTTTTTTAATGAGTTTTTTTTTATAATCCTTTGCAAAACTGACTTTTATATAATGCCATAGGTATCCACTTTTAGAAGTTCTAAATCAAAACTTACACTTAAATTTTTATTAAATGAATTTTTGGTTTGAATTCATTGACATTCATATGAATGAAAAAACAACAACTTGCCATGATTGCCATGGCTTTAAATGGCAAAACATAAATATCTATCCAATTTTGATTGTTTTTCTTTGCAATCTAACACCCTTTTTGGCTTGTTGGATTGTGACTATAGCCACAATGGGAAACAAAAGGTTCTATCAAATCAAAAAAAGTTGGAACATGGACCCTAGGTTCTATCCAAAAGCTATAATCAAATTACATTAGCCATGATGTATTGACCACTATTGTTTAGTTTTCCTTTCTGAAAGGACCTCCAATCTCCATTTTGATTATTTAAAAAAATTAGAAGTTCTATGGGTATAGGTTTGACATCAATTCTTTCAATTTTAAAATATACACACTCCCCAATATTAAATATCATATAAGTACAAAGTTTCAAAATAATTAAAACCAAGTTTATATAAGGCAAAAATTAACATGTGCAATGAATTAAATGTGACATTATGTTCAACGTAATTGTAGGATAATGCCTAGTAGGAAAAAATATTTTTGAATTTTTGCTCCCAAATTAGGACTAATGTTATAATTATTTTGCAATATTTTTAAGGAAACAATTGTGATAAAATCGTTAGAATCCCACCTTTTAACCCTTTAAGGTCTAAGGTTCAATCCTTTTCCCAAAATTTCTTTTCTTCCATGGATTAAATGGATTAAAAAAATATAATTGTTAAGTAACTTTTTCAAGTTAATTACCCACAAGGAATAACTTCCTTAGGGAGAAGGGGATTAAGTGGCAACCCCAACCAAGTTGCCCAAGGGAGAAAAGAGAACTTGGGATATTCACCAAGTTGTTCAAGGAAAAAAGGATTTGGAGGTCCCAACCAAGTTGCCTTAGGAAGCAACTTCATTAAAGAGAATGGGACTTTCCTTAAAGAGAAAAGGATTAAGTGGGGCCTACCAAGTTGCTTGAGGATCAACTTCCCCAAGGATAACAAAGGGATTATGTTGCCTAACAAAGAAAAATATTTAGAAGGTTTTAAATTTTTGGGCCAATAATGCAAGGGTAAACTTTTTCATATGAACTTTGATCAAAGAGCTTTCAATTATAAAGTTGTAATCTTTAATGAGATATTTTTACTACCATGTCCCAAGTTTCTATTGGAGGTTGTTTAACCTTTATTTCTTAAGGTGTAGTGTTTAAGAATCATATTGCCTAATCTTTTGGTTTTTTTTTGGCCATAACTCTTAACTTATAGTTTCAAATGAAGAATGTGAGTTCAATTTCAATATTTACATTTTGAGAGGTTTTTAATGATACAAAAAAATCTCAATTTGGATAAAGTTTATTTTTTGCACTTTTGGCCAAAAATTTTGAGACTCTCGAAGTCCTTTTTCATTGGAGGATCCTTAATCCCCTATTTCTTCCTAGGGAAGTTGCTCCTCGAGGAACTTGTTAAGGAGAATAACTTAATCCCTTTCTCCCTAAGGAAATCCCTTTCTCCTTAGGGAAATTGCTCATTATAGCCACTTGGTTGGGACCTCCAAGTCTTTTTCTCTAAACAATTTGGTTGAGTAACCCAAGGCCCTTTCCCTCCCTTGAGCAACTTGGTTGGGGTTGCCACTTAGTCCCCTTTTCCTTAAAGAACTTGTTCTTCACAAACAACTAGCTTGAAAAAGTTTCCCAAGGGTTTTTTTCCATCAATTGTGTTTAGAGAAAAAAAAGGAGAATTTGAAAGAAAGATTGAACCTTGGACCTTCAGATTGATAAGGGGAATCTAACCACTACATCACATTTTTTTTCCTTGAAAATATTGTGCAAAATATTTAAAGCATTAACATAGGTCAAATATAATTCAGGTATAATTTATGACGATTTTTCATCAATTGGTAGTTTTTTTTAAACATTGAAAAAAGGTTTTTATAAATCTTTTACTTATTGAACTCAAAGTAATAGTGATAAGTTTTGTTGGATTTGTGTATTAAGTTCCAATAGGTAGCAAACAATACAGAAAGATGATCAAACTTGTTTATAACTAGATTTGTTAAATTGTCATATGTATGATCTCCACTTCAACTACATCACAAAATTGGGACAAAAAACATTGGATCATCACCATATCATGGTTTTTTTTAAAAAAACACTAAATTAGTTCCTAAAATATACGACATGATTTTATTTATTTATTGATGATCCATCTTATCTGTTTACTAATACAAAATGAATTTTGTAGAAAGTAATAAGAAGTTTATACAAAATAATCCATTAAACGAGAAAGAAAGTTCTTTCTATGCCAACTTCTTTTACCTATACCGTAGTAGAAGCACCTAAAGGAGAATTTGGTGTGTTTTTAATTAGTAATGGAACCAATCATCCTTATCATCATGTGCATAGCAGCATTTGATTGTCTATTATGATCAACCAGTCCCATTTGGAAAAGTTCAAGCATAACCGGCTTTGCCACATTTGTAATGAGGAAAGGGCCACACTCTCTACCATCAAATCGAGCAAGATAAAAAAGGCCTATACACTTGTCAAGCTAGTAGCAAGCTCCTAAGCACCTAGACAAGTTTGATTTGTGATAACTTGCTATGCCATCATCTCCCTTGTGGGCTCTTTAGTGGGATGCTTTGACAAGCAATTCACTTAAAAAAGCGGTCGAAGGCATGTTGACAAAAGATCCAAAAAAAGTCACTTTTTATCTTCCATGAGGTAAGGCACAAAAAGGTAAAGTGCATTATTTATAAGCCTTTTTGCGCCTTCCTTTCCTCGTCACCCCATTTATCTTTTTACATTTTGAATAGTTTACCACCATTTATAATGCGAAAAACTACAATTGGCTTGAGTAAGTTTATGAAGATCATCCCCTTTTTTACGTGCAATTCCTGAGTTACAAAGGAAAATTACCATATTAAAAAAAACAAGGTGGTTTTATTGCATAATTTACTTTTAGTGCAAGTCCCACTTGTATCTTGTACTTAATTAGAAAAACACCAGATAATACATGGTCACAATTGTTACCTTCAGCCTCCTACAAGCAAAATCTAGTTTTATTATATGAACAATTCCAGGTTTTTTTCTTTTTTATTCATACTTATTAGAAGGCTTGAATAAGGGCAGAATATGCTATTGGTGCATAATTGCACATGCTTTCTTTAATTAAATGCAGCATTTTTATTTATTTTTTGCTTAACAATAAATCATTTATGATAATTTATAAGCTATTAGCATTACAATTAATTATCTACACGTTTGTTAGGATAAGTATGTCAAAATGGGAGTATAGTGATCATTCATGTACTTTGTGAAGTGTATAATTAAACTTGAAGGTGTATTGTATATGATTGATTGCTCTGTTAAAAAAACATCCATTATGTTGAATATTGTACTTATGCCGAGAAACATTGTAGAACATCATAGATTTTTATTTATCGTGGCCTCTCGCAAAAGGAGAGTTGGGGTGAGGTTAGTGACTAGCGATATATATATTTGCCACTATGCCATAGGTCAAATCCTTATCAGAGAACTCCTATTAGAAGAAGGATTTGAACCCTCATGTGTAAATTATGATCTTGTTGTTCTAACCAACTAAATTATTTCGACATGCAAATTATAATCTTACTATTCTATTAATATGTTGCTTCTTGGGTGTTGGGTGACAATTTACTTTATGGCTATGGCCTAGGCTTATAAAAAGGGTATGGTTTCGTCATTCTAAACGATTTTTTTTTCCTTTTACCAAAACAAAAAAATTAAAAGAAGGGAGAAAAAAATTGAAGAGAGCCACCACCAAATATTTGACCACAACTTTTGACCATTTTAACAATCAAAGTGGTCAATTTACACCCAAAACCCAACCAAGATGTTGTCTCACAATTAACAACTTCTTGACAAAGTAAGAGAGCTACGATTAACATAGAGTTTTGGCCCTCTTCTCACAGCCATTGGCTCTACCCTCAAATCCTTACCATATAATTAAATTCTCGCCTACAAATCATCAAAGAACATTGTGGCCGTGGTCAACATTTTCCTTGTTACAAGTTTGAAAGTTTACTTTATTCTAAGTAATGCGGTTATATGCTAGCTAGGAAAAAGGTTTTCAATGCTGCCGCATAGAACATCAATGACATTATGAACAAGTTACACGTAGAAAGCCATAAGCTATTAATAAGGTTGTGACTGCATAAGTTGAATAGATTGCCAACAAAAGTAGGATTACTCCTTTACAAGTTACTGAGATCTCCCTGGTTATTGTTGACGTTTGCCTTGGATTGAATGTTCAAGTTGGGCAATTAAAAAGAAAATAGGCAATATTAGTAACTTAGGATAGCACATTGATAGCTTTCATGCAGGTGTTGACATGGTGACAGTTCTTGTTATAAGGTTAGTGGGTAAAAGACTCTTTGATGGTTATTTGATGATTTGGGTACAAACGTATAAGCGTACTTTATAATACAAAATAAAGCTAAAATAACGGACCTGTCACCTTTTGCAATTTTGAATTTCCCTATATTAACATCCCCAAGTCTTTGGTCAAATGTTGTTTCGGAAATTATTAATGTGATAAACTTATTTGTTGACCTGCAGGTTTCATCAAGTAATATAGTAGTGCTAAATCATAGCTTATTTGTTCTACACTATTTCATGCATTAGGGTATGAATTCTATCATACCTAGAAATGACTTCATTTTTTATTGCTTTTCCTATTTTAATTTAAATAAGGCTATGAGTTGGATCAAGATTAGGCGCGTTCGTAGAAATCAATTAATTAGCTTGCATATGTTGCAATATATATATATATATATTCACCAATATCATCTATCAAGATTTATTGTTCTTCTCAAGATGTCAATGATATTTATAAAGCTCCCGTCAAAATATTAGTACTCATAAAAATACTAATATCTGTAAAGGTATCATCATCTTCCTTTAAAGGTAACTACTTCTATTACAGATTGCAATGCTTGATAAATTATAATGAAAATACCAACATTAATAGTTCCAGCAAAAAGAAGGGTAACGATCTTCTGTCCCATACCTATAAAAATATTAAAAAATTTACAATTATCACTCGCTTCCTTTATAACAAGTCAATTAAGTCTATTAATCTTTTTACTATAGTAAGCATGATATCTTGGATCTTTTGCTAGAAAGGCCATTTTCAAGATTATTGAGCGCACCTCTTTTAGTATCAACAAGTATTTAAAAGGCATTTCAATCTATATTTGCCACCTTAAGATCCATGGCCTAATGGCATCTTTAGTTTAACTATTTTGGGTAGTCATTTTTTCCTGTTTATTAACAAAATAGGCTTCTCGTGATTAATAATCTTGGATTGGTAATTATTATAAATATCAACAAAACTTTTAAAATACAAAAGTTTGTAGGAAGTGCAAATATGGAAGTCTATTAGTAGTTTTACTAATAAATAAAAAATCATGACTAGTGCGGCTAATAATATACTAGGAAAGTAAAGATTTAATAATAGAAATAATATTTAAAAAAGATGTGACAAGATTCGAAAATAGTAATAAAAAACATAAACATATATATACCTGATCTTCCAATTTATAAGAAATAGATGTATCTTTGCAAATAAATAAGTTATTAGGTCTTATTTAGTGATGTAGTAATAAAAATGAAACATAGATTTATTAATATAAGGGCGCAATAGAGTGTGTTACATGCCATATTAGGAAATTGAACATATAAATAACATGACCACAACCCATTTTCAAAAAAGAGGCATAATTCCTTTTTCACAAATTAAATATAACGTTCCAATTAATTGATAGATTGATTATATATATATATATATATTCATAACATAATTAGTTTTTTTATGTTTTGTTGAACCAATATGTCTTTGCCATGACCTTTCAGGGGCAAGGTAGCGATGGGGCTCCACCCCTTTAATGGACCAGGTCTTTAGAGGGCAGAGTGGGTAAGTGCTTAAGTGGCACCATCTGCTAAGATGTCTAAATGTTTTTTTTGATAGCTAAATTTTTTGAAAATGTATAAAAAGCTGGAAGGCTTTTGACCATCCATTCAAGTGTCGTTGAATTTTGTTCAACAGCCCAAGAACTTGGAGCACATTTGTTTTCACTAGTTAAAGTAAAAAAAACCACTACAAAGAAAAAAAAAATTCTTATTACAGAAACATACGAGTTGAAACTACTAAAGGCATTCCATCCAGCGTAAGCATCTGGATAATTTGGAATACGGCGTGACATACCTGCCAGACCTAAAAAATGCATAGGAAAGAAAGTCAAATTCACACCAAAGAAAGTAATCCAAAAATGAATTTGACCCAAAGTCTTTGGATATTGAAGAGCAATTATTTTACCCAAGAGTAAGGAAAATCGGCCTTTTTTTGTTCGATTTCCTTCTCAAAGAACCGTACATGACAGTTGCTTGTCATACGGCTCCCCTTATTCTCCAGCTGGTATATGGTTTTAACTTGAAACCATTGGTGTGGCTCAAAGTAATCTTGTCTGCATAAAGTTTGTCATGATGATGCTTGCACAAGGATTTTTTTTTTGGGTCAAATATTGAGCCATCTAATCAATTTTTTCCTTTTGTGATTTAAAATGGAAAACCTATTGATCATAGCTTGGTTGGCAATATGTATGAACTCAAAATCTTTTTTTTCTTGGCTCCTACTTAAGTTTTCTCCGAACTTTATCGAGTACCCAATGTTTAGCACTATTTTTAATTGTAGGCGCATTTGGGGGTTTTATCATAAATATTTTCAAACTTAAGAAAAAAATTGATCCTATTTGAGATGATATAGGTTAAATTTGCTTTCTTTATATTAAACCTAATATTAAACCTAAGGAGGTCTTCTTTAAGGAATGATGTCAAATTTTTATTATATGTTTCACTAGAAATTGAAGTCCACACAATGATAGAGTCATTTACATAGCATATATGGTGAAGGCGTACATAGTTTGGATCCTTCTGGTCTACATAGGTTATTCTTTCTTTCATAATCAACTTAAACTGCCGTCTCTTTTTTCTTTCCAAAACAATCAAGTTACCTCCTAGCTTCCCACTTTTTTGTTTGTTTGATTAGGTCATATTTTGGTATACTTTCATTTCCCATTTCTTTCGACTTGAGCCCTTCTCTGGCTCGAGCTTCAAGCGTAGGATCTCTTTATTTTATTTGTGAAGGTAAATGTTGCACAGTAAGAGTGAAAGTGTATTTCCTTGTAAAATGCATGGGTCCTTAATATCTACTCCTAATATCTCGGCATTAAACATCTTATGCAATGTGTTGAAGAATCTTTGTTCATCTATAATCATTAACATGATATCCACCAACTTTTTATGACAAATGGTGTCATACATAATATTTTGCAATGTCAAACTCCATTATCCAAGGGGTCCCCTTCCATTCTTGTTTGATCTATTTGAAAGCAGTATAACATAAATGATCAAGGCAAAAACCATGAGATGCCCTTAAGAATCTTGGTTCCCAACACTATCTTCACAACCCCCTACACCATTTTGTCTTTAAGACTCGCCATGGTTAAGGGCCACTTTTTTACTTTACTAGGTTTTGGTACTAGGATGCGTATGGAAAGTTGAAATTAAAAAAACCTCCTTTAGCTTTTCAGATGTCCAGTAAATCCATTTCATACTCATTTCCTCCAAGGTCTATTTTTTAATGTTTTTTTTAGGTTTGATGTCTCTTGGTTTGACTTTAGGTGTTCATATACAGTAATCAAGATTTGGGGGTCTGAAATGATGTCAATAAGTTTCATGTATTTTCCATCAATAAAACATTTACGTATATTGTCAGTTGAAAGACAATGTAAAATAGTCTATAGATTTGCCTTAGTTACTTTCTCATAGAATAAGGCAGACTCAATATGCCCTACTTCTTTGATTCTTTCACAACTTAGCACAATTTTCATAATCTGTACCAACTTTTGAACATGTTAAACAAGGTTGCGTTTTTGGTCTTCTTTTTCTCTTTTATTGAGTCTTATTTCAAAGGAGAGCTCCAAGTGTTTCTTGTAATCGACTTTATTGTGGTGGAGTAAAGGAATATTTGCTTGCTTTCTGTTGAGCATAGTCATCACCTTGTTTATTTGTGAGACGTCCTTGTTGAGTTGCCTCAACTTTCACATGTGGTGAATCTTCACTAGTTTAGAGCATTCAATGTTGATGACTAGACATTTGTTTTCGCCTAGTATAGATCTATTGTTTAGCCTTCGGAAGAGAGACATGGTCCATAGTTTTAATGGCAAGACCAATCTTTGAAGTCCTACAAGTTGGGTACAAGTAGGAGTAGTTTGAGTTTCCTTAATTCTTATGCATTATCTTTATTTTGGCTCAAACTACCAACATCAAAAAATCACCTTTGAATTCCATGTTTGTATTTTTGTTGGGCTTACGTATAATTTTTGGGATATAAAACTTATGAAAAAGCCCTTTTTCCTCTCATCAGTTTCATTTGTCCCATTGTAGTTGTAAGGTGTTTGCTCTTTTTAGGCGCTTAGTCTTGTTTGTTGCTTTTTTGAGATTTTTTTGTAGACAAGTTGGCTGTCTGTAATTAGTACTTTATATTTGGCTGCATATTTTGCGCTAATTTTTTTGTATGTCTTTGAGGCTCTTTGTCACCTGAGTCTTATGATTAAAATGTGAACATAGTTGCCCTTGATTATGAGTTTTATGTCATTTGTTAATTGGTAAAACTTGTCAACAAACGAATAATAGTTGCATATTTCTTTTGTGATCTAATTATAGTATTCGAAATCGAGGTTGTGAGAGCATTTGGTCAAAGCCATAACAAGGGGAGGTTGGGTTTTTTGAAGACTGAAGATTGACCAATTTATTTATGATCTTGTCCTTTGGAGTGTTAAGACGAGCTTGCTCTGACATAATATGCTGCCTTACGATGCACACCAATAATTGGAGACCTCTGAATGCGCAGGATGCGGAAAACTACGAAAATAAATAAATATTATATATATATATATATATATATATATATATATATATATATATATATATATATA
>Ga0209611_10010389_pt1 | contig 13733 bp, 13 predicted proteins | sample S1TSphgellanicum_3_FD_187693 | JGI IMG/M metagenome (GOLD analysis project Ga0209611, IMG submission 187693) | Host-associated microbial communities from peat moss isolated from Minnesota, USA - S1T2_Fc - Sphagnum magellanicum MG (SPAdes) (version 2) | ecosystem: Host-associated > Plants > Peat... | reverse complement strand
TTGGGGCCAACCATGCAAACTTGAGTATGGATTTACAATTTACTTATGTTACTTCTAAATCACACCCCATACCCCATAATTGCACACAATGTTAGTTGAGTGTGTTTCACTCTATTTCTCATTACACACAATAATGAAGTCCAAGTTTAACTCATAATTTCATGATCTAAAAAATGGGTACAGATTATTTACATAGAATGTCATTTATATTAAAAAATAATGATTTTTATTTGTTTGTGTGAGTTGTTCAAAGCAATGTTGGGCAAGTACCCAATTTGGTGGGTTAGAATCATTGGTTATGGTTTTGCTTAATAAAATTCGAATCGGAACTAGATTTAATTTTTGGAACTAGTTCTAGAATTGGAATTAGATATTTAAAAATCAGACTTGAAACTGGGATTTTGTTCTATTTAGTATGGAATCAAAATTGAAATTGAGATTTTTGAAAAAAAAGACTAAAATTAAAGGCTAATTGATGATTAATCATCAATTACTATCTAGGTTGTTTGGAATCAAATTAAAATCAAGTTTGATTTATAGAATTGAAAATAGTTTTTTAAAAATTCTAAAAAAACCGAATACTCAATTTTATTTATGTGTGGAGTCAAAATTAGAACAAAAACCATTCTCTCTTTTTTTTAAACTGAATCACCCAACATTTTATACCTACACACAACCCTACTTATTAACCAATGTTGTGTAATTATTTAAATTTTTTTTAAAAGCTGATTTTGATTTTCAAATTATTTTCGAATCAAAGAACCACAAGTTTCAGTTTTTTGAAAAAAAAATTCAAAGATTTGCTAATCCCAATATTCCATAAACCTTCAAAAATTAGCAATAAACTATGAATTTATGGTCAACTGTAAAAATAATTTAAAATTAAGAACCATGTTTATATATTAAAATTCAGTTTTTGATTTTCTGAGAACCACATTATGAGTTGTAAGAACTGCCTTCATAACCATTGAGGGTTTATCTATCTTTCTCATAATCACCCATCATCAATTGTTATTAACGCTCTTGTTGTATAAAAATCTTTCCCATGGTGGTGATCTTTCCAAAGTTGTTTTGTCAATTAGGAACTTCAAATGTATGAACATCTTCAATGATAATATTTTAAAATAGCACTATATCCTAAATGTGTAGATCCATGTAGCTTGGTTAGTGTAGGAAGGGTTTTGAACATCAATAATGAATTAACATAGCATGTGCCAAATGAGGATATGATGATTTTAGTTGTTTTCATCAATATAGAAAACAAGGATCATGCACACAAAGAGCATAAGCTTGCACAAATCATGTTTTCATCGGTTTTTGTATGTAATGTGTTTTTTAAATGTTGTGATTTTCTTTTAATGATTTACATAGAACTACACTTTTGAGTTTTGTGATTTTTGACAAAATTGAAGGTTGATTAAAAGGTAATTTTGAGAAGGGTTGCAAATGTGAGACAAAATTGTGAGGGATTACAATCTTGAATGTTTCATGGAAGGCATTGAAGATGGTGATAATCCCTAAGGAATTCAATTGCATTTCAATTGCAACGCTCTATATTTCATTTGTGAGCCATGTAGGGCCTCAACAAGTTTGATTGAAAAAACCTCACCACTAATTATACCTTTTTTCAAAGCTATTGGGTATAGATATGGTGTCATCATTCAAAATTGCAAACTTTATTTGACTTGTGTTGTTTGAGGTGTGTATAAGTGTTGAAACATTTATATGAAGGGCTTTGATGAAGTTGGAGACATCACTTTAAGTGTCAAAAAGATTACAAGGGTTGAAGATCACATAGGGGTCAAAGATTGTGCAAGTGTTAAAAAGATTAAAATATGACAACCCTAGTCATAAAAGCAGGGTAGAGCATATAATCAATGTAACTTCTCAAGCTTTTTAAATCACCAAAATTTTAGGTATTTTTTAACAACTTCATTTGGCATTAGGTTTTTTGGAATCACAAATAGTGCAAACACATTATGGTTTTCCATGATGGAGATTTTTTCCAAAGTCAAAATTGAAGCCATGTGTACAATGGCTTTTACTTATGCTATTAAAGCACATTCTTTGAGTTTTGCATTGTTTTGATCATCCTTGGTTGCACATGAAGCTTGTAGTTGCATCATGACTTTCAAGTCCTTGGAGTTTTTTGTGAAATTTATATTCACTTTTGGAATCCTTATGTGTTTTTCTAAATTTTCAATTTCCTCATGATATTTTTCCTACATGGGCTCATTTTCTTATTTTCTTCTAGATAATCTTTACCTAGCAAGGTACAACTTTTAGGATCAACCAATAATGTATGAAAAAACCTTAATTTCTTTTGGGGTGAACTTAGATTTGGAAAGCTCTAACAATTTTTGTAATGTACATCCATTAGAAGTATAATTGTTGCTAAGGGCAACAACAACTTAGTAATTGTCACAAAAATTCACAATGTTGTGTTTGATGCATCCCCATTTTGTCTCCAAATTTCTAGATGGGCACTTTTAACAATTTGTTAGTCAATTGTTGTTATAGTGTGTACTGATACACTTTTAAAATGCTGAATTTTTTTGTTCATTCCCTTTAATAAGATTTTGCGTGATGTGTAAGATCGACCTACAAATTTACTTCTCCTCCTCCATTAGGGTGAAAGTAGGAAAAAAAGGAACCAACCAGTGTGTGGACAATCCTTAAAAATTGTTCTTTGAAAATTTGAAAAATCACCATGGGAACATTATATAGGAAAAAAATTGTTTTATTTTTTAAATAAGTTTTTATACTTTCAAAGTTGCAACTACAAAATTTTCATGAAAATTCATCATGTTTAAATAGTCTTTTTCTATGTTTAAAACACTCAACAAAAACATGTGGACAAGTAGTTTTTTTGTATCAAAATTATTTTTCCATTATCAAATGTTCACTAAATCATTTCAATTTTTTTTGTGAACTTTAATATATTCCACAAGAAGGGATCCATGTGTTCAAAACATTCAAAAAATAAAAATACATATACCTTTCTAGCTTTTAATACCTAAACGTCATTTTACATTATTATATTTTTGAGTTTGTAATCATGGTTCAAAGTAAAGTTATAGATTTGATTATAACGTAAGGCTTGATGCAAAACAAATTGAGTTTTTAACATGTTATATGTGATATTTGGCCTCAAATTTGATATTCAATTTTAAAAATTGTGTGAAAAATGCAATAAAAACCAATAAAAAAACTACCACATGGAAAATGCAGTCTTTATAAAAGACTTTAACCTTAGCATAACTGGCTCTTTTTTTCATTCTTTCACCCATTATGACATTATTTCCTTTCCTTGATTTTATATATGTGTTAAGGGTGTTCTATTCTCTTAAATTACAAATTTTTTTCTTATAAGTTTTTAATTATGGTTTATAAAAATCATTAATAGGTGGGTTTATTCCAAATATGAAAAATATGGAAACAAAAACATAAAAATTTTACTTATTCACAAAGAACAAAATTAAGATGAATTCCCACACATAAAATCAAAAAGGAAAAAGCTTAAAAAATCGGAAGTGTAATAGTCTAAAAAATAAAAATTACAAAAATTACAAAATAAAAGTAGTCCTTGTCATCCTAAAAAAATCCTATTATTTGTACGAAATCATAATTATTTCAACTTACAAAGTCACTAGCCAATACAAACTCAAAATCAAAATATAAGATTTACTAGTCACAAGTTTAAATCAACATGTTTTGTGAACAACCGATTATTGTAATAGACCAATTACCAATTCACATAATAGACTGGTTAACTTAAAGACATGTTATGCAATAATAACTAAATTGGTTACCAATTGGTACAACCAATTATTATATACATAGTTGAAAATTGGGTTAACATTACTCCCTTTTGGAAACTAGATTTCATACTCGAGATCAATCACCCATAATTATTTGTTTTACACCTATAACTAAATCATCAATAGGTTTTTCACTTGTTGTATCAACAAGTTTAACCACATGAATAGGTTCAAACCTTGGTCTTTTAGCAACATGTGTATCCTTTAATACTATATTTCGAGTTTTAAAAACTTCAAAGGCATGTGTGATAGTACAATCAATGTGATCTCTACACCTACCCCAATATCTGGTATAACTAATGGGACAAGTTTGGGAATAACAAATTCTTCCAACTCTTCTACCTTGGTAATAACATTTACAATAGGTACTTCCATAGTTTTTGTGGGTAAAGACAAAATATAAGAAACAGTGGTAGGCTCAGTCCTCCTCTGAATTGCTATGGTTCCTCTATGGTAATGACAACTGGTTCACTTTGAAAATTCGTAACTATAGATATTAGCTACACAAATGAAAACTTCTAGAAAACATTGAAAGGTACTTCAACCAATTTGTTACTAAGCTGATCATATGTATAACCTTCAAATTGTAATTGGTATGCAAGCAATTCATTCAAATAGGCCTTTTCATTTGCATAAACAATTTTTATATTATCTTGGATTTGTTCCTCCATAATCTCATGTATAGTTTGCCACAATTTTTCCCATTTTGGATTCTTTTCTACTAAGGCTTGATTCTGCACCTTAAGCAAGGCATTATCTAAAAGCAATTCCTCAAACTCCCTCAATTGGTTATCCATATTAGTAGTTTGAAAAGCTTTATTAAGTAACTAGCGAAATGTTTCTAATTCGCCCTTTAGTTCTTGAATTTGTACCCGAAGTTCATCATGTGTATGATTCTCCATGTCTATGTTAGATATCAAACACATTAGCGGTGTAATTAAATTGATAGCTAAAACACATACCCATTGCTTTTCATGGATGAGGTCATTAACACTATTGCTAAGCATGAAGTTTATACCTTTCTAAATGGATTTTTAGGATATCATTAGATATCAATTACAACAAAAGACCAACACAAAACTACTTTTGTGACAGATTGGGGGGCTTTCGTGGGTAGTGATGCCATTTGTTGTCAAAAATGGACAGCCCACTTATCAGAGGGTAGTAACTAAAGCATTTCATGAATACATTGATGTATTCATGGAGATTTTTCTTGATGATTTTACATTTTTCAATGACATGTTGATTCACCTTGAAAAATTCAAAAATGTTTTCTTAATTGTAAAGAGTTTGGTATTAGCCTGAACCCAGACAAATTTGCATTCATGGTGTTTTAATAACCATTTTAAGTTTCATAGTGTCCAAAAAGGGCAAAGTCATGGATACTAAGAAGGTTGAGGTTTTAGTAAACATGCTAATATTTATTACTTTCCAGGAAATCCAAGTTTTCAATGGGATGGCATAGTTCTATGATAGCTACAATGGATACGTTAAATATCAAACCCATGGTAGGTTATTTTGGGACTAGTTCTACTATATTAAAATCTAGTGTGCATGCTTATTTAGAAACTAGTTCAATATGAATGGTATTGTTATAATTTCTGTAGAAAACAAGTCTACCTTTATGGCAAACATCACAACTTCTTTTTCATATAATATTCCAGAATAGAAACTAGAACACATTGGTCTTTTGGTTTGAACACCAAGTTTTTTAATAACAAGTATGGTTTTTAATATACTTGTTCCTAGTATAGTAATAATATTAGTTCCCTGATCGTGGGATACTTTGGCATTTTTCAACAGTGGGCGTCCTAGCAACATTGAATAACTATCTAATTTAAAACATTATTGTTGATAATAGTAAATGTAATAATGTAAGCAATTCCATGAACAAATACATTCAAATCCTTAATAATACCAAGTGGTTTAACTCTAATTTGATCTACCATACGTATATTAAAAGGCATTGGATTAAGCTTTAACAAACCTAATGTACTTTTAGGATTTTAGTAATTTGATGTTTATTTTAAAACCTCCATCAATTAACACATCATCAATAAAGTTCTTACCAACTTGAACTTGAATTACTGCCATTTAGTGGTCAAAGGTAGCTGTTACACATGTAGGTTCAAAATGAACAAATTCAGATTACATCGATTAAATAGACTTAAGTGGTTTGAAAATGTACCATTTAATGTTTGGCACAATCCTCAAGAGTTGCCCCAAGTTAGTCACATACTTGGTTTCCAAAAATTGAAAGTTGATGTCTCTCTAATATTTTCCAAAGTCTTTTCTAGTAGTGTTGTTTGTGGAATCAAATGGACATGTTGCTTACCAACAACTAGTTGATTTATCAATTCTAGTAAACCAACCCAATTTGAATGAAATGGTACATTCATATCAATAGGTGCTTCTGATGTTGAATTATTCCTTTGTGATTCCTCAACAAAAGAATCACACATTTGTTTTTATGTTTGCCAATTAGTTATTGTTTTTGCTTTCATTAATTCACATGTGTTTAAGCACATGTTGCTTTAATACTTGATTACATGTTATGACAACAATAATTTCATTAATTGGTACATTATCTGGTTTAGAAAGTTTTGATATTATAGTGGTAATAATGATTGGCTTAGTTCGAAACATGTTCTAAATTTTTTTTTTAAAAGATAATTAAGTGCACAATGTTTAGAATTAGAACAAATAATACATGGATATCTTATGTTAAGGACATGAGGAACCACAAGAACAAAGGCTAAAGGAAGGGTTTAAATTCAATTTTCAAACAAGGAATAAAATAAGATTATGTGATTAAAAAACAAAAGCATAAAAATTAAAAATAAGAACACGAAATGTGCAAAACAAATGTGAAAATAAATCTTTATTATATTAACATATGTAAGCATGAACATGAAAAGAACATGATAAGGCTATGGTGTAAGATCATGCCTAATATTGGTGTTGAATATATTAATGAAAGGTCTTACTTCTATTTTTACCCTTTTGGGGACCTAACTCAAGGAAGTTTCCAAGGAAGCTTTTATGGGTGCATCAAGTAAAATAGCTTTTTAATTTAATTGAAAGTTAAATGGGACTTAACTTGAAGTTGATTAGGAGTTAACTAAGAGTTAATTAAGAGTTAATTGCAATTTAACTAGAAATTAACTTGGATTTAACTAAAACTTAACTAGGAATTAATTAAGAGATATAGATGAAGATTATGGATGAATTTCATCCATTAGAAAATGGTGTTCAATCTTTACATTTGTCACACCTTAATGGTACTTTAGTTAATTTAACTGGTTGTGTAGTAACTTTAACGATTAGTTCAATAATTTTTGTGGGTATAAGTACTACAAGTTCTTCTTTTTTTGGTTATGATAGGTTTTTTTGGCATGACCCATTTTTCCATAGTTTGAACATGTTACTAACTACTTAGTAATAGTATAATGGACTATTGGTTGTGTAACCAGTTTGGACTTCAATTGAGTTATCAAAGCACTATAATTTACTATGACTGGTCCATTTTTTCCATAGATCCCTATAATTTCCTTATGTTTGAAAAGGGTATTTCTTGTCATACATGTTGTTGCCAATTTGATTTATGGTTGCAAACCTGCTTTGAAAATCGTAATAAGGAAAACATTAGTAACTTTCACTTGTAAATAGTTAGTAAGTTTCAACAAATGTTTGTAGTAGACGTCTACTCATTCATCCTCCACAGTTACATATAAACTTCTTCATCATTCTTCATGGTTCAAAAATGTTTGCAAAATGTTTGCTCAAATTCCTCAAATGTGCAATTGGGATGATCTTGTGCAAAGTTTTGGCCTCCATAGCCTCCATAACTTCGAAATGTTATTTCATTAAAGTGAAACCAAATAGGTTGATGATATTAGCCTCCATAGTCTCACTAATAGCTTTGATTACCTTCTTGAAAACTCTAATGTGAACATCATGATTAGTATCCTTCATGTATGTTGAATATTAAAATTTCAATATGGTAGTTTATTAGTTGGTTCAAATCGTACTATATTTGGTTGGTATCATCGAAGCATGAATATCCCTGGATCAAGTGTCGATCGTCCATAAAGTCCAACATGTGGATCAAGTGGTGGTCCTCCAAGTGGATTTCGATCAAGTGATCCTCTTCATTTTGATCATTTATTAGGTGAACCTCTTGGTGGTTCTTTACCCAGTTATGGATATGAAATAGCTTTTTTTGTTGTTAAAATGGAACACGATTTTCATAAACAGATAGTCCAGTGGCAACAAGAATGTTAACATATAAAGTTGATGCCATTGCTTGTTGAACATGTACATTTCTTGGAATTAGAATTGATTGTTCTAGTCTAGAAGTTGGAACTATAATAGGGTATTTAATCTACCGTAGTTGTTCAACATGTGGCACCAATTTTAATTGTGTAGTATTGGCAACATATCTCTCCTTTCTTCCAAAAATCAATGGATTAGGTCTTTTGATTCTAGAATAGTACATAGAATATGTGTTAGGATCCATGGGTACAAAAGGTGGATTATATTATGCCACATTAGATATGGTACAACTTTAGGTTGTCTTGTTATTAGTGGTGTAATTGGTTGCTACCAACCTAGGTGTTGATTAATTGGTGTCGAGTTAATAACCAAATTCGGTTGTGGTCGAATTTGTTGTACAGGTACACCAACATGTGTCATCGGTGTGCTTAATACAATAGGTTTAGAGAAGTTTTGAGTTTTTTTTTCGTTAATCGCTTTAACTTATCATCCACAAAGGGAAATCCTTGAACTCATGTCCAACCTGTTGACAATTTGCACATGTTGATGTTCTAGGTTGCATAGCTATTCCAATTAGTTTAAAAGTTGATTGCGCTCTAATTCTAAATCCATTACGATTGGATTCAAAATAAGAAGTGGTTTGGATGTGTAGTACCCAACAACTAATGTTGATTGGGTTGGCATAATAGTTATAGGAATGTAGTAACTAGGCATTGTAGACTACCATCTTTGTCATGTAGAGTTTACTTCATCAACATGTCGAATAGGTGCGATGTTCTAACCATCCAATTATGCATTCGTCTTGCGTTGATGGGACGATTGCTGGGGTGTCAAAAATCGACTAGTTGAAGGTACTTGTAATTCTTTTCTTTCCTCCTATTCTATTGGTATTTGATGAAGAGGTAAATATGTTGTAACCGATTGTTGAGGCTCATTGCCAAGAACATCAATTAATCGAATTCCCTCAGCTTTAGAACATGGTTGTTCCTATGGTTGAACTGCTTCATGAACAAGTTAATGTGGTCTTCTTAATTTTAATTGCCTTTTAAAACCCCTTATGACTACTTTTGACACCTATTCTTATTTTAAAACAATTGTTAATTCAAATTTCTTTTGATAAACATGTTACTATATAGATTTTAAAAAAACATGCAAATTTTAAGAATTCTTTAAATTAACTTTGTAAGAAATCAAAAACTTAGCAAGACATAGAACACTCCTAAAAAACAATTAAAACTAATACAAATCCAAACTTATTTTATTTCATTTTTAAAAACATAACAACCGTTGAAATTAGAGATTGTACAACATGATTGTTTACAATTTCATCCCACTTCATGGTTGCCAAATGCTAAAGGTGTTTTCAAATCCTTTATATTACAAAATTTCTTTTATAAGTTTTTAATTCTAGTTTACAAAAATCAGCAACTATTGCGTTTATTCCAAATTTGAAAAAGATGGAAACAAAAACATAAAAATTCTACTTATTCACAAAAAAACAAAACAAAAATGAATTCCCACATATAAAATCAAAAAGGAAGAAACTTCAAAAATTAGAAGTGTATTGGTTCAAAAAACAAAAAACTTCAAAAGTTATAAAATAAAATATTATTCATCATCCTAAAAAAATCCTCATATTTATACCAAATCATAGTGTTGTTTCAATGTAAACAGTCACTAATTAATACAAATTCAAAATCAAAGTTTAGGATTTATTGGTCACAAGTTTAAATAAACATCTTTTGTGAACAACTGGTTACTGTAATAGATTGATTACCAATTCACATGCCATATTGATTAACTTAAGGACCTGTTATGCAATAATAACTAAAATAGTCTTAAAATGGTATTGCTTCACTGGTTACTAGTTGGTACAACCAATTATTATATACATACTAAAAAATTGGGTTAACAATATGCAACAACATTGGGTTTTAGCATTGCTATGTTTGTAAGTGACAAAGTTCACATGCAACTATAGGTTCATACAATCAATGATGGTTGATTAATTCATAGGTCTTCTCCCAAACTTAATATCCTATGCCAAATTGCAAAGCCCAATGTGAATGTCATAGTGCTAGTGTTTTATTTGTAAGCATGAGCGACCATTGGAGTTTATGCCTTTTGTTGTTGATGAATGATGGTGCAAAATTGTTGTTGTAAATCTTGTTGCCTCCCATTGGACATGCTCTTAAATTTTTTCTTTCCATTGTCATTATGTACTTTGGTTAAAAACTTCAAACATAACAAGGGCCTTGGAAAGAATCATTCTCCTAGATGTAAAGTCATCATAAGAAAAATTTCCATTAGATTTGGAGGAGACATTATCAAGTGAAGTTTTTCCTTTGCAAAAAGGGGTCGATGTTTTGTTTTCAAAAACACCCTACCTTGTTTTTTAATGTGATAACCATTGAATATCACAAGAAAAAAATGAAAATGAAAAATAAAAATGGTTGGTCCTTGATGTTAGGTAATGCCCTCAAAGCAAGTTTGTCCCAAAATAAATGCCATTGGACTTTGCCTTGGGTAAACACTTATTTTGGGAATGCCCCATTCCTAGGCCATTACTCTACTTTTTTGTGTAGTAATGTGTGCACTTAGTAGGATAAACCGACACATCATCAATTAGGTGCCTTGATCGAACACCTATTCAATGTGTTTTAAGGCTAACATTCATTTTGGTTTATGTCGGTTTATGTTCAAATGGACACCCATGACCAAATGTTTGGCCAAAATTTTGCAATTTTGAAATTAAAAAAATAATTTATGCCTTTGAATAATCCACTATTCAAGAATAGGGGTAAGAATGCCAAGTTTAAAATGTGAGCATGATAGATCACACACATGACTAATGAATTATGTGCAATTTGTGTTCAATAATAGGAATCCAAGGTAACATTCAAAAACAATGAAATGACTGTGAACCAATGAGGAGGTATAATCAACACTAAGCTAAATGTGATAAACATTGGTATAGGCCCAAATAGACTCAAAAGCAAATCCACAAATTCAATGCTTCATTGGAAGGAAGTCCAATAATTTCATATTCACATTTTCATCAAAAATTAAAAGTGTTTGTTAGTGTTAGGTTAACAAAATATTTACAATAATCATTCAAAACCTCATTGAATGTGTAGTTATAGAAAATCAGTAATCAAATCAACTATCAATATTACTACCCAAAGTGATTACTTAGTAATTGCATCTCTAAATTCATATTGCAACACATTTCTAATAAAACCTTTGATAGAACAAACTCATTTCCCCCAAAACAAGTCCGTTCTTGTTAACTCACACTTTGTGTATAATCTGGCATTTCATACTACCACTGCCATATTTTGGTACCAGGTTAAAAAATTAAAAAGTGATGGGAAAACACTCTATAGAACTCCCAATACTTTTGATACTTTAATTACACTATAATATTCAAGAACATATCCAACACCATTTGCTCCATTGTCAACAATTTAAGTCTGCATTAAAGAAGCTATTTATCTTGGGTTAATCCAAAGTACTAACATGGTCTCAGGTTTTGCTAGAACAAACAAATAACTTTTTCAAATTCATGACCTCATTAGATAAGTTGGCAAATACTGAAACAAGAATGGAATCACTCCTCAAGGGAAAATATACACATTGTTGTCATTTAGAGGGTTTCAAGTAGCCTAAGGATGGATTTCAATTAACATCACAATTCATGTGTCAAAAGTGTAATAAGGCAACAATGGAACATCAATTTGACATACTTCCAATAGCAAAATGTTATAGAATGTTGAAGTGCACTATTTGCTTGAGCTCCATTTGGAAACTAAATGTGAAGAATGTTTTTAGTACCTTTGAAACACCCAAGACTGCATGAAAGCTTACAATTAAAATGAGGGACTTGAGAAAACTTGTGAGTAAAATGGTCACAAAAGTAGGCCACACATGAGAAATGCACAAAGTTTGGTCTTGTGTTGTCCTCATTAGCTAAAATAGTGAAGTGCCAAAAAAAACACACTACCCAACAAAAAAAATTGAACAGTTCATATTGTGCCAAATAGTGTACAATACTTTCAATAGTTTGTGGACGTATCTTGAACTTCCATTTAAAAAAAGGCTATCCTAAAATCCATTTGCTTCATTTGATGCCTATGAACTATTAGTTGTTATTCAAGCAATGATTTTTCCATTTAAACATGGTTGTGACTTTGGATTTGACTTTACTTGTAGGCCTTCAAGAGACCCAACTTTCCTCTTTCCATACTAATGAAAAACTTAAGGTCTCATTTCACCCAAAGCAAAGAGCTTTAGTCAAAGGTCTTATGTAGCTTTGCAATTACTTCACATTAGAGATTTTCATTAACTTGATAAGGAACTTTTCAGCACTCTCCTTGAGATAGTTATTAGAAACAAAAACCCATTGCACGACACAATGGAATGAAACATTAAGATCATGAACTATGCACAAACAACAAACTAGGTGAAAATGACAAGAAAAAAGGTTTCTAGAAATGCAAATGTAGAAGCTAATGGTAATAAGTAAATTAACACATGAGAAGTAGCCGTCCATGTAACATTGCATTTCATCTTGCAACATGAGAAGAATCTTGACTTGCACACCACTTGCAACAATAGTCACACAACAACAAGTAGCATTAGCAAGATCACAAGGGAGTTAGATTGTCGACAATAATAGGAGCAACAATGATATTGAGATCATTGATAGGCACACAAAGACAGACATGACCTAGAGTAGACCGATGACAAATAAAGGAGAGTAAGGGAGACCTCCTAGAGACATGAAGGAGACATAAACAAAAAGAATGAAGGAGACATAAACAAAAAGAATTGTGGCAGCCATTGTCGCAATGTTCTTTTGCATCTTGGGAGACACAAATAGATTGGCCCCATGTGGCCTCACAAAGATTGTCAATTTTAGGATATTAGGTTGTTGCTAAAAAAAACTATCTATTTCAAAATCCATAAGGTCATGATTGCATGGCTCGTTCTGCAAATATTTGGCCTTATTATAATTAAAAAAAAATGAATAGAAATAAAAAATAGTCCAATCTTAATTAAAAATATATTTTCCTATTTATAGGAGTAAGATGTCCTTTCATAACTTTTTAAGTGTTTGTTCATAAGGTTTAAATGCATGAAAATAATGGCCTTATATGTTCTATCCAATTTTTTTCACACAACAAGACCCCCCTAACTTTGAGAGGTCATAACTTTCTCATTCTAGCTTAGAATCAACTTCCGTAAAGGCCTACTAGTGCTCTAGCTCAAGGGCCAACTAATCTCTTTGAAGACCATGACCAAAAGTGGCCGGTTACTGAACTCTTGGAGTTTGAACCATTAAGTGTTCGGTCATGAGCCGGTTCACCCTAGTGTGTGGGTGTTTTGTATCAAAGCTTGTTGATCGAGGTGTTGACATTAGCGATCAAGATCTCGCTCGAGATGTTGTTTCAAAGGTTCAACATCTTGATGGAGATCTCGATCATGTCAACAACACCTGGATCAAGATCTTGACCTGAAGGAGTTCGTGCTTAAGCTCCTCCTTCTCCTCCTCTTCGTGTGTCTCTCTTGCCATCGTCTGTTTCCTCAAGTCCTTTCCCGAAGAGAGATTTTGCGAATGAAATCTGCAAAGAAATT
>Ga0209611_10010388_pt1 | contig 13734 bp, 16 predicted proteins | sample S1TSphgellanicum_3_FD_187693 | JGI IMG/M metagenome (GOLD analysis project Ga0209611, IMG submission 187693) | Host-associated microbial communities from peat moss isolated from Minnesota, USA - S1T2_Fc - Sphagnum magellanicum MG (SPAdes) (version 2) | ecosystem: Host-associated > Plants > Peat... | reverse complement strand
CACTTTCTAATTTCCAATTGCTGCAATTCTGTTTTGAAGCTTTTAGGTTTTCAATCGTTAAAGTTCCTTCAAGAGCATTTTATTGCAGCTTGTTGAGTGTTGTTGCGCACTGAGTTTTTTTTAGTGGGTCCTCCAGTGGTCATTTTTGTTGTCAGGGTTGGCAGTGGATGAAGAAGCTCTTAGCTGCTGCTGCTGCTGGAGCTCAATTCTAATTTCAAATAGAAATTAGGGCTTCGAGTTATTGATTGTTTGCAACGACTATAAAGGAAAAGGTTGAATGGATTTTGATCTTTCTTTTGCTATACAGTGGGAACTACTGTTTGCACAAACTGGTGCACATAAGGCAGGTGATGATTTCATCACAAGATGATGAAAATGCCACTAAGATACATTCACACTTTCACACAATGCTCTTGATGTAGCTCAAAACTGGTTGTTGATAATGTCCCAAGGATCTAGAATCTTTTCAGAATGTTTATGCACATAATAACCGTCTGCCCATGTGTGTGATATCCAGCTCTCAAAATGTAGGGGTGGATGGTGGTGGGCAGACAGCAGTGGGAAGAGTTTGCCTCACCTGGTACACAGAAAGACAACTTTCAGTTGGCAATCTTGCTGGGAATGCAACACATTGCCTTCTTTTGTCTTCCATTTGTTTGTCTATTGTTGAACAAGCTGCTAAAAAATCGACCATAGAATCAGAAGCAACAGAAACAATAATGAGCATGTTGGCAAGTGCAGCAACAGTCTACTGTTGTTGCAAAATGAGTGTATGCAAAAGGATTTACCATGACATTCTGTCCTGTTTGTAGTGTGTGTGTGCAAGCCATAGTGATGCTGCTGGACATTGTTTGTGATACGATGATAATGATGAAATATGCAAAAGAAAGTCCAGAAATCCCAAAAGTTCACACCCCAGCAATTGCAGAATTGACAGCCAACACAAGGCACATGTTGACAATGAATAACCTGAAAGAAAGGCACATGTTAATGATGAACATACTTGAAAGGAATCAGAAAGGGTGCAATGTTGGTGAACAACAACCCGAAAGGAATAAGAAAAGGTGCATATTAGTGATGAACAACCTGAAAGGAAGAAGAAAAGCCACATTTTGATGACGAACCATCTGAAAGGAACAAGCAAAAGCTGCTTGTCACAATGAACCACCTCACAGAATAAGCAAAAGGTGCATGCTGATGTCGAACAACCTAAAAGGAACAATCTCAAAAGCCGTCACAGTTGATATTTCACTGGGCATAATAGCCTATGGAATTCTCCTGCTCTAATGTGAAACTGTTCGTTTGAATTGTAGCTGCAAAGAGTTTCTCCGAAACAGTCTCTGCCACTTATAACATCAGAATGTGATGGTTCTGTATAGGGCTCTGCCCTGATTCTAATTGTTCTCATTAGAGAGGGGAAAGGTCAAGCTTTTGTGCAGCTACAGGAATGGTAGTTCAAGCAATCACATTACGGTCAAAGCAGACATCCCTGACTGTGGACGCTGCTCTCCTCTAAGTTTTTCTTCTGCATTCGGCCATACCTGTCAGTGAAGACATCAGACTTGCAATGCATGTGCCTTCTTCTTCAAGGTTCTTGTAACCTGAGTGAACATGCAATTTAGCATTCTTACCAAAGAGAGGGGGAAGCAGCAAGAACAACAACAAAAACGATGATGTCTTCGCAAACTTGCTATGCTTCTTAAAGAAGAAGTTCCATTACCGTTGCTTGTCTGACGTTGCTCGCATTTGCTCCATTGCTTTCTCACATAGTAGTATTGTCTTCTCTCTTTCTTGCGAGCTTGACATTCCATGCAAAGATGTCACGTTCAGTGTTTTCTCACGTCTGGAAACTGTGACAACTTCTGTGCGTTCCAGTAATACTTCGCCAGAGAGAATTTTTGACGAGGGAGTTTTGACGCTTCTAGAATCGTCCCGCGCAAGCACGCAAGAGCTGTTGCCAGTGTAGGGGAAAGAAGAATACCATGCGTTGCCACAAGTGTCATCTCCTCCGTCGTAAGATCCGAGATCGGAAGTGAAGCAGCCGTCGGAGTGGAAAGATGAAGCGCAGCTACTGCCTGACGTCGCGCGGACGAAGATCCAGCGTTGCGACGAACCGCACACAGGAAGAATTTCTCTCTCGTTGTAAGTAACCTTCCGTGTTCTCCTGCGCATCATCCTATTCATCAGTTTTGTCACCCGTCTGTTGCAGAGATCCCAGGAGTTTCTCGCGAAATTCCGAGCCCCCGCACTTTCTTCCGCACTTTCCCCGCGCAGTTCGAGGATTGTGGAGATCTGTTTCGGGCTCTGAATCTTCCTGTTTCTGTGACAATCTTCTCGCCGTTGTAAGAAATTCCTGGATCGCACGTTGTTTTTCTTTACCTTTTCTAGTGCTCTTGCTTGCGCGCTTGAGGAGTTGTGCGCGTCCTCTTTGTTCCTTTCAGATCGCTGTCAATTGAGATCCTTTGTTTCCTTATGGTTTTCAAACAATCTGAGTAACTACTGTCTTTGCCGAGCTTGTTGTTTCCAAGTAGTTTGTTTCTGGACTTGCATCTGAAGCTCTGGATCTCGTGTTGCTCCGGAACAAGTGCTTGTTAAGTAGTGTGTTTCCGGATTTGCATCTGAAGCTCTAGGATCTTCGTGTTGCTCCGGAAGTGCAGATTTTTTGTTCCTTGCCCCTCCCTCCGTGCATTTCCGACAGGAGATTGATAAGACAACAGCAGCTTGAGAGAGGGAGAGAAGGCGCAGCTGCAATTTCTGCATCCTTCGATCTTGGACTGATCGTTTGTGTAAGTATATACGAAGAGGGAAGCGACAGAAGAGAGAGAGAGAGAGAGAGAGAGAGAGAGGTCAGAAAAACAACCGGTGGTCTGTAATGGCACTATTACTCAATCGTGCGGGAAGAAGAGCAGGCAATATGCTCTCAACGTTGTTGCTACGGGATGCAGGGACTTCACGGTACCTTGTCGCAGCGTCTATTGTTCAGGAGGACAATGGAGGCTCATTTGCGAAGGATTTTGCCTCGGCAGAATCTTCAAGAGAAGCATCATCTCCAACAGCTGCAAGCCGTGGACACGGACATGCTTTTGCTGCCAGTTTAGTTTTGGGAGCTGCAGCTTTTTATTCATCCTTGCAACAAGTAGTGTGTTCCGCTTTTTCCATTTCCCTCTCTCTGAGGATCTCAAGACTCACCTAGGCATGGGACAAACATGGGGATATCTTGCAAGTTTTGTGCTGTTTGATGGGTAGTTTTTGGAAGACTTTTCTGACATCCATAACCCTTGAGTGATTTCTGCAATCATCAGTTGGCTGGCTGGTTATTCCTCTCTTTTTTGCTGCACATAGGGTCTCATAACCCAAATGTTTTTATCTCCTTGCTTCTCTTCACTTCACTGAACAGGTAGCTTCCAAGCCAGCCTTGTCAGAGGAAGGCAAAGAAGCTGAAGAAACTGGTAAATTGTCCTTCAACTAGCTGCAAGCATCTCTTTTCAATGTTTCTGATTGAGTCCTACTGTATTTTTGTTTGTTGGGTCTTTCCATTCTACAGACAGAGATGTCAGTGGACTGGGTGATGCAAGATGACAATGATGATGTGTTGTGTGTTGAACAGCAGACTAACATTTTCTGTTGTGCGAAATTACCTCTTTCTTAGTTCATTTCTGAAGCAAAAAATATGGCATGTGAAAGGTGGAAAAGGGTTTAGGGTTTTACTTACATTGAAACAGTCCTGTAGGGTGTTGTTTCTTGCAAGCACTTACCTTCTTTCTATTGAACCTCCAAGGTACACAAGATGTGGTCAATTATCTCCCCAGGTTGCCAAAGGATTGATTGAGTGGAGTGTGGGATTGGCATTGGCAGCTCTGCGACCAAATGAATGGGTTGACTTCAAGTTGCAAGAAACATATGATGTTAATCATAATACCAAGCTCTTCAGGTTAAAATTTCATTTCTGTTTATCAAGAGGGTGTTCTGCATTTGTGATTCATTCAGAGAGGATGAATGTAGATGCACCTTGTAATAGCTAATATTGATATTTTTTATCTCTGACTGTGTGTCTTTGGGCATTTTTCATGCTTTTGATTGCTGAAAAATCTTGCTGGTAGCTGTCATCTCAGAGAATTTTCTCTACAGATTAGTTAGTGAGTCTGTTGTTTGGTTGAGAGAATTGACTGGGGTGTGTCTCTTCCTTCAGGTTTTCATTTGATCCAGAAAAGAACTTAGGGCTCAATGTGGCATCATGCTTACTCACCATGTTAGCAACAAAACCCCTTCTTCATTGCTGGTTGAAGACCATTATAAACTGTTTTAGTATAGTTCCTTTGTATCGTGATGGACTAGCTGTCATGCTTTTGAGCTCTGACTTCCTTCAGATAGACAGTCAAGTTTTCCAAGACAGCAAATGCATGAGATATCTATGAATAGTCAGTATGATGGTTGATCTTGCTTTTCTTATTCTGTTTATTTTATAGGGCTGACATTGGCACCAAGGAGGATGGAAGCCCAAAGAAAGTGATTCGTCCGTACGTTCCAGTCCCCTATCCACTGTGATGGAAGCTGATGGTAGATTCAGTTGTCATGGTGATCAAGAACTATGAAAGGTTGAATGGTGACCGTTCAGTGTAGTTGTTAAGACCTTGTGGACATGTAAACAATCTAACATGTATCCATGGTATTGGTGACACAGTTACACCCCAATTTCTCCTCCAGATTCAAAGGGTTACTTTGATTTGATGATCAAGGTCTGTTCTCACTTTATTCTACAACAACATGGCTTCAATTACTGGTTTTGAATCCAGGCTCAGATAAAGTTTGTCAGGGTTGCTTGTTCATCCATGTCACAGTTTGGACCTGAAGAGGACTCTTCAGACCAAGTCTGCAGGTCTATCAAGTTAGAGTGGCCTTTTGTTCAGTCCATAGTCCTGTCCTTGTAACTCGTGTTTTTGCTGGGTTATGCAGGTGTATCCACAGGGTTTAATGAGTCAGCATATTGCACACTTGAAGCCTGGAGACACTCTGGCTGTGAAAGGGTGTGCTATTAACATCTTATGTTGGACCTTTTGTTATTGCTTGTACTGATATCCTTGCCAAACCTTTCTATGAGTGATTGTTACCAGTAGATAGTGAAGGAAATTAAAGTACATTGTCTACTCTGGGAATTGATTCAGTTGCTTGGTGGGTGTTTGCATTGTTGCAGGCCTATTCCAAAGCTGCCATATGAACCCAATAAGAAGAAGCAAATTGGAATGGTAAAGGTCAACTTAATCTTTCATGTTTGTGGTGTGAGGTGATTGTCACAGTGAATGCTTCCAGTGAGAGAGAAAGCTTTATACACATCATGAAACCATATGTTCTGTTTGGTGGTGAGGGCTGTTAACATTGCTTCATGACTGAAGGATCTTTACCACAAGGAATTAATTCTAAATGACATAAGTCATATCAACTTAGTTTCACTGCGTGATGGATCTTCACAGAACTCTGAAATGCAGTAATACCCTTTGGCATGTTGCATACAAGGCCTGTACTGATTTTGCGATGGTATATATGGGAACAACTCTCACTATTTCTAAAAGCAACTACTTTGCAGATTGCAGGTGGTACAGGAATCACACCTATGTTGCAGGTCCTTGATGCCATTCTATCCAATCCAGATGATAACACACAGGTTTGTCATCCCATTGTCTCTTTCAAGCCTGGAGTCACTTTGTGCTTTGATGGGACAGTGGTACGCACAGATCATCTGGAGTTTGTTCCCTGTACTTTTTAGAAGATTGAAGGTTCACTAGCAAAGTTCATTGGTATTGCTAGTTAATGCTTGTGATGTATCTGCTGCTCAGGTTTCACTGGTGTTTGCCAACACTACTCCTGATGACATCTTGCTAAAGGAGAAACTTGATCGTCTAGCATCTGCTCATCCCAATTTCAAGGTAAATCTTGAACTTGAAGATGTCCCTTTCAGAGGAAGGCACCCTGTTTCATCCTCAAGTCAAAAGTTTTTCTTCCTGGTTCAAATGTAACACACCTAGACATCTATTCTGTTGCCTTGCATATTGTGTGATGTTCTAAAGTGTAGTTGAGTAACTCATGGTGGTTGTATTTTGTAGCTGTTTTATGTTGTGGATAAACCAACAGAGGATTGGAAAGGTGGGAGAGGGTATATCAACAAAGATCTACTGCTGAAGGCTTTACCATCTCCCTCTGATGATACAGTTATTCTGGTAGATGCTCAACAGCAGGCTCGTATGTCAACTGTAGACAAAGCTTGCTATGTCAAACAATACTGAACAAACAATTGACATATATTTTAGCAGCAATTCATCTAGTGCCTCTTTAGTTGTATGTGGTTTTCGCTAGTTGAATGGATTGTGCATTTTCATCATCTATCACTGTCTTGTATGTTTTGTCTTTCTCATGATGCTTGTCTTTTGGCAGGTCTGTGGACCTCCTGGGCTGATGAAACTTATTTCTGGAGACAAAGCTAAGGACAAATCTCAAGGAGAGGTATATATATATATATATTTGCATATGTACATGCTTGAATCTATATTTGCCATCTTCTAACATTGATTTGTATGCAGGCATTCTTTAGACTGCTTTCTTGTGGTATGTGCAGATGGTGGTCTTCTGGTAGACCGAAAGGATCAAAATCACAAATCCTTTATGCACTTTTGACAAGTAACAAATAAATATGTGTTTTTCTTGGGGTTTTATGTTCAGGTGGAAGGACTACTCAAGGATTTGGGTTACCCAAAGGAACAGGTGTACAAGTTCTAGGTTGGATGAATCCGAACTATGACTTTCTACTACTATGCACTGTGTTTTGACAGTTGCATCATGTAAGGCTGTGTTTGCTTTGAATGCTAGCAGCCAATGGCACGTTCTTAAAAAGAGTCTTACCATTTGCTTATCATAACTCAAGTCTTCCTGTTGCTTTTGGAAATGATGAACAGAAACCCAGAACACAGATTTCTTGCATAATTGTTTGCCCAAAAACATTTTGAGCAGAATACTTATATGTGAGAAATACTATAAGACCTGTATCTACACCCCACCGCGAAGGCTGATGAAGCAGAAGGTCTAACACTTTGTGATCAAAGCTTATTGAATCCTGCACCCTTGTTGCATTGTGCACTGTTTTGTTTTGTTGCAAGAATGAAGAAAGAATTCTGCAGCAATGTTCTGATTGTTTTGTTTATTTATAGGAGAAGAAGATGAGTGGATGGGTGGATGGATGATATTCTGAGATGGATCCATTTTTGCAAATGGTTTGGTTGATGGTATGAAGACATGTAAGGATGGATGGTATTTTGGTATTTTGAGCTTGTTGCACTTTCAAGGCCATAAGTGTTTATGATGGATGATATCTGAGTTTGTTCCATTTTCATGGCTGTAATCATAGAAATGGATGATATATTGACACGCGCATTGGAATGGATGGTATTGTGAGCTTGATGCTTTTTGGTACTGTGGGCTTCCGGACGGATGATATTTTGAGCTAGTTGCAGTTTTAAACCCAAGTGTTTGGATGGATGAAGTTCTGAGCTTGTTGCCTTTCAAGGCCGAGAGCATCTGGATAGATGATATCTGAGCTTGTTGTATTTCATGGCTGTGATTTACAAGTGGATGATATATGGATGTGAGGATAGGAATGGATGATGTTCTGAACTCGTTGCATTTTCAAGCCCCTGAGTAGGGATGAATGATATTTTGAGCTACTTGCATTTTCAAGACTGTTCGCGTATGGATGGACGAAGTTCTGGACTTCTTGCCTTTTCAAAAGGCCGTGAGCGTAGGGATAGATGATATTTTGAGCTTGTGGCATTGTCAAGGCCATGAGAATTAGGATCGATGATACTTTGAACAAGTTGCATTTTCAAAGCCTAGAGCTTAGGGATGGATGATACTTGACTTAACTGCAATTTCAAAGGCCGTGAGCACATGGATGGATGATATTTTCAGCTTGTTACATTTTCAAGGGTGTGAGCATATATGTGGATGATATTCTTTTAATACTTACATATTTTACGGGGCGCTTGTTGATAGGATGAAGAAGACTAGGTCATGGATGGATGTTATTCTCGTTTTTTCGCATTTTTTGAGGGCACGTTTGTTGATGGAATGAGAAAGACTAGAGTATTGGATGGAAAATATTATGAGCCGCCTGTTGCAAATTTAACGGGCGTGCTTGTTGATGGGATGAAGATGACGGGGTCATGGATGGATGTTATTCTAGTTTGTTTCATTTTCGAGGGCATGTTCGTTGGTGGGATGAAAAAGACGAGTGTATTAGATGGATAATATTATGGATGGCATATGGATAATATTTGATAATTCAAAGGCCGTGAGCATATGGATGGATGATATTTTCAGCTTGTTGCATTTTTAAGGCTGTAAGCATATGGACAGATGGCATTATTGAATTGTAGCATTTTTCAGGGCGCGCTCGTTAATGGGATGAAGAAGATGACGGCGTCATGGATGGATGTTACTTTAATTTATTGCATTTTGACGGCCGTGTTTGTTCATGGGATGAAAAAAATGAGCGTATTGGATGGCATATGGATGGATGATATTTGCAGCTTGGTGCATTTTCTGAGCATATGGATGGATGATATCATAAAAAAATTGCATTTTTTATGGGGGCGCTTGTTAATGGATGAAGAAGACGAGTGCATTGGATGGATAATATTATGAGCTGGTTGCAATTTTCGAGGGCACGATTGTTGATAGGATGAAAAAGACATGTTAGTTTCCTCTATTCCCCACATCCACATGATCATCCACAAGTATCCTTCAACATGGTTTGATCACTCATATTCTGAGCTTGATCGATTTTACAAGGCCGGGTTCGCTGCTGCGCTTCAGGGAGAACAAGACGATGGCGATAGTGGAGCTAGCTCCGCCCATGGTGCACACAGCCACTACCACCATGGAGTCCTCTCTCCTTGACGACGGTGCAAGGCGCTGTATCAATGAGCAGCCGCGCTGGTTTACACCCACGAGGTGACTGACTGCTCTCGTTTTTTTTCTTTTCTTTTCTTTTCTTTTTTGGAGATCTCCCCTCTTCTTTCTTTGGTGGTTGAGTGTGATTGGGTATCTTGCCAAGCTTTAGGGCTTCTTCACCCCGCATTTTTTTTTCCTTCATATTTCTGTTTTTTTTTTTTTTTTTTCCCTTCCTTCATTTTTTGGGTAAGCGGAGCATTTGGTGACGAAGAAGTTACAGTGCGATGAAAATGCAAATGATCTTCCAGAATTTTTGGCAGGGGACGCAAATTCCATCCATTTTACCACTTTGTTGTTGTTGCTTGTCTGCTCGAGCTCCAGACTGTGCATGAAGGATGTTGCTTTGTCAATTTCTGGAGTACTTAGGTGACCTAGTTTTGCAATTCTGGAGGTGGTTTTTCAACAGGAAAGAGTGGAACAGCCAATTCTGTAAAATTAGGGTTTTCTCTCTCGTGTCCAATTCAATGAAAGTCAATGAGTGTTTGTGGTATGGCTCCAGGAGAAATCCCATGAAGTTTTTACCTATATTTCTGAAATTGATGTAAAAGCCATCATCTTCTGATACCAGAGAAAAAGTGATCAATGTAACTGCAGGCTGCTCATACTTTTCTGCCTCATCGACATGTTAAACTACCTGGATCAAGGAGTAATAGCAAGTAATGGTGTAAATGGAGCTCCAGCTGCTCCTGGGTGTTTGGAACATGAAGCCTGCTATAGTGGCAGCAGCATTCAGTATGTCACCTTACTTACCAATTTGGTGTTGGAGCACCTTACTCACATGCAGGGGTTAGGATAAGAAGCCTGGTGTTTAAACTTTTTTTTAAATTGTTCTGGTTTTCTTGCAATGCTGCAGGGGTGATTTCAAGTTGTCATATTTTCAGGATGGGGTTCTCTCATCTGCTTTCATGGTCGGACTTGTGGTTGCATCACCAATCTTTGCAAATTTATCAAAAACATAAGGTTGTGCTGTTTTACTTCTTTCAAGTTTCCTGCATTGTGTTGCTGCATGAATGTGCACAATAAGTAATTCTTGCAGTGTTATCAGCACTTTTCTGTGAGCTACTAGTGATAGAGAATTGGACTCACATTGTGTGAGCATATGGCATTTATATTGTTCATTTTATAGATGTTTCAATGATGATTTGATCCACTATGTCCGGATGCAGATTTAATCCTTTCCGTCTTATTGGCATTGGGCTGTCTGTGTGGACATTTGCAACTGCAGGATGTGGCTTCTCCTTTGATTTTTGGTCCATCACCACTTTTCGCATGTAAGTGAAAGCTTGACTTGAAATTTTGTACCATCTATGAGCTTCTTGCTTGTCTTCTGCTGTGATGTCAGTTTACTGAAATTAAACAAACAGGCTGACTATAATACATTGTAACAAACCAGCAAGACAGGATTGCAGGTTGGTGGGAGTGGGAGAGGCATCCTTCATCAGTCTTGCAGCTCCTTTCATTATCAATGTTGCCCCTCCTGCACAGGTTTGCATTTCCTATGGAGACATGCTTTTCATTTTATCACTTGTGTAATGTTGCAATTTTTTTTCATAAATTCCTTGTTTAACATGACATTTCATAAAAACCTATGGTAGTCTGAGTGACTTGTACCATGATTTTCTCGCAGAGTTCAGCATGGCTAGCTCTTTTCTACATGTGCATCCCTGTTGGAATAGCACTTGTCTATGTCTTTGGTGGTTTGGTATGGACCTTTCTACAAATGTATCTGACCTTTGTTTCTGCAAAAGTAAAAAATGTTCTGCCTTGAGTCTTTTTGCATCTGCATGGTCGTATGCTATATGTCAATTTCAGCTTTAGGCTCACTCTAATTTTTCCTGACACAAAGTTAAATATTACATAGCAGAAATCCTCTTGACTTTATGACACTTTGGGGCTGTAAGATTCTTCCTGGTGGCCTAGTCTCTCATGTAGTAGTTGTGTTTATATTGGATGTAATTACTTGCTCAATTCAAGGAGGTTTAATGGGATGTTTTGGGCAATTGGAGGTAGGTGGGTCCTTGGGCTGGCATTCAGCTTTCTGGATTGAGAGTCTACTTATGCTTCCATTTGCAATATTTGGTTTTATGTCAAAATGAATTCATCTCAAAGGTGCAATGCAAGTGCTACATCTTCCACCTAATTTCACTCTCTTCTGTTTCAAGGCCTTCCAAGTAGCATTTGGTTAGGCACAAATTTTCAGGTCGCATTATATATCTGAATAGGTATTTACATTGTTTCTTTCTCTTCAATTATTGTGATCTTGAATGCTGTAATGGTGCATGTGCACAGGAAGCTTGGAGAAGACTGTATTGGAACAATCTACTGATGTAGAAGCATCAGCAGCTCTAACTGATGGTAGATTGAGCCGCTAAATGGCCCCTGTTGCATCTGCAACAACAATATTGTCCATTCTTGTCTTTTGAAGGTTGGATGCTAAGTGCTACTTTGCACTCTGGAGAGTTCATGTTTGTCTCTAGTTGGTTTATGGCTTCTGCTGCCACTTGATGATGGAATATTAACTCATCTTTGATTTTGGCAGAGGAGGGAGGTCTGGAACTTCTTCAAGCACTTGCTGCTGAAGGTGGCAAGATACCAGTCTTGTAAGTAAAGTCTCACAAAATGAGCACTAATTAGCAATTCTCTGAATACTTAATGGTGATGTGCAATCCTTGATGGTAGAATTTCAGGAGCAAAAATCTTGAGTGGCACTTGTCTTAGAAGATGTCCTCTCCTTCTGTTGTAATGGTGGAGTATTTTCTTAGAAGTGGTCCTGTTGGTTTGGCTTTGTTGTAAATTGGAAGCAAAGTCAGAGCTTTCTTTGCTCTTTGTTCTGTGGCCTACAGGTCCACAACTTTTGGACTTGCGTGACAAGCAAAGGGTCTGCTGGATGACTGCAAGAAGCTAGCAATGAACAGGTTGTACCTTGTGAATGTTCTAGGTAATTTACCCCTTCCTCTGTTGTTTGAATGTTTCCATTGTTTTGACGTCTCTGTTTTTGCTATGTCAGCAAGCAGGACCATGTCATTTCAGGAAGTGAAGTGTTCTGTTCTCAAGTAGGTGCAGGTATCAAGTATCAGCAGTTGTAGTCACATCCGCTTAGTGGATGGTAATGTGTTTACATCCATCTTTGCAGTTTTGGGTGTTTCTACTTGCACATGGTGAACTAACTTATATATGGTGAAGAAGTAAAGTAGAGACAACACATAAGTGCCTGCTGTGCAAGTGTGCAGAGCATTCTAGTGTCAGTAATATGACAACTGAAAGGAATGTGATCTGTGCAATCTTGAAGTACATCTGAAGTTGTTTCCATTTTAAATCACAGGCTACATCACATACAACTTTGTGTTGGGTGCATATGCCTATTGGGTCCAAAGGCAGGCCAAGCAATTTATAATATGGTATGGCACCTGCAGCCTCCCATGCGTTTTCACAGAGGGCAGCAGTTCTTTGGCCACAGTCTTTTCTTCTGTTGTTGTTGACGGTTGGTTTTGGGGAGAATTTAAGAGTTCACTTCAGTGAATGTTGTGCAAATGAGCAGGAGAATGCAGACTTGGTTTGGCATGGTGACAATACTATCTGGAATCTTGGGCACTGTAGTTGGAGGCATATTTCTTGATTACTTGGGATCCACAATAAGGAATGGTTTCAAGGTCTGTTATCTGGGACTTATCATCTGTTGCAAGCATTGGAAAAATGAAGAAGGCAATTCAACCACCTCTGCAGAATTATTAAGTAAATCCATTCTTATCATCTGAGCCAGGAGGTGCAATTAGAATTGCTGTTTGAGAACTCAGTGTGGTTGGGTGGCATGGGTGTAGCTGCTCGCAGTATCTATGGCTTTGGGAGCAACAGGATGTCTATTTGTATTCTTGTCAAGAAGCTTGGCAGTCTTTATTCCTCTCTTTGCTATTGGCGAGTTTTTTCTTTTTGCCACTCAGGTGTGTACCTGACCCAGATTAAGTGTACATGCTAGCTTCATGCTTGCCAATGCTAGGCTCAACATTATTCTCAGACAGAAGTGCTCTTGTCTAAGAGGATATGGCCTTTCCTACAGTTCTGGATGGTACATGACCATGGGATTGCTGGTTCATAGATCTTGTGTAGATTTTTTACTTTTTTGTTGTACTCTAATCACATAAGGGTTGAGCCTGGAAGTGAGAATAAGAGATCCTTTTGTGGCATTGGGGTGGACTTTCAGGGTCTTGTGAATTTTGTGACATTACGGAGTGTGACTCTAGTGTTGAGACCATTATCTATGGCCATGTCAACAGTTCTTATACACATTTTTGGAGATGTTCCATCAGCTCCCATTGTGGGTGCTTTCCAGGTATCTTGCATGGTGGCCCTCTTCTTCCCCCCAGTGCTGACCTCATTACATAAATTGATAAGATGAAAAAAGGTACAGTCCAAACATTTCTTATGTACTTAAAACAGATGGCTGTACATGATTGGGTCTTATATGCAAAGGATCTCACTTTAGATCATTTCAGAAATTGAAATGGAGAAATGTCCCACAGAGTTGATCTTGGGGGCTCCCAAGCTTAACAATTCCAACTGAGCTTGAAAATGTGAGTTGCCATCATAAGGCCAATAGCCTCAAGTTGTGGTGGCTTGTTAACAAATAGGAGATCTACTCAAGTGCAAACATAAATCTTTATTGAAAGGAAACTACAACATAATGCTCACAACACAAAACACAACATCAAGAACTCTCCAAGGTTCTTGTCACATGAAATA
>Ga0209611_10010386_pt1 | contig 13738 bp, 9 predicted proteins | sample S1TSphgellanicum_3_FD_187693 | JGI IMG/M metagenome (GOLD analysis project Ga0209611, IMG submission 187693) | Host-associated microbial communities from peat moss isolated from Minnesota, USA - S1T2_Fc - Sphagnum magellanicum MG (SPAdes) (version 2) | ecosystem: Host-associated > Plants > Peat... | reverse complement strand
ATTCGTCAATCCTCCTGCTTCCCGGGCTGCTTCTCCTTCTCCTTTCGCCGGAGGTAAGAAAATTGTACATTGCATGAGGTAGACTAGTTTGTGTCTTTGTTTTCGGATGCGGTCAATACGAGTTTCACTCAAATGAGTGATTTCTACTGAAACCGTTCGTTTTTTAGAGTCATGGAGAAACTTGGTCCTACGCAGAAAAGTCCACCGTCAGAAGGATGCGTTCAGATGACGGACGAAAAAGGAGATACAAGTGACCAAGTGAATCTTGAGAGTTCCAAGAAGACACTGCCAAAAGTTTAATTCCAAGAACAACAGTTCGATTTTATGGACTTTCTGCAAGTCTAAAGAAAACAGAGGAGAACGAGCCTTGTTGTCGTGAGGTCAATAGAAAAGAAAAGACTGTCTACTTCATGGCGAAAGACTATTGTTGGATGATCCCAGGAGGAAGAAGCCCTTGTAAATCACCGGAATTTTGGTGTGCAATAGTGGTAATAATCCAGCAGCAAGCCCCTGAATATCAACACCGATCATGGTGATATGTAGCTTTAGGAGAACAGCGAGGTTACTCCTTAGACAATTGCTGCTGGATTTCACGTGTCCACAAGTCTGCAAAGAGAGACAATTTTGCCTTCTTTGATTACCGTTTCCAGGAGAAAGCTCTCTCCTGGAAACAGCAAGGGTTTAGGATCTTCTTGTAGGTAGATCTCACAGACTCACAAATTTGTATTGTGCTGCCCTGTGTACAACAGGTGAACAACTTGGAAGGTGGCAGCAATCATGACAGGACGAACATTCACAGGGTTTATATCTGTGTTTTCAACCACCTTATTGTTGATACTAAACCTCATGGTTACTGTGGGAGGTGTTGCTTCCCTAGTGATAGAGTTTCTACTTGAGCATAGACCGAGTCAGACAGGATGGCTCTTGGTCATTGTAAGTGCCTTCACAGTTGCTTCAGGCTTGATTGGCCTCTGCTCGAGTACCCGGAGAGGTTGTTTCACATTGCAACTGGTTCTTCTTGCCTTTTCTCTTGTGGGACTTATTGCTGCAGCTTTGTCAATTTTCTTCAAAGCTCAGCGGGTGCTGAATGACATGAGTCCCAAGATTGCTCGCAATACTGCCATCAAGGTTCTCAGGCTGGATGCTGCTGTCCTGTTCATCACCTTTTGCGTACAGGTCAGACAATTGGTACCAAAGAAACAGAAACATTGCAATAGCTTTTACGATGCAAGTTTTGGCTGAACCACAACTTTTTAAATTCTCCATAATCATGCAGTTATCTAAACGATACCTCAGCACTGTATTGTTTGTGTAGGTGGCAGTGCTTGTTCTTGGGGTATGTGTGAACTGCTGTGACCTTAATGATTACTATGAAGAGATTGAGAAGAACAGAGGCATGGCACGAACACAAGGCGCAGCTAATAACCGGGCAGCCATGAAAGGAGAGTCAAAAGCTGCCCAACTGGCTGAACTGATGAAAAAGAAATATGGGAAGTGGGCTGAGAATGGATCTGATTCCAAGAATTCCATGAAGTAAACATATAGGGTCCAAAGGACAACGTGAGACCAGTATATCAATGGTCTCAAAATTGTTGAAATTGCCTAGAGCAGGGTGTTTGGTTTGCTTGATCCAAGAGATCCATTACTATTCTTCCGAAACGCTGGTCAGGTTTTGGTGACAGGAATCATCACAGATGTAACTCAATGATTGTCTTTTCTGATAGCGAAATTTGTGCATTTGTATAAATGAGAAGGATAGAGAACCTGGGCAGAGGACACTAGAGGAGCAGTTTTGGAATTTGGTATGGAGGTGACTCACAGGAAGAAGCCATCTGAAGAGCAGTTTGCTTAGCAAGTGCCAGTGTGTCTTTGGCTGTTGAGGGAGAAATGTTCTCATCTGCTACTTGGTTCCTTCCATTTTGTTAGGGTCATTGGGTGGGTTGAAAGTTGAAACAATTCTTTACCAACCTGTCCTTTGTATATAAGCAGGTGGGTTTAGGCATGATGCAACCAGTCTGCCTCAGATGTAACAAGAAATTCAAGGGGCTTTTCATGTGCTCCATAAATCAGGTGAGTTATTCTGTTTCTGTATCCCATATTGCTTGGATTTGCTTCAACCATCTAAAGAATAGAACGTAGCAGGATATTATATTCTGAACAAGCTAATTATAACACTTGTGGGTGGGTCAGTCAGTGGGTAAGTGGTCACATATACCCTGGATCATTAATTCTGTGATCTTGAATGTACTTCTACTGGCTTCTCTTGCAATTACTTGGATTTAGCAATAACCCAAGATTCAAAAAGCTTAAACATTGACATGTTTTATAAGCTTTCTCAGCTAGAATATGCAGATATTATTTATGCCTTTCATCCCATTGGTGTTGGGATTTAACTTGAGAGGGATATGTACCATGATGAGCATTAAGCTTTGCTATAGAGTACTAAGTTAGTACCTAATTGGTGAGTTTTTGTGCATTCAGGAACCATGAAGAGAGTCTTAAATGCTGTGAAGCACCAAGTAAGTTAGTACCACATATTCGGCACATTTTGGGTAAGCAGGACTTAATAATACTGGCAAAAGACTTTGCTAGAGAGTAAAAAGTAGTAAAAAGACTTGAGAAATTTTTGCATTATTTGCCTGGATTTGAGACCCTGCTATTGGAAGCAATGGTTTTTCTACAGCCTTTTGTTTTGGTTCCCTTACAAGGCAGAATTGTAGCATCCTGTGGGATCTACCAGACCTATCTACAAGACCATACTGTGGGTGCCAAATAGGGAGGTCCACCTGCCCTTGCAGAAGCAAACAAGCCCAACCAAATCTACCTGCTAATTCTGTACATCTAAGAGCTCTTAAGGTTAGGAAGTGGTCACTATGCAACCAAATCTGCCAGGTGTGTCTGTGTGAAGCTCACTGTTATGTGTCCACCTTGGCAAAGCTTGCATGGCAGAACCAGCCCCATATGACCTGTTATAAAATGTCAAGTTTAAAGTAAAACTCCTGCTGACTTGGCTTTTTTCGACCACAAAATCTCCACCATTACACTTTTTTGGACAAGCCCCATGAGCTTTCTTGAGTATTCAAATTTAACAGGATAGCGGAATGTGTTTTGTGCCTTTTCGAGGACAACAATTCTTTGTTTAGTGGAACCTCTTGGTGACAAGACAGGCAGCTCATCACGTACAATGGAAAAGCCCGTAGGGCCTGTTCCACTCAGGAATGCAGCAAGCCTGGTAGGGTTATCAGACTCACTGTTGCTCCATTACGTGGAAACAGGCTCTGCCAGGGCATGTTCCACAGCATAACCAGTTTTGTGGCCAAGGATTCAAAGTTCAGGTGCATATCTCAGTCGTTGATTCATTGAAACTGACACTGTCGGCACAAAAGAGTGAAGCCAGCAGATAGCTGCCTGTCCTGCCTAGAAATAAGGCTAAATAACTTGGCATCTAAATAGGACACAGAAACTGGTTCTGTAATGGGATCTGCCCCTTAATGGCAAGTTCAAACCAGAAACAATTAAAATAGGAATTGCTCTATGAAGTTCCCAAAAAACTGAGCTCACATGTCATGTCATAGCAACACTTGGTGAACATTCTTCAAAATGGGGACCAAAATGAAAACAATGTCCAATTGATGAAAATATGCAAAATTCAATATGTCCCCCATTGGCTTTATCTATTGAAAGCAAGCATGTTGTGGCATTTGTCTTCTCTCTCTCTCCCTATAAGCTTTCATATTCCCAAACTCTTGTACTTGCACCCATTTGAACTGTGATGTTTTCCAGTGTTGTGCACTTCTTTGATTTTGTTGATAACCTCTGGTTCTGATCATTTAAAGTTTCATAAATCAAAGGACATTGGGCTCCGGTTTTTTGGAAAACACAGAATCAAAAGAAAGTAACAGTTCCAAGTTTCTGAAAATTTCCAAACTCCAGTTCCAGTTTTCTGAGAATTGTCAGAATCAAAAGAACCTGGAAAGATTTATTACAGGAATTCAAAGAACTAACAATTTTCATGAAAGAAAGAACAGGCAATTTAGGGTGGTATCTTTGACCCTGGTCCTTTGACTTTTTGGAACCCCTGTTAAGGGTCAAAAACCAGTTCTATGACTTTTCAGAGAACCACCAGTCAAGGGTGAAAAGTAGTTCCTTGGTTGGTTGAGAACTGATCGTTCTCACCGGCAGGTACCATACCTGTAGCCACTGCTTCTTTCTTTGAAAAAGAGAGAACCACCCAACACTGGTGTTTTCTCACCAGATCACATTGTTGATGGCAGGCCAGGAAAGCTTTGTAGCTGAAGATAAGAATTGCAGAGAAGGAAAAACTCCCGAGATGACCTAAAAATGAGCAAGTTTGAAAACTCACTAGATTGAAACAGCATTTTCCAGACAAATGGAAATGAGTTATTTCTTTTTGCAATCAGATGGTCACTTCCTCCACAATCCAAATATTGCTCAACATCCCACCATCAAGGAACTGAGATCCTAGAGCTAGTTCATAGGCTCTCCACCAGTAGCAGTGCCATAGGGACTGAAATTTACCCGCCATCCCAATTTTGCTAGTGCCTGATTGATAGATGGAGCTTGACTGCTATCTTTGAGGGTCACATAGCATGTGATTTGGTCCAGCCAAAGAATACGTGTAATGTCACAACCAATAGTGCTGAAGCGCAGCATAATCTCATCAGTTGATGGCAATGGCAATCCATCAGCTGCAGTCAAGAGGAAAAGAGATGAACGATCGGCAACCGGTATGGGGCCTTGCAGAGGAAGATACGGCAAGTCAATCCTCATGACATACACTTTGTTGCAATGTTCTTGAAGCACCTACACCAGTCACAATCCAGGCACACCTCCTTGACTATCATCAGATCACACTCAAGCAGGCATTGCATGATGACCAAAAGACGAACAAAGCAACTGAGTATAATCAGAGCATGCCTGTTATTGGCAATCCAACCTTGGGGCTACAGATGCCATCCTAACTAACTGGAGGAATTGGCTTGCCCAACAACAGAGCAGTAGCCCATCACACAAGAGTGACAACATAGTATAAGACGCATATACATACCTGCAAGTTTAGAGAGTGCCCATCAGGTGCAGAAGTAGTGGAGCGAGCCTCGAAAAGCTTGGAGAGCCAAATGAATATTGTGCCTGTCATGTATGCATCAAAACTGGATCCAAAATTGTTGATCCTTTGTCAGTAATACCCATGCATTATGAATTTGTATGTCTGCAAGAATTGTCTCTCCAAGGTCAAACACTTGGTCTCCTGAGGTGCTCTCATCACAGCTAAGGCCCTACCCAAATAGGAAAATTTTCATGTACTTGCCAAAGACGCAAAGCACTGACAAGAATGGAATCAACCTAAGGAGCCATGAATTTAAGGGCAGCACTGCATTTCCAGAGAATGAATATGTCCTTTGAGTTTGCAGGTCTTGGAGGGAGGTTCAACAGATTATTCAGTGGGGACACAAAATGCATACAAATTTTGACATCACACATTCTCTGTATACAATCTCGGCAAGCATAGAATCTCCAAAAAGTTACCAACATCATGTGCCATATTCTCTTGGGTCCATAAGAAACGCACCCTGCTTCATGATAATGATGTGGTGCATCTCCAGTGGTCTTGTATCGATCAAAGAGGCTACTATGGACAACACCAGGCAGCTCCACTTTGGTAAGCTGCATGTCTACATCTTTTGAACCTGTTAACATTTCAGAAGGACAGGTTCTTGAGTTTTTCTTCCACCTGAATTTTGTACAGTTAATTACAAGAAAGGGGTAAAGCCAAAAGGCTTGGAAAAGCATACCAACAGATCCAAAATTTGTATATAGTGTCACAAATGACAATACATACATTCTGCTAGGTCTGCAAAAAGAGTGTGCAAGACATCGCTTTTCATTGGTGCTTTAGTTGCATGTAGAACACCCTCCTTCTCAATGTCATCAGGGGCAGTTGGAAGGAAATTGGAGAATTTGTTTGCATCAAACCCCACAATACCATCCATGTGCCCTATTGCAGTTATGGTTTCCGATGCCAGAGCTGTGTAAATGTCCTCCAGTGATGTTGAAGGTAGAAATACTGGAAACAGCCCTGCAAGGTACTTGGTATCATAAATTCCTGCAGGAAACAGAATCTGCACCTGTTCATCACCCACTGCATATCAAAGGGCAGGCAACAGGAAATGTTTGCTTTTGAGGTTTGCAGGTACGATTGTCACTCACAGCACCACAGCAACCAAATCCTGAAAGTCCGTCCTGATCTAACCTTATTCAATCATACAGTTGACAGAATTGGTCAGTTACCTGCTTTCGAAATTCATCCAAGGAAGGTGGAAGGTGGCCTACAAACTGGTGGTAGAGATAAGCCAGGTCTAGTAACATATTGTGTCCAACAACAGGTTTGTTGCACGTAGTCAGAGCTTGCATTACATTTGCAAATCCCACTGCATGCTCCAACTGGCGTTGCCTCTTTGCTGTCACCTCTGATTCCTGTGCTGCTATCACCTCTGTTGTTGCTCTCGTTAACCTCAAACTTGATTTGCGGCTCCCGACAGTGGCCTGTCCACTCACACACTCAATTCACTACTCTTGACATCCAAGTATTTCGTTTCTTGTTGCTGTATGGCAGGCATGCAAAATGTAAAAGCTTAAAAGCACAGTAGCACAAAAAAAGTACATACATGGCAGTCAGTTTATAACGAGCTTCCAAACTAGAAGGTGTACCAGTCGCTCCACATAGAACTCTGATTTTCCATACTCTTGCTCCAGCTGCTGATAAAGAGCTGCACGCAAATAGCTGTTACTTGGATCCAAAACTAGAGTTGCAGGTTGGGAGTCTGAGCTGCTGTTTCCAACATCACAAGGCTGTGTGCTGTCAACCCAACAACGAACATTCTCCATCTGTTGAGTAACAAAGTTGCGATCTTCTTCTTGTTTCAAAACAATTGGGTCCCTGGGAGCTTGTGATTCAGATCTCTTCTCCCGTCTCATTTGCTCAAGTGTGACATAGGGAATCCCTGCATAAAGAATTGATAATAGTTGGCATGCAGGAAAGGAATTCTTGCTTCCTAGTATGCAAACAGGGCCTCCTTCCCTGTAGGTTGCACAAGTAGCACAGAATGCAAGCCCAACACCCTCCTAAAGAATCCAGAGAACTGTGTATCAGAAAACACCTATTGTGATTGTCTGCAGCATGGTTATGGCTCTTGACCACAGAAACAAGACACTAAGTGAACAGCTTCAGTTGTCAAAAAGATACGAGCCAAAACTTGGGATCCTCACCTGAGTAGATAAACTTATTGAAGTCGAAGCCATGTTCTCGGAGAAAATCCAAAGACGACGCCTGCACCACCAAACCAGATGACCATCAAAGCTCAGCAATGCTTTACAAGGGCAGCTAAGTCACCAACTTCATCTCTTTCATGGAGAGAGGATGCTATGTCCTAATCAGTCCCCAGAGACTTGTTTGCATCACACCTGACAAGTAAAGCGATAATCCATTCCTCCGGATGGACGAGGAAAGACGTAGAAATTGTATGTCTGTGCCTCATAGCAGCCTGTCAAGGTGCTCCAATGAAAGGTTGCCAAGCCAAACTGAAAAAAGTCAAACATATTGTGTCAGTACCCAGAAAAAGAATCCAAATACATCTGGATCTGCAAACAACAGCAATAGACACCCCGAATCTCCAGATCCCTTCAAAAACTGAGCAGAAGTTTGAACATTGACAGACACCCACATGCTGTGAGATCTTCAAAAACTGAGCAGAAGTCTGAACAACAGTGACAGACACCTGCATGCTCAGAGCCCTTCAAAAACTGAGCAGAAGTTTGAACAACAGCAACAAACACCCACATGCACAGAGACCCTTCAAAACCTGAGCAGAAGTTCAAACAATATAGCAACAGACTCCCACACGCTCAGATAAACTGAGGAGCAGTTTGAACAACACAGCAACAGACACCCACACGCTCATAGAACTTCAAAAACTGAGGAGCAATTTGAACAACAGAAACAGACACCCGCATGGCTCAGAGACTATCAACAGCTGTTTAATATTGAAGCTCAATGTTGAATCACCAAACTGAGTTTCTGTCACAAGACTGGCAGCAATAGGAAGAAGACACAGCCATGATGCTAGCTGGCTAGCCCAACAACAAAACATCAAAGAGAAGAAGGAGAAGACAGAAAAGCAAACAGAAAAGACAGAGGAAAGAAATCAGGTTGTGTGGATGCATACAGGTACCTGCATGATGAGGAAATTCTGTGCTGATGTTCGAACTCGTGCATATCGTTGCTCAGCATCATCTAGCACCTCTTCTCTTCTGCAAGACAAAAGCATTACGAGAAGAAACAGAGCGTCAAACCCTAACCCTAAAACACGCAGGGATCCCAGACAGCAGGTGCTGCTTCTTCTTTTTTGCTTGTTATTGAAATCTTGAGTCTCAAGCTGCTGGATCTTTCTGTTTCAGACTGAGATTTCCAAAGGAACTTCCAGTTTTACAAAGAGAATCTCTTCCCCGATACTCACTCACTCATTTTCTTTCTGCAACAACAGCAGTGCATAGCATAGATACAGCCAACGAGCGAAATCGAAAGAAGAAAAGCTCACAGAACAAAGTTCCGGCTACAGACAGACAGACAAGACTGGCTTACCGCGGATTTGTGAGCGAAAGACCTGTGAATTCTGCATCGATCGCGCACATCTCACAACTCCGCAATGACTCTTCAATCTGAGGCAAAAGAAGTTCGAAATTCTCCTCCGTCACCTCCATCCCCTAATACTTGGTTCTCCACCTCTCTCTCTATCTCTCTCTCAACGAATCCCTACCAATCTCCCTCGCTCCCGTTTTCCCTGCTCCGTTTCTGAACAATACACAAAAGGATGGAGATATGTGCAACGTATGAGAGAAGCTTCACATATGGCTTTTTGCGTGTGTTTCCGAATTGCGACTTTCTTTTCTTTTCCTTTCTTTTTCGGTTGTGCGTGCTTTCGAGTTCCGACCGGTCTTGTGTTTTGCGGGTTGCGACTTGTCGTCGGCAGGCAGACACTCAAGAGTCGTCAACGCATTTGCAACCGATTTGGTGTATCTGATATTATGAGGGAGTGTTTGCTGGTCGCATTGCTAGACCTACTAAGTACTTGCGTGAAGATCATGGGCTTCTTCTTCTTCTTTAAGAATAGACAGCAGCAGCAAGAGTACACACCTATCTATCATCCATCACCTTGAAGCATTAAAGAAAAACAGGAGTTTGGTTTGTCTCCAACATTCGACGAGACAACAGCTGCAGCAAATGCCCACACTTGCTTGCATAAAACTGTAGAAGAATCTGCAACGCAGAAGAAGAAACCCAAATCAGACCTCCACCACATTTTTCAAGAGGATTCAGTACAAGAGTTTGAATGGATAGGTGAGTGAGTTCTTCTTCAAGTACGAGCAACTCCATCGGTGCTCAGTATGTGACCCTGCAAATGAAAATTCGATGAAGAAAAGTGAAAATATGCCGGTTTGTCTCAGCAAAATGCTTTTGTGCCCAGCAATTTTCCACAGTTTGCTGACGCTCGTTAAAGGCACAGCAAAGATTAACACGTGCCAGAGAAGAATGTAATAAAGACTGCTGCCGCTGCATGATTTGGCCAATCATAATGATTGGTCCAGGTGGTTTTGCTATTAGTAATCTCCCACCTATTTGCAATCCCAGTTTTAGTTTTGATGGGTGGGGTTAGAAAAAAGTATCTATAAACTACACTTGGAAATGAGAAATATTTTTGCAGAGTCGCATACTGAGCACCACTGGAGATGCTCTAAGCAGCGCAGTAGGAGTCGTCGATTCAAACTTCTGCTCAGTTTTTGAAGGTTAGCAAGAGAAGCAGCCCTAGCACCAGAACCAGTCGCGTTATTATTGCCTCCTACAACAACGACTTTGCGCAATGCGATGTTTCCGCAACCGGCAAGCTTCCTGGCGCAACAATTCTGCGTAGTTTGCACCCATGCAATGTCTAGAAGAAGGGTTTCTAAGGCATGGGTTGTTGATATTGTTGTGACAAGAAAGACTGTGACGACAATCAGCAGCCCCCCTCCTCGAGCTTGCTGCTGATCCGCTCGAGAAGCAGATGTTCACAGGATTGCTGGAAGCCATACCACAACCATCATCACATCCCCCGGCTCTTGTGAACTCTATCCCGACGTGCATCCCTCCTCCTCCTCCTCCTCCTGTTCTTCCTGCACAACACGATCGTCGTCGCATCCGAGGTGGAGTGTTGTATCTTCGTTGTTGCTGTGATGTGGTTCTAGGTGTGATGGAATGCCAACAACAGCAACTGGGTGCACATGAAGAAGAACAAGGGGGTGGTGGTGGTGACGGTGTACATCGTCGTCGCCGTCGCGGCTGCTGCAGCAGCAGAGAACTTCTGTTGCCGAGTCCACAACCTGATGATGATGATGATCTACGGTATGCAGCATAGCCTTGAATGTGGTATTTCTCTCTAGGATGATGCGATCCGAAACCGGCGGCTGCTGATTGTGGATAGCTGCTGCTGCTGCTGAAAGGAGGCGGCGGTGGAGGAGGAGAAGTTCGTGAAAATTGGGTGTGGGTGTTTCTTCTTCGTCCGTCACCATAGCGATCATACCTTGTGTAAGAGCTGCTGCTGGTACTAGGGCTGCTGTCTGACATGATCCCAACCAGCTGATCTCGCGCATCTGTAAGTGCGCGCGCCAATGTCGACACGACTCGCCAGAAATTTCCCATACGCAATTTCCGACAACTCTCCATGTCGCCATATCCTCCTCCTCCTCCTCCTCTTCCTCCTACTCCTCTTTCGAATCCTTTCCTGCTCGCTCTGCACCTCTGCAATGTCAATTCCCAACAGAATCACTTTCTCTCATCAGACGAGTTCGGAAACTTTTCCATCGCAATTCAATCGATCATCCCTATCTCCTTATGGTGCAATTTCTCCAACCCATATCTCTATCTCTGTGGACAAGATCATCTATCTATCTGCTCATGAAAATTCTGGAAACCATCTCTCTCTCTCTCGGTGAACAAACAATCCTCCATGAAAACAACTGCAGTACTGCGAGATTGCTAGCAAACAAATTGAAACGTCATCGTCATCACACCGATAGAATCCTTGTTTGCGCTTGAAGTTGTACGCTGCGAGCAAGATCCTCCTCCTCAACTGCTGCTGGTGGTGTTTGTTGAGACCAACTTCTGCTCATGATCTGCAGCTGCTCCTCATTCATGTTTGCTTCTTCTTCTTCTTCTTCTGCAAAACCCAAATTTCAGATTTCTTCCCTCTTCTCTTCTTCACCACCATCCACTTCCTTGAATCCTCTCAGAAAAAACAAAAATTCCACACAAAATTCCAATGACCTAAAATCTGCACCAAATTCCACACAGAATTCCACTGACCTAAGATTTCTGGGAAGAATTTTTTTCTACTCTCCAGAGCTGTGGTTTTGCCTGATACTGTTATTTCAGAAAACACATAATTGTAAAGGAAGGAATGTGGTCACAATCGTGTTATGTGATTCTTTTGCTTGCTAATTCAGTTTGATGCCCATCCCACAAATCATATTACAAAAAACACAATACCCAACTTCAAATCCCCATTTCACAAATCATAATACAATTGTACAGGATACACAACTTCAAATCCCCATCCCACAAATCATAAACACAAAATGGACAATACACAACTTCAAATCCCCATCTGACAAATCATAAATACAAAATCCACAACACACAACTTCAAATCCCCATCTGACAAATCATAAATACAAAATCCACAACACACAACTTCAAATCCCCATCTGACAAATTATAAATACAAAATCCACAACACACAACTTCAAATCCCCACCATACAAATCACAACATAAAATTACACAAAACACAACTTCAAATCCCCATCTCACGAATCATAAATACACAATACACAGTCCACAACTTTCTTCCTGCAACAATCATGTCAAATTCTCTTCACTATCAAGTTCATCTTGCAACAAGTTTCCAAAATCTACAAAATTTATTCAAGCTCCTATTAGGTGCTTTCTAAAGATCTATTTCTTCTACACACAATCAATGTCCACCCATGAGAGGGAAAAGATGTGCACACACACATAGACTCCTTCAAAACACTCTCTCACACATGTTGTGCAATTCTTTGGTACATAACAAAGATGAGCTTCTAACTTACTTCATTATAGGAAAAAGGATTTTGATTTGAAAGTTGAGAATTGAGGTTTAGAATTGAGAATTATAAGAGATATGGAAAGATTCATGTGTTGGATAGAATCAAGGATTAGAAAAGATGAGGAAATATTTATGTGCAGGATTTATGTTAAAAGAGAGTAATCAAATACTTTAGTTGAATCCAAAATTGTGCAACCTTGCAACTCACATGGGCTTTACTACTACACATTGATCTCTCCATGGCATTTTTGAGGGTAAAGAATGAGAGGAGTGCTACACAAAAAGCTCTTTGTGTGCATGGAGGAATGCAATGCAAAAAAGGAGGTCTGGAAAGACATTTTTGGATTGTCATTATCGTATTATAATCTTACAAGGTGAAGAGCCACTAAATGTCTTAGCAAACTAAATGTCCTTTTTTCATATGTTGTAATTAATGTTTCTTCTTTCAAATTTGTGATGTAGGTGGGTTGGTGACCACCCAAAAGAAGGTTTAGCCAAATTTGGCTACAAATTAGAGAGAAAGTAGATAAGTTTAAGAATCTTGCTACATGTTGGCAACATGCTAGAACCTATTTTCTAAATATAAATAGTGACATGAGCCATTTTTCGTAACCCATGTTTTTTTGGTCACCAAGATATGAAATTTTGTGAAAATGTAATCGATTGTTTTAATCATGGTAATAATTGGGGAAGAGTCATTTGATCGTATTGGCTTGGGATATTCATTGATTTCTAATTTTAAATTTACAAATTGATGATGATAATAGTTGGTGAAATGTCATTTTCAACATGTTTAATTGGAAAATTTAATGTCCACTTTTTCAATGTAAATATCCTAGTACTTAAGCCAATTTGACATTAATTAAATTATTTGCAAAAAAACTCATTTTAAAAATAAATGTCTAATAACTATGTCAAATGTTCTTGAAAAATATAAGTATTTTTTTTCCTTGTGTTTATTTCCCTCTATTAAAAGGTGAAATTGTAACCCTTGATCATAACCATCTTTTAAAATATAAGACCAAGGGGACAAGGTCAACACTTTATTACTGCACCAAAAAATTACCCTCACTATCTTATTTTATTACAACGACTCAAATAGTAAATAAAACATCATTTCAAAAAGAATGACATAGGTAAAGGTTTACTGCTTAAGACTAGACCCACCCTCCTATAATTAATCTAAACCATGGGGTAATGGGGAGAAAATAGAAAAGGGAAACATGAAAAGTAATCATAATTCAAAAATAACTACTCCCCCTGGTTCTACAATACTTTCAACATTTGTAGATGTTGTCTAAGGGGCTTGAAGACCTTTTACTATTACTATCCTTCCTCTTTAGACCTTGCAGGACTTTTAGTGATTCAACCTGCCGTTTGCAACAGCTTGGGAAGTCCTTCTATTTTCTATCGTTTGCAACTTGTTGCCTTCTTTCATAGCCCTTGCTTATTGCCTACAAAGGTACCCTCAGTTTGCAAGCAACTCTTTGTTGATCTTCCCTTTCATTGTTTTCTACCATTAAAGATTGGTTACTACCT
>Ga0209611_10010385_pt1 | contig 13742 bp, 15 predicted proteins | sample S1TSphgellanicum_3_FD_187693 | JGI IMG/M metagenome (GOLD analysis project Ga0209611, IMG submission 187693) | Host-associated microbial communities from peat moss isolated from Minnesota, USA - S1T2_Fc - Sphagnum magellanicum MG (SPAdes) (version 2) | ecosystem: Host-associated > Plants > Peat... | reverse complement strand
GGGTTTTTTTTCTCAATTTCGTGTTCCAAAATGTGTTCCAAATGGTTTTTCCATGTTCCCACCAAGTGCCCATAGACAATGTATTTCGTTTTCAATTTGTTCCCAAGTTCCCAATAGCAGCACACTTTATCCCCTTTTTTTTCCAAAGTCCTCTTTTGTAAACATATGGGTAGCTGAAAAGAGAAGAATACATATGTCTACTTTGGGAGTGGCAAAAGTTTGCTCATCACACTCGTCCCTAGGCCATGTCGACAAGTATTATTTTACTAAATATCTAGTCTGCCAACATTGGGTTTTATTCTTTTGGGTGATGGACAAATCAAAGAGGTCCATCACTAAAAGAAAATGAAAGCCTTTATTGTCTCACCTACCCCAACTAATTAATACTATTATCACACTAACATAACATATAGCATAACGCAATATCATAATGTGTATGTAACACCAAGATGAGTTACTAGGCTATAAAAGTTAAAAGTTGTAAATAATAATATGGCCCAAGGGTAGAAGGATGATGAAGCATGGAATAAATAATTCAATCTACAGGCCTTATCTTAGGATCTTCAATTAAGGTCATAGGTTTGAATATATGAACATTTTAGTTAGTTATTTTGGGTTAAACATGGTTGGAAGTGGGGGTTATGGAGGTGGGTGAGCTCCATCCAACTTCCAAAAGTCTCCCAAGTTCCCAATGTGTTCTCCCTAGATGTTCTCAATATTGCCACATTTCTTTTATCTCATATGTTTTGGCTAGAGTAGAACATTTATATATGTAAACTAAAAAGGTGGGCCAAAGGGAAGCACCTTTGTGCTTCTATTTTGGGAGTGCCCAATGTTCCAATCCTAGAATTGAATGTAAAATTCAAGAACAAAAACATATGAGGTTCCAATTCCAAGAGGCTCCAATAGCTTGGGATGAAAATTGAACCAAAATAAAAGCCATAAGCACACATGCACACACCTATATAGCTCTTCCTTTTGGGAGTTTTGGGATGTTAGAAGGTGTATGGGGAATGTTTGGAACATTGGCATTAAGTAATGTAATTGGATTGTTCAAATCCAATTAGGGGCAATCCATCTTTTTAAGGAACTTACTTTGAATGTTGGGACTATACAAATATTGTCACTTCATAAAGAAAACATGATATTGTAATTTTTCAAAGAAAATGATTTTCACACATTTCTTGTTGTTCACTTTTGTGTTTGTATGCTCTACTTGAATTTGGTATTAAACCTAATGTCTAGGACCTTGTCCCCTTTTCCTTGAAACACAACAAGAACAACCTTAATTATATGATTAATATGAGATATAAAGCTCAAACAAAGAGAGTTGGGTCCTCATAGGGAATCCAACTATCACCAAAGCTCCAAACCTAGTCATCAAAGTGAGAAAGCCAAGTTTTAGTCTAAATTTAGAATTGTGTCAACAATTTGGAAACAAATGCGGCAACCAAAGGTCCATTGTGTCAATTCTTAACATCCAAGGTTAGGTCATCAAACTTAGCAATAGATGAATATGTGAAACTAAAATACAGTGATCAAGGACAATTTATTTCACCTTTCTGTACCTAAACGAAAGATTATGATGGAGCAGGCACAATACCTCAATCTTGAGGAGTTTATTCTTTTGCTCAAAATTCAAACAACAATAATCTTAAGTTGGATGTAAAAGATTTTGTAAATTGTAAAAGCTTTTTTAAGACCTTGTCCCCTTTCCCTGAAAACATTTTTTTGCCAAAGTCCTTTACATCCAATTTAGTTTGATTATAAATTAAATTTCAACCAAAGGATGATGAGTTAGCAAAACCAGATTGGGCTCATACAATATCAGACACATGTTACCAATATTGAAATTGAAGTTTCCTCAACCCAAAAATAAACATTTGACATGAATTAATGCATGCATCCTAATATCTCGCTCACAATGACTAAGTTGGTTACTGACTGGGTCGGTCTATGAATTAACTCATTTATGAACTCCTGAGTCAGTGTACTGACTAAGTTTACTCATTTATGAACTGACTCCAGAGTTCCAACCATGTCAGTAATTCATAAACTGACGGTGGAGTTCCAACATCTAGTCGGTTTATGATTTAACTAATTTATGAGAAGTTATGTATTTTTTAAATACCTAACTAGTTATCCCCCCCAATCACTTTACACATAAGAATTCAATTGTTTGAACAATGCAAACCTTTCATCAAGCACACATAGCAAGCACAATACTACATCCATACTCAATAGCAGTTTTGCTTGACGTGGCAAGATTGTATTGATGTCAAATTGTATCAAATGAAACCCTGACTGCTCTGCTCACACAAACAAATTTTCGTAGTTCAAAATTTTATGGGTTACCATCTTCACCAAAATATGGCAGCTCCAAGGGTGGATCCTTATAATAATGGTGTAATTTTAGGCCTAAAATTATGTGCATTTAAAAAATTGGGGTGAAAAAAGAAAATAAATGTTACATATGGCTGTAAAACAGCCCCTGAAGGCTGAAATTGGTCTGAACTTGGAGAAAATCTTGGAAGGGTTCATTTTTCAGTAAAGAAGTGTCACTCTGTTGGAAATATATGTGAAAATGATCCCATCTGTGGAACATGTTGGGAACGCACATCAGCCGAAAGACATCATATGAACATGTGAACATGGTATAAAACTTCAGGCTAGAGGGAAGCATTATAAAAGACACATGGGAACAGAAATTGGGTTCATTTGGGTATCATTTTCTAAAGGTGACACTGTCCAGGAGGGTATGGCTGATCAAGTCACTTTGTTTTGCAAAGCATATGCAACACCAGAATCATGATTCTTATTCGGATTCATTGTTGTGCTTGCTTTTAGGAAAGGCCTTCCATCATGGCATGTTCTGCAAATTGTCATCCACCTGTAAAGCTTGGCTGAAAGTAAGGTTACATAGTTTGCAATGGGGATGAACAACATGTCATGTGGATAAATGTTGGTGATTTCAAAATACCCATTCATCCCAGGAATGGTGAGAAAGACACTTTCAATAGGTACACAAACTGATATTGCAATGAATTATTTCATGGATTTTTTGATCATGTTGCACCACATTTGGTAGTCATTAACAAAAGATAGCTCACCATATTGTAAGAACCACTCTCAAAAACTTTGTACAAATGTGACTATAGAGCCCACTTGGAAATAACCACTCTCTAAAACAAACAACAAATGTGACCACAGAGGCAATTTGAAATAATACAATGAACTTAAAAACAATTTGATATGGGCACAAACATTTTTTTTCAATCAATTTGACAACAAGACAGCGACCCAAAGCACATGAGAGTTCAAAATTCCCAAAATTGTTGGCAAATCAGAATTTTTATTATTTAAGCACCTCTTTTTTCAATAGATTTAAGAATTACAGCTGATCAATATGCAATACATGAAAAATCAAGGCATATTGAAATATGCATTCTTCAGGCCAAATAACAAATTGGATTGAAATGAAATGTTGGCAACTTCCTCAAAAAATTATTCATTAAAACATTGCAAAATATTGTCTGTGTGAAGACCTTTCAGGACTGCAAGTCACAGCAACAAATTGCATAGTGCAAGCAATGAAGCTTAGAGAAAAATTTCAACAAACCAATGCATCAAAACAAAAGCAAGGAAAGGAGAAAGACAGAGCTTACAAATGTGCCGGAGTATATGGCTCCAGAAAATCTTCACAACTACTTCAGGATTGTATCCCTTGTCTTTGTACTGATATGATTCCATGCATTGAGCACTCTATTGCAGAATCTCTAATGTTCCCTGATCAGTTCCACAATATCTAATGTTCCCTGATCAGTTCCACAATATCTAATGCTCTCAGTTTTACAGGGTGCTCACAAAATTTTCTACTGACTGTTTCTGCACACACCCACAGTCCACATCTTTCAACATCATATTCATGTCCTGCACGCTGAGACAAGCACATTTTGGTCATGTCCTGTAAGGGAATATCTTTGCTTTGGATGTGAAAGTCAGAGAACTGTGACACCATGTAGGTATACTAAACAAAATAAGAGAGCAAACTGTTGGTCATGCTTCCCCAGTTGAAGGTGAAACTAGGACACCTTACTTGTGCTACGTACTTGAGACCTTGAGATAGGGTAGTTTGTTCATGCAGTACATGGAGGGGAGACAAAAGAGAGGAAGCAATTGTGCTCCAAATTAACCCATTTGAGAGCTAGTGAGCATTCTTATGACAGTGAGGAAAATTCTTCCTCAATTACATCCCCAATCTGCTTGGTATAGGGCAACAGTCAAATCTGTACAGATCCAATATCTGTACCAACATAAGATGGCTTTGACATGTCCAACCCAGTTTCAGGTAATACAACCCATTCTTTGTCAATTTGCATCCTCATCTGCCGCAATCGCACAGTGTGTTCCCTCCATTCCACCCAGGCTGCCCTCACTTGTGCAAACTCTGATTCAGGTATTTTGGCATTTCTTTCCAAATTCTCAATCCATGCACTCCAAGTTGGTGCAGCTTCACTTACAAGAGGCCCAATTTCCGGCATGAGGACTTCCTGGTTGAATGAATCTACCCTATCTGCAATTGCCTTGGACATTTCCAACCTTGGAAGATCTTGTCTCTTTGATTGCTGTGCACTCCCAGAAGCAGAATTTGATTTGAGATGAAAAGAGGGGATTCGAAATGGTGTGAAACTATTGCTTGCCAAAATTAGACCATCTGAGGGGGCTAGTGGTAGAACCACCCTTGCATGTCGTGCAAGTGAAATAGGGATTGTGTCCGGTGGAAGCAAGTCCATAAAGACTGCCACCGCGGTCCCTATCATCTTCCGTATCTGCATTCAGAACATATTGTGTTGCTATGTAAACAAACTGTTCAAAGTGGATAAAAGAAACTGAGTGATGCACATTAAATACCCATACATCCTTGAGGAATCTTGAGAACAGCAAAGAGCTCCCCCTCCCAATATGTGAACTCAAGGTTATAAACCATAAACCTTGTCAAGAAACAAAGGATGAAACCAGATAGGAGGAAAGAATATTTTGACACAAGACAAGAAGAAAATTGAACTCATCAAATGACATAGAACTGATACCTGATGGACCATAAATGAATTCCCAGTTATGGAGATTCGAATGAAACGGGCACCTCTGAATATTTCAGGCATTGCACAAGTGCAAGAGATAACTGATCTGAAGTGGGAAGAAACCACTTTGTCTGCTTCATCAGGTGTTGGCAGCCACCATGCACGTCGACCTGTAACATCAGTTCCCAGTGTGGCATTGGTGGATTCTGAAGGCTTCTGAAACTCACCCTTGCAGTCCTCTGCAAAAGTGTTTAACATGTCATCTGCAAGCTCATGTGTCAGCAACATGGCAACATCATCAGAAGGTTCCTCATCTTCATCTAACATATCAGCTTCCAGATTCACTAATTCCCCATCTGCAGGAACTTGGGGATATGCCTCAATGATTGGATCATCTGCGAGATCAATGCATCTTTTGTCATAAACTTGCCGAGAGACAAATGGCTTCTGAGAAAAACATCTGTACAATCTTCGAATTGTGTAGTTGTGGTATGCATGCTTTCCCTGCAAAACAGACCAAAACCCCCACAAACCAAACAAAATTTGGTTAAAAGAAGAGTATCTTGCTTTCACTGAAGAATATCAAAAGCCTCATACACACAATCATCTCAGCTTGTCTACAATAAGAACTGCAATTCTAACCTTTGCAACTTAAGTGCCCATTGCTGTGGAGACTCAGTGGATACAAAGGAAGGTGAACATACAGATGAAATGGCATAAACCACTTTTAACACAACAGCCTTGACCAAGGAGAACTTCTAACATAGATTGAAAAAGAAAATGACCTTGAAAGAGCCAAGAATAGACTGGAACTTTTCCACACACTCTTCAACTTCCAAGGGGGAGGTGTCAGCTTGAATGCCAATTATGGCAGCAGGCAATAAGTAGTTGTATGTACGAGTGCAGCAATCATGGCGAGCACGAAAGGATCTGCAAAACATCTTACATTTCTTTCAGACTTCTGTGAATTGTTCCCAATATACATTGAACTAGAAAAAACTTCAGAACACACAAAAAGTGAGCCAAATAGTGTACTGGCATTAGTGGATCCACAGCATTGAGCATCATACTAGGAGATTCTTTTGCATCTTTTTACAATGACATAAGAAACAGAAACTTCGTCAATACAGCTAAAGAGGATAAAAGAAAAGAAAACCCCTGAGCTGAATATACAATTGTCAAAGGCCAACCAGAAAAAGATATTTTAGAAGTATTGGGAACTTCTCCATAGTTACAATAAGTATACTCAAATAGAAATGAGAGATGACCTCATAATACAGTTTAAACAATTTTGGATCCAACAACAAATCAGCTATCAGAAAAAAGAGGAGACTAAACCCGAAAATACACAAATAACTGAGGAGCAGTTTGAACAACAGCAACAGGCACACAGATAGGGCGAATCACAGCTGATTCATCAACATTATAATACCTTGTCACTGGGACAATGCCAAATATCCGAATGAATGGAGGAAGATGCATGTTGATGCTTTCAGCCAATGTAATGCCATCAAAATCATTCACCCAGGCAGCTATTGGAACTTCCATCTTCATTGATATCACTGTGCACAGAGAATGCACCTGGACCACAAAATTCCCAACACATTCAGTATCCAGGAATTAACCTGTGTTTGCTTTACATTTGTGGAGTGGATAATCATCCACTGTGACATTCAAGACCTGCAATGTGAATGCTGCAAAAATAAAACGGCCTAAAACACCAACCATTCTTGACACAAATTCAAAAGGATACCCCTTTATCAGTGCGACTGCTGCGTGCCCATGAGATCTTTGAAAGGTTGCCAAAGTTGCTTTCTATGATGCCTCCTGCTTTGTATATTGCTTGCTCCAGCTCATCCTCAATTGCTGGACATATATAGATCAATCAAACAAGACCCAATCTTGTGCTCTCAGGCACACTGATGACACACAGATCTGATACCAGAGGTAGTGACAAAAGTGAGCATGACAGCAATCATCATTTAACAGGGAAGAAAGTGCAGTGAGTGAGGGCATACCACTTACCTGGCCTGAGTTTGGCCCACGCTGCATCTGTAAGCCTGCAAATCCACCCAGACCCATCAATTCACATCTGTGACAAACTTCAATAACCAAAGTATCACAAGAGCAAGCCTTGAATTTATGATTTCTGCAAATGAGGAACTCAAATTGTGAGAGAGGGAGAGTTCAGAAGCATAGGAACAAAGGAGGAATCAGTTGAAGGTTTTCAGCGACTGCTGACCCAAACAAAACATCAGATACAAGCATACCTTTGTAATGGGTGCCCACATAACCCACCCACATTGCAACTTTCTTCTTGAGTTTTGCACTCTGCTTTTCTTCACTCCCTTGTATAGTGTTGCTTTCTGATGTAATTTCCTGGATTTCATTTGTTGAAAGATCTGCCATCTGTACAAGCGATGAAGGTGTGCACTTCCAAGCCTTTCCCCTCTGCTGCTTGCTGCACAAAGATCTTTTCAGGCACCACGGATTGCAACTATCCAGTGGATTCAAGTGCCAGGTTAATGAGCATGTGAGAAGGCCATGGATAGATGTTTTACAGGATGATAAGCTTCTGCCATGCCATGGTGCACCTGCAAATACAGAATTGCAATTATGATATTGCATCAGTTCCTACATAGAACAAGATCTCCAGAATTTCCCAAGTAGAGAGTAGTCACATATCGTGGAGCTGTGTAGTTCTGAACTGGATACACAGCTCCAGACACAAAAGGTCTTTTCAGGAAGGTACAAAACCAAAATGCTTCAGAGAGATGATGTACCTAATAAAATTTCAGTTCATGTTTCCTCGAAATTCTTTGTCAACAAAATCCTAAACCCTAAACAAAAGATTTCACAACCGAGTTCGTCACGAAAGAGAATGTGAAAACCAAAGGAGATAAGAGGAGAAGAAACCGAATTCTTGAGACATTCTTGGAGATGTTGCACAGCTGATATCACAGCGCATGAAGAATAAGAAATGCACTGAATGTGTGTATGGACGTATCTTGAGATTGAGAAGGGAGAAGCAAACGACGCACCTGGATACGAAGATATCGATTCTCCTAGTATGAGAGGCATACGGCAAGGTACGCCGCAGCATGCCCGTTCTTGCAGCTGCATTCGGATGGAAACGATTGAGGACATCGCGGTATGCAACCACTTCTTCATTATGATCTCTACCTCCTTCTTCTAAACCCTAAACCCTGCCATCACACTTTCTCATGAATCATACTTCTCTCTCTCTCTCTCTCTCTCTCTCTCTCGGACCGCACCTACTACTCTGGTCTGCGCAAGATGCGGTGCACTACTAAACCAATGCTTAAAGAGTGAAGGAAAGGCAAGATTGTAAAACCCTAATGCCTGGCTTCCAAGATTCGGTCCATAGTGAGACAAAATAGAAGAATGACAAAAGTCTGCTTGCAATGCAGTCATCTCAGCAACTCATAAAGAAGAAGACCATGATAATGACGAAGAAGATGAAGAAGATGATGATGGATGATGATGATGATGAAGAAAAACCCTAAACCTGAAGATGATGACCATGACGAAGAAGATGATGATGGTGATGAAATCCCTTTCATTATATTATCTCTGTGTGCGGTTCAAGAGATTTAGCACAAGTACGTGCAATGAATGCCTTCAACTGACGTAAGAACTAGTTTCAGTCACCAATTGTTTGAAAGGCTCAGTGGATTGTCAGGGAAATCGCGATGTGCAAGAAGGTTGGTGGCAGTTTGCACTTGACGATACTCCTGCAAAGCTTCAAAGATGCTCCTGCAAAGCAACAAATATGCAACTCCAGACTGTGAATATGTCACTAATGAGAAATCAAATGTGCTGTTACAGATTCACACATCTCTATGTATGCTGGTTGTGCTCAATTTAAGGAACTTCAAGGTAGATTTTTCTTATACAGAGTGCCATCTGAAAGAGCTGCAGCTCATGCGAAACCAAGGACCGACAGATCTCTCACCCATGGGCAAAGCATGTTTTCATAAACCTGCACTGACAAAACCTTCTGTCTTCAGTCCCTCTTGAGTTGCAAATTGGTAAGGCTTGCTTTACTGTAAATCTCCTGCTACAAGATTGAGCTTTATTTTTTCCTTCCTCTCCACTGTATGAGGCTATAGTAAACAAGAGGCTCTGCCACGAGAGGCTCTGTCTTTTATAAAAAAATTTAAAAATTCTAAGATGACATTAGATGAATGGAGATAATATTTGTTTAACATGATCAATTATAAGATAGCTATAATATTTTCAATTATTAATTTTAAAGTAAAAATTTTATTAGTTTTAGCCAAAGTGTTTTTTTCAAATTTGGTGAGAGGTGAAAGAGTGAAGTAAGAAAATTTGACCTTCCCCCTTATAAAATGGTGACTTGTTGGAACCTATTGTGTAAATAGGGTGACTTCAAACATTTTTATCCTCGTGATGTGGCAATTCCTGGGACTAAAATCCTATTGGATTTTTTGGATTTTTGTCACATTTTGTTACATGGCTACAATTGCATATTGTGGCATCTCTTTCCATCTTTCCCATATTTTGGCATCACTTTTCATCTTTATCATATTTTGGAATCTCAATATGTCATTTCCATTATTATCTCTTTCCAATCATTTTTTTCATTTTGGCACATCTTTCCAACCTTTCTCACATTTTTTTCCCATATTTTGCCATCTCTTTCCGTCTCTCCTATATGACCACATCACAAGAGGTTTTGTCTTTTAGAAAAATCAAAAAATTAAAATGACATTAGATGAATGGAGATAATATTGGTTTATTACTATAAATTGGAAATATGTTCGGTAGTTTGAATGTTGTATAAATTGGTTTGTGAAAATCGGCCAATATGCTTTTGAAACATTTGACTTGGATTCATTCCCCAACACATTTGACCATATATGGTCTAATTGTCATCCAACTTTTGTTGTGATATTTTTGAATTGGGATTTTAATTCTAATTTATTCATAATTTGTTAGTTCTTGTTTATTGTTCTTATGATTGTTATCATCTAAAATTTGATATTAAAATCTCTTAAAACAACAAGTGGGCAATCATTTGGGGACTTTTGAACCAATGTTTTTTATGTGTTGAAAAACATAAAAATCAAAGAAAAATTACTTTTATAAACACATATTATATGAATTGCTATTCAAATTCTTATGTTAAATGTAACTAATATACATTCTGATCCATTACATGTTGTCTAGTAAGAATGTAAGAACATTTGTGCGTTGTACATCATTATTAAACCATGACCATCTACATTTAAATGTATCAATATTTTGATGTATTCATGAAATTATTTACATCATTTGATGGTTGTATCCTAGTTTCCAAAATGCAAAGAACATGTAATACTTGTATGTTGGGTTATGATTTAAATCTTGGTAATGTTGTTTTAAAGAATTTGTGTTGGAACCTTATTAAATAACATGTGAATGATAAAAGTTTTTAAATTGAAGAACAAAAGTTGTTCAATTTGCAAAAGTTTTTAATCTATTCATTTATTCAACTACACATTGCTCAAAAAAGTTTTGATGTTGAATTGGAGTTAATAAGTATAATCCTTCTTTGTTCAAATGAGAGAAAAAGTAATATATGATAGTCCATGTTTCTTACATTGGTAGGATCAAAAGCTAATCCATTTAACAATAATCATTATGATCAATGAATAGTTCTTGTTGCTACTAATTGAATTGGAAATTGAATTCTTCTACAATATGAGATTGATATTTGTCAATTCTTATGTCTTTAATAATTGGCTCAATGTGTCCAATTTGATTGAATAATTTTTGTATAAAGATGGGTGGAATTTTCTCTAACTAACTTTCCTATTTTTGGATTTGGGAACAATATCCAAACTATGGTTTTGTTATGATAAAATGTTGATGTTTTGAATACTTCATCAGTTTCATTAACAAGATCATCATATGTTGCATAATTTTTATCACATAATTCAACTATCATATCTTGTTTGATACAAATTGTAATATGTAAGCCTTTAGTTTTACTTTAATCATTTGGAAGTTTATGTAATGATGGGCATGAATGATGATGAATGCATGTAGCCTCAAAATTGAATGTTGGGCAAGTTGTTTTGTTAAACACAAAATTTATTATTTTTTGCTAAAATATTTGTATAAAACAAATGTGGTCTAGTTAAAATGTTTGGTATTTCTCTACAACAATTTGAATTGATATAGAATGTCTTCTAAAGTTTGTGTGCAAGTGAAAAATTTGTTTAAAATTTTTGTATCAATTTGTCACATAACTAAAGTTAATTCATCACATTTAACATTTTTTTCCAAATGTTTGGTGATAATGTACTTATATTATCATTAAGGGAATAATAAATCCAATAATCTTTAATAGGGGGTGCTTGATAAAATTCAAATGACATGATGACATCTAAACCACAAAAGAATTCATTTTGAATATGTTTTATTGCCCCTAATCGATGATGTCTAACATTAGACATTCTAGCACCTACAAGAGATATTTCATAAATTATAACTAGTTGCAACTATTCATATTTACATGTGAATCTATTTTTAAAATCTAATGGTAAATGTGATAGATTTGTTGAACATGGATGTTCAATATTGAATGTATTATTTGACCATCAATATTAAATGTAATTTTACTTGTAGATGCCATAACTAATGCTTTAATTTTTGTTAGGTTTGATGATAAATCTTTACTATTATTAATTTTAAAATAATTTTTTTACCAATTCCAACACCTCCTATTAAAAATATATGTATTGGAATATTAAGATACATTTGTTTTCTATACATGATATCGTTAAATATTAATCTTTATTCTTCATTTTATTTTTTAAAACATACTTCAATATTCTAATTCATCTATTATCACAAAATTTGATGATATTATGAAACCATCATCTTTAAAAATATATATTTTATGATCAAATGTATTGCATGATTGAATGATGAAATCATTTTTCAAATCATATTTATCAATATTTAATGTATTTGTGATGGGGATTAAAGGATGAGTGTCACCAATGTCATCATCAATGTCATCATTCCATATGTTTTATTGATGTGAAGATTTTGATTTTAAATTCATATCATTAATTTTTTTCATTTGTATATTTATTTTGCATGTTATAATTGAATTTGGATATAATTGTGGATATATTTTCTTTTATTTGACAATAGGCATCATGCTAAGTAACATGTGTTCCTAATAACCAACTTTCAAAAAATTTAAATGGTGAATATAAAAAAAGTTGTTCTCTTGACCAATTTTCTATATCTTTATGTTTATTATAGTTTACAAACATAATGGTTGTTTGTTTACAACATTTTGATCATTTTTCATTTCTAATGTTGTAATAGGAAACAAATTCTCCTAATGATTAATATTCGTAAATATTTTGTCCATTTAAATATTTGTTTATAATTTATGCAAATAATATATCAATGGAATAAGGTTCTAATTCATTAAATAAATATTGGGGTTTTAATGCAAAAACATGTTCCTAGTATGAAAAATTATTGATAAACTTAAATGTTCATGATGACTGATATAAAAGACACTACTAGAATTTTGGGTTTTGCAACTGTCTTTTGCAACTAAAATCCAATTGCATGCAACACATGCAACTGCAAATTTGTGTAGTTGCCTAAAACAAGTTGCATATGACATGTAGTTGCATGCAACACTACGTATGCAACATGTATATACAGTGTTAGTATACATGTTCATACATACATGTCAATCCAATGTAGTTGCACCTTATGTGTAACTTTCCTTACAACTACATGCAATTAATCAAAATATGACACATGTTTAAAAATTAGACTATTAACTTGTGGACACGTGTCATTATTTTTATTATTTTTATGTTTTCAAAATTAAAAATTCATTGGATTAATTTCAATCATTAAAGTTTTTGCCATTAGGATGATGACACATGGCACACCATGGAACGTTCATTGACCATTTGACACGTGTTCAATATTTTAACACCAACTATATGGTGACATGTGGCAATCAAGGCCCACCTATTTTTAAATCTTTAAATATTAATTAATCAAATCTAAGTCATCCAATTTATGGTTAATAAAATGTTGACACGTGGTGCCTAGGTAAGTAAATAATAATTAAACCTTATTAAGTAAGTAGTTTTATTTAGGTGTGTAAGTAGGTTGAAAAATAGTTAGGCTTAGGTTATATAAGTAGGTTTAAAATAATCTGATTTTATTTTTAAGTTTGACCATTTCATAAATGTCAAGTTTTTTTCATTCACTCATCCCCAATGGCACTTGGTATTTGGTTTCAACATAACTATTGCTCCTACTTATATACTGAGCCAAATAGAATTGGAAGCCAAAGGATATGGGTTAAAACATTCCATTGCAAACCTTATGAACCAACCTAGTTACACATTAAATGCAACTACTGTATTAAAGTATAACAGCCAAAGGATGGCTCTATTACTTTTGGTGTCCAAACAAAACTTGAAGCCCTCCTCTTAATGCATCTAACACACTAAGAATCGTTGAAAACATATTAGAAGTGAGAAAGTTATGGCCCCCCAAAGTAAAGGGGGTCAAAAAACTCAAAAACGAAAGTATTGAGGCTGCTTTTTAAACACCCAAAAAATTCATTTTATGTTGTTTTTT
>Ga0209611_10010382_pt1 | contig 13745 bp, 12 predicted proteins | sample S1TSphgellanicum_3_FD_187693 | JGI IMG/M metagenome (GOLD analysis project Ga0209611, IMG submission 187693) | Host-associated microbial communities from peat moss isolated from Minnesota, USA - S1T2_Fc - Sphagnum magellanicum MG (SPAdes) (version 2) | ecosystem: Host-associated > Plants > Peat... | reverse complement strand
GCCGTTGGTTGCGTGGGGCGTTGGGTCAGACGCCGACGGCGCGATCATCCAGTGCACACTCCTCGGGCAAGCCCAGCATGATGTTGAGATTTTGCAGCGCGTTTCCGGCCGCGCCCTTGCCGAGGTTGTCGATCGCGGAGATCACGCGCACGACCCGCCCCTTGCGCGATACGTGGAGTTCGGCGTCGTTGGTGCCGGCGACGGCGAGCAAGCTCGGCGCCCGCTCCGGCGGGAGCACGCGCACGAAGGGGTTGCCCGCATACGCGCGCAGGAACGCCGCGTGGACGTCGTCGTCGCTCGGCTCCTGTGCGAAGAGCACGTAGCAATCGGCCAGCATGCCGCGCTTCAGTGGAACGACGTGCGGCGTGAACATCAACGGGGCGGTCAAGCCGACGGCCGTCAACTCTTGCACGATTTCGGCCTCGTGCCGATGCCCGGCCAAACCGTAGGCGCGAACGTCGCCATCGACTTCCGCGAAGAGGTTGGCGGTCGCGGGCGTGCGGCCGGCGCCGCTGACGCCGCTCTTGGCATCGACCACGAATTGCACGATCCCGGCCGCGAATTGCGCGAGCGGCAATAGCGCCAGCAGGGTCGCCGTCGGGTAGCAGCCGGGATTCGCGACGAGCGTCGCGCCGCGCAGGGCCGCGCGATAGCGTTCGGCCAAGCCATAGACGGCGCCGCCGGAGCGCGCCTGCAAGCGGAAGGCGTCGGAGAGATCGATCACGCGCGCGCCGCGGTCGACCAGTGCCGGCGCTTGCGCGCGCGCCAATTCCGAACCACCCGCGAACACGACCGCGTCGCCGGGCAACAGCGAGCTCGCCGCCGAGCCCGGCGCGTCGAAGCGCCGCTCGAGACGGCGCAGCGCCGGGATCTGCGAGGCCAGCGGCTGGCCGGCATGCGACGCGCTCTCCAGGGCGCCGAGTTCGAGATCGGGATGCCGCAGGGCGAGGCGGATGAATTCGCTGGCCGCGTACCCGGAGGCGCCGATAACGTGAACGCGCGTCATGCCGTTCTCTTCCGTTCGCGCTCGGCGAGCACCGTTTCCAATTCCGAAATCGCGGTTGCAACGGCGTCCGGCGCGGTCGAACCGGCGGTCCGTTTGGCTCGCACCGAGGCGCGCGCATCGAGCGGGGCCAGCAAGGGGGATCCAAGTTGCGCGGCCAGCGTGAGCGCGGCGAGGTCGGCTTCGGCCAGCGGGCGGGCGGCCCGTTCGGCGTTTGTGACCGCGTTTCCGACTAGCTCGTGAGCCGCGCGCGCCGTGACGCCGCGGGCCACCAGCGCGTCGGCGACGTCGGTCGCCACCGTGTACCCGTCGCCCGCGCGCGCGGACATCGTCTCGCCGTTCCAGCGGACGTACGAGAGCGCGCGCGCGAACGCACCGAGCGCGGTGAGCCCTCGCTCGACTGCGCGGATGACGATCGCCTTGGTTTCCTGGAGGTCGCGGTGATAGGAGAGCGCGATGCCGGTCGTCGTTCCGAGCGCCGCCGCGAGCGCGCCGTTCGCGGCCGCCGCGTGCGCGCGCACGAGTTCGAAGGGATCGGGATTACGCTTTTGCGGCATCAGGCTGGAGCCGGTCGAGGCCGCGTCGTCCAGGCGCACGTACCCGAAGGCTGGGGTGCACCAGATGACGAGCTCCTCGGACACGCGCGAGGCGGCGTTCAAGGCTCGCGCGACCGCGTGGAGCAGGTCGAGGGCGAGGTCGCGCGAGCCGATCGCGTCGAGCCCGTTGCGCGACGGCGCCGCGAACCCGAGCTCGCGCGCGGCGGCGGCGCGGTCCAGCGGCAAGGTCGAGCCCGTGCAGGCGCCTGAGCCGAGCGGACATGCCAGGCGCGCGTCGGCGGCGACCCGGTCGAAGCGTTCGGCCGCGCGCGCGAAGCTTTCCGCGACCGCTTCCAGCCAGAAGGCGAGCAGCATCGGCTGGGCGGGCTGCCAGTGCGTCGTCGCCGCTACGACGATGTCGGTGCCGAGGGCGTCGCGCGCCTGGCCGAGCGCTTCGCGGGCGGTCGCAGCCGACAACGCCGCGGCGGACTCGGCACGATCGCGCACGTAGAGCGCGAGGGTCGTCGCGACTTGGTCGTTGCGGCTGCGCCCCGCGTGCAAGAACGGCCCCGCCTCGCCCGCGAGTTCGCGTACGCGGGCGTCGATCGCGCCGTGCACGTCCTCGGCGTTGCTCGCGCGCGCCGCACTCGCGAAACCCGTGCCGTCGATTTCGTTCGCTACCGCGTCGAGTGCGGCTCGTAACGCTGCGGCCGCCGCCGGCGTGACGATGCCGCCGGCCTCGAGCGCGGTCACGTGCGCGCGCGAACACGCGACGTCGAAGGGCGCGAGCGCGAGATCTTCCTCGAGCGACGAGCCGAACGCGAGCAACATGGGGTCGGGCGGTGCGGAGAACCGGCCGCCCCATTGGAGTTTCTCTTGCACGAAGGGCCGCTTACGTTGCGGGCGAGAGCGCGTCGCGCGAGACGCGCGCGCCCAGCTCGAGCGGCAAGCCCCAGAGCTCGATGAATCCCGACGCGGCGTCGTGCTTGAAGCGATCGCCCGCGCCGTACGTCGCGAGCTTCTCGTCGTAGAGCCCGAAGGGCGAACTCGTGCCGTCGGCTATGGCGCTCGCATGATGCAGCTTCAAACGCACCCGTCCCGTCATGCGCTCGGCGAGCGCCGCGTTGAAGGCATCGATCGCGCGGCGCAGCGGCGAAGGCCACAGCCCGTCGTAGACGAGTTCCGCGTACTTCTGATCGAGCGTGGCTTTGAAGCGCAACTCATCGCGGGTGAGTACGAGGCGTTCGAGCGCCTTGTGGGCGGCGATCAGCGCGATCGATCCCGGGCACTCGTAGACTTCGCGCGACTTGACGCCGATGACGCGGTCTTCGATGAGATCGATGCGACCGATGCCGTGCGCGCCGGCCCGGGCGTTGAGCGCCGCGACCATCGCCGCGCCGCGCGCGCCCTCGAACGCCGGCACGCCGCCCTCGAAATCGATAACGACGTGTTCGGCTTCCGCGGGCTGCGCCGCCGTGCCGGCCGTCCACGCGAAAGCGTCTTCGGGCGGCGCGTGCCAGGGGTCTTCGAGCACGCCCGCTTCGATCGAGCGGCCCCAGAGGTTGGCGTCGATCGAATACGGCTTATCCACGGTTGAACTGACCGGCACGCCGTTGGCTTGCGCGAACGCGATCGCATCGGGCCGCGAGAGCGGGTTGTCGCGCAGCGGCGCGAGCGTGCGGATCGATGGATCGAGCGCGCGCACCGCGAGCTCGATGCGGACCTGATCGTTGCCTTTGCCCGTGCAGCCGTGCGCGACCGCGTCGGCGCCGTAGCGGTGGGCGTTCTCAACCAACAGCGCCGAGATCAGCGGGCGTGAGAGCGCGGCCGAGAGGGGGTAGACGCCTTCGTAGAGAGCATTGGCGCGGAGGGCCGGCAGCGCCATCTCTTCGATGAAGCGTTCCTTGGCATCGGCGAGGACCGCGTCGTACGCGCCGAGCGCGAGCGCCTTGGCCTTGACCTCGTCGAGCGCGGCCGAGGCGCCCGCGCCCGCGGTGCCGTCGCTCTCGCCCAGATCCAAGGTCAACGCGATGACGCGGTGACCGTCGGTCACGTATTTTTTGAGCAGGACGGACGTATCCAAGCCGCCCGAATACGCTAGCACGATCGTGCTCATTACAGGGGATCCTCCGAACGCATGTCTTCGAAACGTTGTTTGACGACCGGCAGTTTTGCCGGGTCGTCGAGTAAAACGAGCACGGTGTCGTCGCCACCGATCGTGCCCATCACTTCGCGCCAATCCGCTTCATCGATGGCGGAGGCGACGAGCATCGCGCTGCCGGGCGGCGTCCGCAGCACGATCTGGTTGAGGCTGCCGCGGCAATCGCGCACGAGTTCGGCGATCACGCGGTGCAGCCGGCTCGCGTAGCCCTTGCCGAGACCGGGCTCCACGTACTTGAATTGCGTGCCGTTGCCGTTCTTTAGCGGAACTTTTATCAAGCCCAGATCCTTGATGTCGCGGGAAACCGTGGCCTGCGTGACTTCGTAGCCTTGCTGGTCGAGTAAATGCGCGAGTTCTTCTTGCGAGTGGACGGGGCGCGTCGCGATCAGCGACAGGATCGCGCGCTGACGAGTCGATTTCATCAAACGGGCATTCCTTTGAGGTCGGTGAGGAGCGCGACGAGGAGCGCCTTCTGCGCGTGGAGCCGGTTCTCGGCCTGATCGAAGACGATGCTCCGCGGTCCGTCCATCACGGCGGCGGTTACTTCTTCGCCGCGGTGCGCGGGTAGGCAGTGCATGAAGATCGCGTGCTTGGCGGCCGCCGCGAGTAGCGTTTCGTCGACGCGATATGGTAAGAGCGCGGCTGCGTTGCGCTCGGCCAAATGCTCTTCACCCATCGAAGTCCAGACGTCCGTGTAGATAACGTCGACGTCGCGAACCGCGCGGACCGCGCTCGTGAACGCGCGGGCGACGGCACCGTGCGGTTTGCCGAGCCGCTGCAGGTGGGTGAGAAAGGCTTCGCTCGGCCGATGCGACGGCGGCGAGCCGAAGGACACCGAGATGCCGCTCAGCATGGCCGCTTCGGCCAGCGACGCGGCGACGTTGTTACGGCCGTCGCCGACGTAGGCCAGCCGTAGGCCGGCGAGGGTGTCGAAGCGCTCTTTGATGGTCAGCAGGTCGGCGAGGGCTTGGCACGGGTGGGCCGCCGCGGAGAGGCCGTTGATCACGGGCACCGTCGCGGCCCGCGCGAAGCGCTCGAGCGGCTCGTGGGCGTGGGTGCGGATCAGGATGCCGTCAACGTAACGTGACAGCACGCGGGCCGCGTCTTCGGGCGTTTCCCTGGTGCCGACCATGAAGTCCGTGCCCTGCGCGATCAGCGCGTGTCCGCCGAGCTGGGTCATCCCGACTTCGAAGGAGACCCGCGTCCGCAGGGACGGTTTCTCGAAGAGCATGCCCAGGGTCCGGCCGCGCAGGAGCGGCAGCTGGTCCGCCGTCCGCCCACCTTTGAGGTGGGACGCCAACGTCAGCACCGTCCCGATTTCCAGGGCGGAGAGGTTGCTGACGGTCAGGACGTGCCGCCCCTTCAGGGAGACGGCATCAGACGCAGAGGAGAGCATGAGCCTGTATATTTATACACAAATAGCATAAAAATGCAAGGACCCCGCCGGGCTTTGCCCATAAGGGGCCGTCTGCCCATAAAAGGCCGTCTGCCCATAAATTGAGGTGGCTGCCCATAAGATCGAGAAACGGCCCCGGGCTAGCCGGAAATCGTCTCGGCCTCCGCACCACGACGATCCGAAGTGCGATACGATAGCGGGCGGTGTTGCGCTACCTCGCGATCCGCCTCGGCGTGTTCTAGTACGTGCTCTTGCACTTGGGGCACACCCTCGGGTCCTGGCCCTTGTGGGAGTCAATCGTGTTCACACCGTTCGCAGCGGTAGCCCCACAACTGCACTCTTGGCATACCCGCAGACCATACCCAGTGGGAATATCCGTCAACTCTATGCCCAAAAGGTTAACGCCTTGATCACATCCCTATAATTTGGGAGACGCCGGGGCTGGTGAAGATCTGCGAGAATCCGGTGGACGCTCACCGCCACTTTCCGCGCATCGATCCGGCGACGATCATGCTCGTGCACGACGGCGAACGAATGCTGCTGGGTCGCCAGCCGGGCTGGCCACCCGGCATGTATTCGACGCTGGCGGGTTTTGTCGACGCGGGTGAGAGCGCGGAAGCCGCGGTCGCACGCGAGGTGTTCGAAGAGGCGGGCGTGCGCGTTTCGGGGGTTACCTATTTCGGCTCGGAATCGTGGCCGTTTCCGCGCTCCCTGATGCTCGGGTTTTTCGCGCGGGCCGAGTCGACCGCGATCGTGCGAGGCGACGAACTCGAAGACGTGCGCTGGTTCTCGCCGGACGAAGGCCGCGAGCTACAACGTACGCTAGCCCGCCGCATGCCCGGCGCCGACACGATCGCGCGCCGGCTGATCGCGAGTTGGCTCGACGAACGCGCCGAAGCGTGACCTCTATCGGGCTGCAAGGGCATCAACCTTTCGTTCTAGCGCGAGGAGACGTGCGGCGTCACGGGCGCGCTGCGCTTCGTCGCGGGCGCGCTGCGCTTCGTCGCGTGAAAAGCGCGCCGCATCGCTCGTCAAGCGTTCGCGGAGGTTGCGATGTTCCGCTTGCAGGCCGAGATTTTCCTGATGGAGCGCTCGATGCTCGGCGTACAGGCCGTGGTTTTCCACGGCGAGCGCCTTGATCGCCGCCAGGGCCACGCCGTCCTCGTCGATGCTCGTGATGTGGCGGTCGTCTTCGCCGACGCCGAAGGCCGCATAGAAATCCTGCGCCATCGGGCCGACGTGCCGCACGCCGTGTTCCGCAATGTAACTCCACTCGGTGACGGGCAGTTTTGCGACTTTCGCGAGCACGGCGGCATCGTCGAGCGTCGTGACGCCGGTTTTCATGGCGCGATCGCTCAGCGACGCCCACGCGCCCGAACCGGGGTTGAGCTTCACGCCCGTCTTTGCCGACGCGTCGGTGAAGAGATAGAAGCCGCCCGAGGCGCGAGCCACGAATTGATAGGGCGCGGTCGACTGCACTTCTGCCGTGCCGTTGTTATCGCTCCAGACGAATGTGCCGTCGTGACGGGCCTTCGCCTGGGTGCCGGCAGCGAAGCTGCCGGTGCCGTTGGCGGCGTTGAGGTAGCCACCCGGAATCGTCGCGAATTTTCCCGTCGCGGAGCTACTCGAGCCGCCGCCGACGGCCGCCGACGATGCGGTCGCCGAATTGAGATAGCCGCCCGCCACGACACCGTACTCTCCGGCCGCCGTATTGTGGTCGCCGCCGGCGACCACTGCGTACGTGCCCCCGGAGGAGACGTTGTTGTTAAGGCCGCCGCCGATGAAGGCGTCGTTTGCGGCGACCTTGTTCGTATCGCCCGCGCCGATGAAGGAGTCGGTGCCAGAGGAGCTGATCACATTCGATACGCCGGCACCGACGAAGGAGGCCGAGCCGGACACGCTGTTCGTATCGCCCGCACCGATAAACGAGTCGACCCCGGAAACTTGATTCCTAGGGACGGTGCCATAATCAAGGATTGCCGCATTTGCCGAACCACCCGCACCGATGAAGGAGCCTTTTCCCGAGACTTCGTTGAGGTCGCCGGCCCCGATAAACGAGTCCTCACCGGAAGCGATGTTTGCTGGATCAAACGGCTGATAGTTATTCCGGAACCCATACACCTCACCACCTGCGCCGACGAACGCTCCATCCCCGCTTGCGACAATGTCTGCACCGGCCCCGATGAAATCGTCGACGCCGGTACTGGCATTGAACGCTCCGCCGCCAATGAACGCCCTGATGCCCGAAGTCCCGTTGTAAATTCCGCCTCCGATGGCATCGTCGCCTGAGCACGCAGCGTTCGAATCGCCTCCGAGCACGGCGCTCGTTTCTCCATCTGCAATATTGTATTGGCCGCCGCCAACGAAGGAGAAGTCTCCCGTACCGGTACACCGTGGGGGGTCGAACCTAGGGCGAATGCGTCGCACTTGCGTCGCGGAACTCGCGTGAGCGCGCGGCGCTGAAGTGCCGGGGGACGGCACATGCGCCCTCGACTGATCCGACGCCGCCAACGGCGGCGGGGCCAAGATCGGCCCGACACAGGCGACGCAGATGGACGCGAATAGAAGTTTCCGCACGCGTTAGCCTTCCTTCAACGAGTAGTGAGCGATGTCGCGATCTACGCGGTATTCCGGCGCGCTATCGGGCGACAAGGGCATCCACCTTTCGTTCGAGCGCGAGCAGGCGCGCGGCGTCTAAAGCACGCCGTACTTCGTCGCGAGCGCGCTGAGCTTCGTCGAGAGCAAAGCGCCCCGCATTGCGCGCGAGGCGTTCGCGCAGGTCACGATTCTCCGCGTGCAGATCGAGGTTCTCTTGATGGAGCGCTCGATTGTCGGCGTGCAGGCCGTGGTTTTCCGCGGCGAGCGCCTTGGTCGCCGCCAGGGCCACGCCGCCTTCGTCGATGCTCGTGATGTGACGGTCGTCTTCTCCGACGCGGAAGGCCACGTAGAAATCCTGCGCCATCGGGCCCACGTGCCGCACGCCTCGTTCCGCGGTATAGCTCCACTCGGTTACCGGAAGGGCCCAGACCCTCGCGAGCATGGCGGCGTCGTCGATGGCCACGACGCCGGTTTTCGTCGTGCGGTCGCTGAGCGACGCCCATGCGCCGGAGCCCGGGTTGAGTCTCACTCCCGTCTTTGCCGTCGCGTCGGTCGAGAGATAGAAACCGCCCGAGGCGCGAGCCACGAACTGGTCGGGCGCCGTCGACTGCACTTCCGCCGTGCCGTTGTTGTCACTCCAAACGAACGCGCCGTTGTGGCGTGCCTTCGCCTGCGTGCCGGCTGCGAAGCTGCCGGTGCCGTTGGCGGCGTTGAGGTAGCCGCCGGGGATCGTCGCGTAGGCTCCGGTCGCCGAGCTACTCGAGCCCCCGCCGACGGCCGCCGCGCTTGCGGTCGCCGAGTTGTGATAGCCACCTGCCACGGACCCGTACGCTCCCGACGCCGTATTGCCGTCGCCGCCCGCGATCTCGGCGTTCGTGCCGTATGCGACATCGTTGAGTCCAGCGCCGATAAAGATGTCACTCGCACCCACGTAGTTTGAATCGCCCGCGCCGACGAACGAATCGATTGCTTCGATGTAATTCGTCTTACCGTTGCTGGGCGTAGTCAGGTATCCGCCTGCGCCGATGAACGACTTGCTAGCGTTCACATAGTTTCGATCGCCCGCACCAATGAACGAGTCTACCCCGGAAATTTGATTACCCGGAGGGTTCCCACCGCTCGCGGCATACGACGAACCGCCCGCGCCAATAAAAGAGCCTTGTCCCGAGACTTGGTTGAGGTCGCCCGCACCGACGAAAGAGTCCTCACCGTAAGCGACGTTTCCGGGCTGCGACGGCTCATCGGCTTGCAGGGCGAAATAAACCTCGCCGCCCGCGCCCACGAAAGCTCCATCCCCGCTCGCGGCGTTGTCTGCACCGGCCCCGATGAAATCGTCGACGCCGGTACTTCCATTGGACACTCCGCCGCCGATGAACGCCCTGATACCCGAGGTCCCGTTGCCCGATCCGCCTCCAATTGCGTCATTGTCTGAGCACGCAACGTTCGAAAAGCCGCCGAGCACGGCGCTACTTAGTCCACCTGCACTATTGGCTTCCCCGCCGCCAAGGAAGGAATTCGGTCCCGGACCCGTACAGGTTGGGACGCTAGCTGGATGCCGCCGTCGAACTTGCCGCGTGGCACTCGCTTGAGCTCGCGGCGCTAGGGTGCCGGTACGCGGCGCGTGCACTTTCGACTGATCCGCCGCCGTCAATGGCCCCGAAGCCAAGATCGGCGCAACGCAGGCGATGCAGATGGACGCCAAGTGAAGCTTCCGCACGAGTAGGCCTTCCTTGCCGGATGGCAGTCGATGTGACGATCGAGGTGCCAACGGTCGCTTACCGGGACGCGAGGGCATCCACCTTCCGTTTGAGCGCGAGCAGACGCGCATTGTACGTGCCTGCAGGTCGCGGTTCTCAACCTCGAGCGCCTTGATCGAGGCCAGCGCCACCCCGTCCTCGTCGATGCTCGTGATGTGGCGGTCGTCTTCGCCGACGCCGAAGGCCGCGTAGAAATCCTGGGCCATCGGGCCGACGTGCCGCACGCCGTGCTCGGAAGTATAGCTCTACTCGCTGACGGGCAGGGCGGCGACCTTCGCGAGCACGGCCGCGTCGTCAAGCGCAGTAATGCCGGTCTTCATCGCGCGATCGCTCAGGGATGACCATATGCCCGAACCTGGGTTGAGCCTGACTCCTGTCTTTGACGTTGCGTCGGTGTACAGATAGAACCCAGCCGAGGCGCGAGCCACGAATTGATAGGCCGCCGTAGACTGCACCGCCCGAGCTCCGAAGAACGTCGTACCAGCTGAGCGAGACCGACCGGGCGAGCTACGACATTCTCGTAAACTCGGTACGGTCGAGCCTGTCCGATGGAAACGTCGACAAGCTTCGCGCCGAAGGCGCACGGCTGAGGTTTCATGAGGCGGTGGACTTGTTGATACTGTCGCTGCGGACAGCGTAGCGAGAATTGGAGGCGTCGCTAATTCGCTGGATCTTCTTTAAACGTGTGAAACTTTGAGGCCTGACCCAAGTCCAAGATATTGGCCGCGCCGCAGAGTTGATTCCATCGTAGGTCGCCTTGCGGTTCGGAGAAACACGCCACGGTGGAGATTCGATCTCTCTTCCCAAAGCCCGTGTCGTAGGTCAATGTGATCTTGACGGAGGCATTCTCATATCCGCGGAGTAGCAGCGCTCTCTCCTTCGGGGAAAACGAGTTTCGCAGGCCGACGATGATGTAGTGTGTGGCGCCCGGCTGAACGGTGCCGTCACCGGGGGATTCAAGGTTTCCGATGAGGGGCTTACCGATGGACCTATGTCTCCGATCGAGCAAGACTCGAGTGAAGTTCAACGTAATGGAATAACTAGCTGGGACGTGCCCGCCATTTGAAACCGGTAGAGCAAACGTTCCGAGTTCTTGGCTCTCGAGCGGGCCGAGCGAGAGATAAGCCCTGTCTCTGACTTCAAGTGCTCTTGTTTGTTCGTTGGCTGATTCGATTTGCGCTTTCCACACGCCCAACGTGAGACTAACAAAAATGATTAACGAAACGAGGGAAGCCGCGGAAATTGCAACTGCCGTGCAGCCGATCCAAAAAATTCTAGCGTTGAATCCCTCTTGGCGCTTGTGGAAGTCTTCTTGCCGCTTGTCGAGGTCTTCTTGACGCTTTGCGTTTGCTTCGAACTGTGCGATGAGCGACTCTGGAATTTGTAGCTCGATGTTCGTTATAGCTGGCGGACCAGGGGTCGGTTGTGGCTCCATTTGAGCGTTGAGGTTGGCTACTGGGCCAATAGCCTCCGCGACGGCATAACGGATCGATTTCACGAAGGCGCTGCGGACAGCTTCAACGACGGCTCGGAGGAAGCTATATATGGTTCGTGGTGCGTCCAATAGTAAGCGCCTCAATCGCAGTCGACCCTGTACGAAACGGGACGGTGAGTTGCTTGCTGGGTGGATCAGATTGCCTCCCAGGACGTCGCGCCGAAATCCCAAGCTCGTAGACGCGCTAACAAGGCGGAGTAAGTTGGCAAGGCCTGTACACAGAAGCTCTTTCACCCCGAGCGGCCGGCATCGTTGGCGAATCCGGACGCGTGAAGAGACCCGCGCAACACGATCAGCGCTTCGGAGTCGAGACGCGAGGAAGCCCCGGTGAGGCCGGTGCGGAAATCTTACTCGAAAATTGCCGCGTTCCGCGAGCGTCCCGATGAATTCTTAACATTCCGTTGTTGAAGAGCGGGCGCTCGTCGCCAGCCACTATCGCAGCACCTGCCGCGCGAGTTCACCTCCACGGAATTCACCGGGCGCACAGGCTGTGGATTGGATTCGCGCCGCTCTGCCCACAAGAAATTCGAGTTATGAACGGGGTGCGGGTCGGCAATTCACCGGGGACCTCAGAAGAGCGGGGTATGACGACCGACGAGACCTACACGTTGATCCTTACAAAAGGAACGCATTTGATTTCCGGTACGGCCGCGGAGACCGTGCGATCGGCCATCGAAGCGGGCGAACCGCTGGTGCACATCGGCCTCGATCCCTTCGGGAACGTCGATCCCGAGCGGACGACGACCATCGCTGTGCGCCACGTGGTCGCGCTTACGAAGAACGCGCCGGCACGCGGCACGAGTTTGGCGGGCACCGGTTCGATGCAGAACGTAGCCGCGTTCCGCGGCCGGCGGACAGGACGTTAGACGAACGCCGTGACGCGGGGCGTTAGGCGAAGAGCGCGACGCGGGCGGCGTCGTCGAGGATGGCCGCGAAGCGTTGAACCAAGACCCAGGATCGTTGCATGCGCGCGACCCGCTCGTTGCCTTGGGCGTGCACGGCCACGAACACCTGGATCAACCGTGCTGCAAGGCCGTCGACCGGCGTCGATTCCGCCGCGCATCGACCGCAGATCATCGCGAGAAATGCATCTGGCACGAACGACGATAGCGTCGGATCGAGCCGTGCGACGACGAGTTCGAGCAACTCCTCGGGGATCGCGTAGCCCGGCCACAGCTCGGAATCGATGGAGACGCGCGAGCGCACGGATTGCCAACTGTGGTCGAACGCCTCGAGTTCCCGCGACTCGCGGATTGCCGTCTCCCGCATGCGGACGGATTCCTCGGGCGCATAGGCATCGAGCCATGCTAGCGTCGTCGCTTGCGATGCGCCGCGATCGAGTTGCGGCGCGTGACACAGGCAGCAGCGGTCGAGGGCCGCGACCTCCGACATGGCGGCGTCGGACGGTTCGAGGCCGTAGTCGCGGAGATCCGACACATCGGCGAGCATGAGACCTGCATCCTAGCGCGCGGCGAGCGCCGCCGCTAGGCGAACGCCCGTTCGTAGTTCCCGTGTCCGGCGACAAAGCCCAAGATATGGTGTGCAGCTCTCGCCAGGCGAGGTCCGAGGCCGTTTCGCGTTCTCCGCGGATAGCCGGTCGCCGCGCTACCCAGCCGGCCACGGGCGGCATCGATGTCGCGGGCGAGGCCACCTCGCAGCCGGGGCCGGTGCGCGAAAATCGTCCGCTCCCGCCGAATCTATACGTAATGGGTGTCCGCAGTCACGCGGCGCCGTGCGGGAGGCCACACCATCCGTGAAGGTCGTCATTCTGGCCGGGGGACTCGGGACTCGGCTTTCAGAGGAAACCGCGATCAAGCCGAAACCAATGATCGAGGTCGGCGGGAAGCCGATCCTCTGGCACCTGCTCAACATCTACTCGGCCGCTGGCTTCGATGAGTTCGTGATCGCGCTCGGGTACAAGCAAGAGGTCGTCAAGGAGTATTTTCACTCGTTCTATTCCGTCAACAACGACCTCTCGGTCGACCTGGCAACGGGCGAGACGACGATCCGGCAGCGGATGCCCGAGCGCTGGAAAGTCCATTTGATCGACACGGGCTTGACGACGCAGACCGGCGGGCGCATCAAGCGCCTACGGGACATCATCGGCGGCGAAACCTTCATGTGCACCTATGGTGACGGCGTCGCGTCGATCGACGTCGATCGGCTCATGCGTTTTCACTACGATCGTGGCCGGGAGGCGACCCTCACCGCCGTGCGTCCGCCCGCACGTTTCGGCGCGCTCGACATCGAAGGCGACCGCGTCGCGACGTTCATCGAGAAGCCGCAGGCCAGCGAAGGCTGGATCAACGGCGGGTTCTTCGTCTTCGAACCCTCGATCTTCGATCGCATCGACGGCGACCAGACGCTACTCGAGCACGAACCGCTTGCGCAACTCGCGCGCGACGGCCAGCTCTCGTGTTATCGGCACGAGGGCTTTTGGCAACCGATGGACACGGCGCGCGACCGGCGTCTGCTCGAAGAACTGTGGGCGTCGGGGAATCCGCCCTGGGTGAGGCCACGTGTACGATTGGCGTGAGCGCCGCGTGCTCGTGACCGGCGCGACCGGCATCGTGGGCAGTCACCTGTGCCAGGCTCTTTTGGAACGGGGCGCGCAGGTCGTCGCACTCGTTCGCGACGACGATCCGCAGTCGTCGTTCTATCGCGACGGGATCGCGCCGCGCTGCTCGATCGTCCGTGGCGAACTGCAGCGTTATGAAGATGGAATGCGTGCGCTCAACGCCTACGAGATCGAAATCGTTTTCCATCTCGGCGCCCAGACGCTCGTCGGCACGGCGCTGC
>Ga0209611_10010381_pt1 | contig 13746 bp, 10 predicted proteins | sample S1TSphgellanicum_3_FD_187693 | JGI IMG/M metagenome (GOLD analysis project Ga0209611, IMG submission 187693) | Host-associated microbial communities from peat moss isolated from Minnesota, USA - S1T2_Fc - Sphagnum magellanicum MG (SPAdes) (version 2) | ecosystem: Host-associated > Plants > Peat... | reverse complement strand
ATTTTCAAATACCTGCCCCAACACTGGTCTTTTTTCACCTGCATCCCCTTCAAGACTTAATCTTCTTTCAACCACTATAGTTAGAGGTCTACTACAGTCTTCATGAATGCCTTCTGTTGCTGTCAGAAAGTCTATATAGGGATCAAATAATGTCTTCCTAGGGATCATATAATAAGATGCGTGTTCAATAGTAGACAGAACTGTAATTAAAATTTAGCATTTGATTGTGTCCCTGCATCCCTGAACATGTATGGAATATGCACTGCAACTCAAGCCTGACACCAACCAGATTGGAAAGTCGTCATAAAGAGATCAGAACTGGGCCAGTGAGAACAAAAGTCAAATTTCAACTACTATCATATAAGTTATAAAAACTTATTAATACTGGTAAAGGCACCATGAGTTTTTTGGTGCCAAATTTTCACAAAATTTCCACCTTAAAGTTTTTTATAGCTTTATTCTGTAACAAATTCCCTATATTAAAAAGTTTCCAAATTTTCAAAAGAAATAATTTTTTGGCCAAAAATTGTGGCACACTTTTTACAACAGTCTTTTTTTGGGGCAGTTTTTCTGGACAGGTTGAAAATCTTTTTTAAAATGTTCATAAATTCATGTTAAGTCTTTTCTGTGATGATCACTACTGATGCTACATCAGAAAACTGGGGAAAAAACTGCTTGTACCAGTGTTGTCCGGTTCTGGTTTTTGGGCCCTTTACCACTTATATGGATTGCCAGTTCTAAATTTAGAAGAGAAAACAGAACTGGAACCAGAATCAAGAACCAGCTTCTGGCTTGAATTGGAACCAGCCCCAAAACTTGTTCTAAATAGGTTTTGATTCTTCATTTTCTAAATACTCAAATTTTAATTAACTAATTAATTAATTGTCCACCTGGGGTTAGACCAGTGTTTTTTTTTCAAGTTTTTATGTTGCACCAAATCGGCCACAAGAGGAGTTAGCTAAATTTTGCTACAAGACAAATTGGCAAGTAGAACAATTAATGAGGAATCCTTCTATATTTTTGTGATCCTCTAGAACCTACTAGTTTACCCTAAGGTCAGTTTCATCATTAAATAATTGTCAAAATAGTGAAATGAATTTTTTTGGAAATATGAAGTTGTCCTGTTGAAAATCATCATAATTATCATAAGCTACACTCCGAATAATTTCACTACTCATATCACAATTTTATAGTAGAAGATGGAAAAAATAATAATCTCAAAATTTAAAAACCAATTAATTATTCATTTTGTCAGTGTGGAAACTGACCCTAGGCTAAGGTATGTAAACTCAACAATTTTCTACAAAGAAAACTATCAAGTTGCCAAGAAAGCTAGAAATCAGCCAAATTTCTTGGCAATTTCATTGGTTTCTTCCTAGAAGTCTGGTGAAAGTTTTGGAACTTTTTCACAATAGACTTTCACCATATCACTGGACCCTTTTTTTTGCAACATGGTGAAAATTCTCCAAAAAAAATAATGTTGGGTCGACATATTAGTTAAATATAGACCTTTTTTTAATAATAAACTTAGGGGTGGGGTTGGGGGTTGGATTAGGCATGTAGCTATTACTTTTGGAATGTGTCTCATGTATGCAAGTTTTTTTTGGGGGTTTAGGTGTGTAATTGATATAGGTGGTCATTTTTTATTAGTCATACAACTACTAAGTAGAAAAATATCAATTTTGGATTGTGCATGGCTAGATAAAACTAGATCTGGTTTGGAATCAGCCTCCTGGGAATTTGTTTTTGCAAAATTGGGACTCTTAAACTATGACAAACCATGCCTAAAACCAGACTGGATGTTTTATCAAATTAAAGAAAATCCTTGCACCAAAACAAAGGTTCTTTCACATTTTAAAAAAATGTTGGAACCAAGACGAAATGTTCTCTTGAAAAGTTAGAATCCAACAACACTAGTTCCAACTCCTAACCAATTTGGGTGTCCAATTTAAGGGCCAGAGTGAACCAACACTCACCAATGCAGCAGTTGGCAAAAACTTGTTCTGAGTTAGTTTAGTAGGAAAAAAAAAACTGTTCTCTTTTTTTTTCCCTTTTCTTCTTTTTCCTTTCTTCCTATTTATTGATCCTACCTATCTTTGGCAAGGACAAATTGACCCCCGTATTGGGATCTTGGTAAAAACCAGTGTTGGGCGGTTCTCACTTGTTGGCTAAAAATCGACGCCAGTTTTAAGTCCGGTTTTCAATGAGAACCGGCAAAGAAAACCACCATGAGAACTTACTTGGTTCTCATTGGGTATCAAATTTGAAAACCAGACCGGTTGTCATGATAAAAAGTAAATAAATAAGTAATAAATAATACTAGTAAATAGTAAATAAGAAGTAAGAGTAATAATTCAAAAAACTAGTAAAATAATAAGTAAGAAATAAGAATAATAGTAAATAGTAAGTAAAAAGTAAGAATAAAAATTTAAAAATTAAACTTGCTGTTTATGAAAGTAAAATGTTAAAAGTTAAAATTTAAAAAAAGTAAACTTACTGTTTATGGAGGCAGGTGCCACATTAGGATTAAGGGTTAGGGTTAGTGCACTAACCCTAACCCTAATGTGATGGCTGCCACCCTTTAGGGTTAGAGTTGAAGTTTAGTTATGAAAAGAGTCCAAACTTCCTCTTAAGTCCTCTTTGATCCTACTCAGTATTACACATCCAAATTTTTGTTTTTTTCTATTCTCAAGCACTCTTGTTTTTCTTAGATTTTTTTAATTTTAAAATATTGGCTTATGTTTGTGTTATTCTTAATTCTAGTTTTGGTTTTTTATTTTGTTTTGAATTGTAGTTTGTAATTTTTAAGTTGTGTTTTTTTTTTTCTTTTTTGAAAAAAAGCTTTTGGCCTGCTCCCTCCCCCTCAAGTTTGCTTTTGTAAGTAGTCTTTAGAGCTACATGCAACAAGCAAAAGCCAGCAAATACCGTAAGGTTTTTTTTGTAATTTCATTTTTTATTTGATAATTTTTGAATTTTTGAATTTTTTAGCTTTAGTTTCTCAATTTTTTGTACAATACGATAAGGTAAACTAACCCATCTCTAGACATTAACCTATCACCAAATATTTTGGTAGATCTTTCTCAATTCTTCTCCATTTTGAGTGATTTAGAATGTTATAAGAACACGTTTTCAAGCTTTACAAATCATCTTTGAAATGCAAAGCCAAAGGAGCAACCAAAAAAGAGTAATAAGGAAGAAAAAAAAAATCGAATTACAAAAGATATTTTTTCATTTTTCTTCATTTTGACCCTTCATACTTCATCAATGCATAACTTTCTTGTTTTTTGTCCAAATTGAGCAATTTAAGCTTCATCAATGCATAACTTTATCATTTTTTGTCCAAATTGAGCAATTTAAACTGCTTCACAATTGCCATCTTAAGCTTTACAAATCATCTTGTAACTTTAAAGGCAACAAAAATATATTTAAGGATTTTTTTACGGGTTCGAAAATAGGCTTTGAGTTGTTCAATCAAAATATTTCTATAGAAACAACGCGCCCAACTTCAGGGGCCATAACTTTCTTGCCTCTAATCTATTTTTGTCAATTTTTAGTGCAATCAATGCACAAAAAGGAAGGCTCTATCTACTCTTTGGAGACCATAAACAATGGGGCCTTCTTGCAAAAGTGGCCAAAAACCATACCTTAAATGTATTATGACTAGCCTCTCTACCCTACCATTTATTTCTGTTTTGATTTTGTAGGAAAGGGAAAGAAGATAATAAATTGTCTTTAAAACTTTTAAGTTCTATTTCTTTGGAGCTACAAGCAACAAACAAAAGACAACAAGCAAAGTAAGGTTTTTTTTTTTAAATTCATTTTTTATTTGATCATTTCTGAAGTTCTTTATTTTTAATTTCACATTTTTAATTTTTTGTACAACACAATAAATTTTATTTTTGGTTTGATTTTGTAGGAAAGGGAAAGAAGACAAGAAATTGTCTCTAAAACTTGTAATTTTTATTTATTTTATTTTTCTTTATAAAAATAATTAATCCTTTAAGTTATCTTTCTTTTTTGGTTTGAACTTATTTTCTTAAAACATTCTTTTGTATTTGATTTGTAGTTTTGTGAATAGCTTGTTTAATTAATTAATTTAAACTTATTTTTAGCTTTCATTTATTTTATTTACAAGTTAGCCTTGATTGTTAGAAGGAAATTGGTAATTGTTTGAAGGGACAATAATAGTTTCCATTTAGTTTTTATTCTTTGCATTAGGCCTAGAAATGAGTTATTGTTGTTATTTTTGTAAATTTTCTCTCCCCTTGATCCTTGATTACTCTCTTTACCTCTGCCTTTTTGTTCATTAATTTTATAATTTGCAAACCAAAAACATATAAAAAACTTTACAAAAACCTTTTGATTTGAAGGAAATAACTTGTAATATTTTAGATTTTGATTGATGGAAGTTGAAAATTTGCATTGCTTGCTACTATTTTTTACATTACTTTTAATGGAATGATCAAGTGCAAGTAAAACTACTAAAGAGGAAATTGAGATTAAACTTTTTCAAAATGAAAAATTGATGGATTAAATCCGTAATAGAAACTTCAATTGAGAATTTGAAATTACACATTCAAAGATTGTTCTAGAAGCCTGAAGGTAGAAATGCCATTTGTTGGGCTTTCAATGTGATCAATCATAATAAACCTATGGATGGCAAAACTTTTCAAGTCATGAAATGTCATTTGTGCTATAAAACACTTGTGCTATATAATCCAAAAATAAAACTAAGGGACTAATTTCATATTAAAAGACTAATGGGATATCAATTTTGAAAAAACACGTGGATGTAGAACATGGTTTGCTTGTAAAAAAACTTGAAGAAGTGAATAATTTAGTGAGAACTCAAGGTGAAAGACATCCAACTAAAAAGAAGCAAAATGTGTCTTCATTTGAAATTTCTAAATTTTTTTTGCAAAATTTCCTTACAAGAAGGATGAAGTGTAGTAGAAACAATTTCTTGAATATCTAGCCTTATTAATTGTTAAGAGTCATTTGTTTGTACATTTTTTGGAAAGTTTGTGGTTGAAGTGATTTACTTTGCAATTGAATCCTCGCATCGTTTTCCAAGTTCAAGAAAAAGTTTTTCATGGGAGATTTTGCCAAACTTGGTTCAAAAAACAAAAGATGTTTATGTTTTACAAGAATTTTTCGATGTATGTCAACTACCACATGTTTTGATTTGTGGATATCAAAAGGCACTTATGACATTTTTGCCTTGGTTATTAACTTTCTAAATGAAAATTAGCAATCCAAGAAAATGGCAATTGGTATTTTTGAAACAACAAAAACAATGAGTCAAACTTAACTAGATTTTGAAAGAGCTATTGGATTCTTATGGGTTAAACAAGAAAATCATTGCTTATGTAAAAGATGAAAGGACAAACTTAAACTCTATTACCACAGATCTCGAATTTGTTGTTAATTGTGAGGTTTTGGGGTTGGAAAAAAGTTTCAATGGCACTTGTTTTGGTCATTCATTTTCCAAAACCCATTAGTATGCCATTGTTGAAGAGAAGGTATGCAAAAATCTTAAGTATGTCTCAATCAAATCTACAAAGTCTGATATCTAGAAGTGTGTAACTTGGCCAAAGAAATTTGGAAAAGGAAGACAAGAGTGGATGAAAACTTATATTGAGTTTAGAGTTCAACCAAGGAAACTGAATACACCTATTAAGATAAGGTAAATGTTTTTTTATTCATCTTTTTATGTTGAGTATTTTGTATTTTTGAGTAAATATTTTTTTCTAAAAATTTTATTGATTATCTCAATTTTTTTGCAAGTTTGCAAGCATAGTAATATTATTCCAAGAATTGTTTCTTTTTCATGGAGCTATTATCATGTGTTACAACATGCAAATTAATGTTCAATGTCTAGCCATGTTCTTCTTCCTATTACATGGTTCATTTGTTAAATAATAGTTGATTTTTTGAGCCTTGTTGATTTTGCTTGTCTTGAACCAATTTGCTAAACATTGGTTATTATCAAATGCTTTGAATTCTACCATCACCATATTATCTAAAGCCAAAGATGAAATGCATTTGAGACCTTCTTTTGAATCCTTTGTGGATGATGACATTGGGCTTTCTTTAGAGTTAGCAACTCTTGTTTCTAATATTAAGTCAAAAGTGGGCAAATGCAAGATAAAGTGGTTCACTTTTTATGTCACAAGGCAAATTTTGCAAGGGCATTGTGATTAGAAGTTTCATTACTATGCACATATATTTCAATTTGATCTTAGGGACTTGGGTTTAAATTGTCAACTTAATTATAAAACTGAAGATATAATTTTTTTGCATAACTCATTAGGATCCACTCATGGTTGGGGTACCAAAAAAGGGAAAAAAAAACTTAAGGACTTTTTTGAACTACTTTTTACAAATAACATTTACATGAAACAAATTTAAATGAAAAAATTGAATATTCCAATATAAGATAATTCCTGTGTTAATGGTGATTTTTCACATTCATACATAATTGTGTATGAATATTTTGGTTTAATGCTAGAAATGTAGAAAATCCCAGAAAATCCCTAAATGAGTTTCAATGGACAACCAAACATGTTTTTTTGCAAGATTATTTTTTGCACATGTGACCTATACATCTAAAGTTAAACATTTTGAACCCATTGAACATAATTTTTTATCAAATGGTTTTTAAAATGAGTCCTTTGTTTTGCAACCCTTTCCTTCAAAATTTCAAGACTTTGAAATTTTTTTTTGATTTAATTTTTCATCAAATTCATCCAATGAACATGTACTTTCATAAAAGGGGGAATGTTTTTATTGTACAAAAAGCTTTAAATCAATTGTATGATTTCATGCATTCCTTTTGATTCCTTTGAAAAAAATGTTTTTTATACACTTGATTACTTTAGTTTACAAAACTCAAAATGACATTTACATAGTATCCAATTTATTTTAAAATATTTTTATTAATTTAAGAAAACATCATTTTATTTATTGGCATACAACAATCCACTACAACTATAAGAATGTAAAATAAACAAAAATCCAAATTTTTTTTTGTGTAGTCCTTTTTCGGTTATAGACTCCTTTTTGGTACCCCAATCGTGAATGGACCCATTAAGGTAAAAAAGTTATGGACTTTGGAAGTCAAAGTTTTGGACTTGCCAACTAGCAATAGTTTTTGTATATGGATTTTGAAACAATTGAAATACTCTTAGTATGTTATATAGGGAATTGGAATATGATGATTTTTAAAAAAATAACACAAGTGACAAGTTTAAAAAGATTGACATCATATGATTTATAGAATTTTTTTTATGGACTTTAAAATAACATGAAAGTCTTTAAAATTCATAAAGTCCATAGCTACCTCAAACTAAGGTCTCTTAAGTTAGTTTTTTTGAGAGAAGCATAAAATAGGGGCCTCCAATAGGGTATGCATTTATTTTTGAAAAATAACATCAAAATCAAAGGGTTTTTAGTTTGGTTAATCCTTGACCCAATCAAAACCTATCAAATATGGAATATGGGTGATTTTTTATCCTCAAGGTTTTGAACCGCTTTACTTCGCATCTACCTAAGTGTTTGGGATTTTAGATTCTTTCCTTTCATTTTTGAGGACATATGAAAAGAAGAAAGCATATAACATGTTTTTTATGTTTGACCCTAGGTTTAAAAGTCTTCACCTTGTTTCTTCATATTATGTTGCTAAGAAGCAAAGAGTGTCTATTGCGGAGCAATATGATAGGAAAGCATTGTATCCCATGTTGGTTAATTCATACAATCACTTACATTTTATTGAAGATGTTGCTTTTGATTTTGTAGATTAAGATGATGAAGAAGACTATGAACTAGATATTTCCAAGATGACCAGCAACAATGTTAAAACTATAAAGGAAATTGTAACAAGGGAGTTGTTGGATTTTAAAAGGTTTCATGTGGATGTGAAAGATATAAAAAAACCCTCCCCAATGGTGGGAGAAACATGAGTCTACATTCCATATAGTTGGTTTTCTTGCAAAGCAAATCTTAGGAATTGTAGGTTCCCAAATTGAAACTAAACACATTTTTTCTCTTGTTGGAATCTTGACATGCCTTAAGAAAATATCGTTTATAATCTGAAATTTTAAATTATTTAATTTTTGTTAATCAAAATTGGCCCAATGATCTAAGGTAAGATGTAATATGCCATCAACCTTGGTGGAGTTCATAGAAAAAAATGAAATTGTTAAGGAGTTGGAGGAATTTGAAGGGGAGGGGGAGGAAATTGTAGATATGAACTCTTTATATTTTTTTAAAAAAAAATTCCATCATTTATTAATTTACTTAGTTCATCATTTATCATGATTATTTTTTAAAAAACACAAAACAAACCCAACAAATTTTTTTTTTTAAAAATAAAAAAAACCTTGATTTATGATAATCGACTTGTGAAAACCACCTTTGAAAACTAACAATTCAAAATTCTATGAGACTCACCAACCTTGAAAACAACCTAACTAGATTTTTTTCTAAATTCCAAAAATTGGGGAGATTATTAGAATGGGAAATTTATTTAGTTTTTAAAAAACTAATGCGATTCTCATAACTTGTCCCAAAAATCAAAACCAACGGTTCTCACAAAAAAATGAGAATTGCCCAACCCTGGAAAAAACCAAAAAAACCATTTCAATAGCCATATTAGTCCCACAAATTATAGCTTTGGACTCAAGGACTCTAATTTAGTCCAATGTGGGAGTCAATTTACCCTAGCCCCTATTTTGGACCCTTCCTACCTATTAACCCATTAACCCTAATTTACTTACTAACCAAACTAGCTACACCTTCTTTTTACATGTCTTCTTAGACTTGGTCTTATTCTTTTTTTCTTCCTCTTTCTTGCATTTTTTCCTTTGTACTTCCTTGTTGTTTTTCCTTCAATTCTTGGCTCATGTATTATTTTTTTACCATTTTGTTAATCTGTGACAACAAGCTTAGGGTTTTTTTTTTTTTTTGCAAGTTGTCATCTTCAATTGTTGCCATATTTATATGCTACCATGACTTAAAGATAAACACTACTTTTAATATTTGATGTTTTTTTGTTCGTGAAAAGAGGATTAAAAAAAGAGGGAAAAAAATAGTGAAAGAAGAAGAAGAAAAGAAGGGGGGAAAAATTAAAGGAGGAAGAAGAAAATCAAAGAAAAAAAAGTAAGGAAAAAAATCAGAAGAGGAGGAAGAAGAAGAAAATTGGACCTTTGGTGTTTTTTTTTCTAAAATAAAATGTGTTATTGCTTGCAACTTTTTTAAAAAAAAAATTTAAAACACTTGTGCATTTGTTTAGTATTTTAAATTTTTTTGTTTTTGTTAGAAACAAAGTAGCATTGCAAAGAACTTGGTTTGCAAGCCTTGGATTCCCTAATCATTCATTACCATCAGGCTTGCCCACCAACACCTATCACACCATAGTCCAACTATAGTGCACATATTGACATCACTTGTTGCACCATCACTTAGTTTCATTGTGCAATTGCAAGCCATGCCAAATACACTTTCACCCCTTCCTTGTTTTTCTACTTTTGTTTTGATTTGTGAAACAAGAAATGAAGCCGAAAAAACAAGAAGGAAAAAAAAAGAAAAATAGAAAAAACATAAAGGATATTTTTTGTTTTTTTTGTTTTTTGTAGATTGATTAGGATTGAATAGAAAACAAGATAGGCGCATTGCCATAAGTTGGTTCAATAGGGGTAAGACACTAAATAAGTTAACACATGTTAAGCTAATAAGGTAAATGTGCTAACAACCGCATGGATGTCTAACTTACCACAACGATTGTGCATTAAACACAAAAAGGTCTCTAATAAACATTAGACTAAATAAGGGTTTATAATAGTTACACTTCCAAAAATGGGTGTGGTAAACCAACACCTCCCCTCACATCCATGCTAAACTAAATATACGACTTTCAATCTATCCTAGTATTTAAAAAAGTTATTAAGAAATACAATGCCAAGTTTATTTCTCAACCCTTGGAATTTGATCCTTCTAAGAGCCTTAATTAAAATGTCTACAACTTGGTCTTCAAATAGTATGTGAGCCAAATCTACATTTCCTCATTGGATTATATTTTCTTTATAATAAAGTGATGTTGTGCCTCAATATGTTTTGTCCTTGCATGAAACATTGGATATTGTACTATTTTGATGTTGTTTAGGTTGTCACATTAAAGTTTTATGGGTTCATCTTCTAGAACTCCAAGCTCCAAAAGGAGACCTTTTAGTTGGAAAGATTCCTTGGTTGCTTCTGTGAGAGCCCTATATTTTGCTTCAATGGATAAAATAACAACAAGATGTAGTTATGCTAATAGAGCCAAAGGAAATTGTAACCATTGCTTAATTTTGTGTTTTTTACACCAAAAATTTAAAAAAGGATTTAAACTTGAAAATATGTTAAAATTTTCACACATTATCAAATCTAGTATTTTATTCTATAAATGTTCAAAATATGAAATTATTTTATTAACATTTGGACCTTCAAAATAAGTGTAAAAAAACTTGTAACCATTACTTTTAAGCAATATAAAACCTTGTAAATGGACCTAGAAAATTTTGAAAATGACATATTTTTGGCAAATTTTTAACACAAACCTTAACAAAATAATACAAAGATTTTTTTAAAAAATTTAAAAGATTTTTTTGAAGATTTTTTCTAAAAATATTTCAAAAATACTCCCCAAAAGGCAATCACCTAAGGGGGTGTTAGTGGCTCCGATTAGCCTGTTTGCACCCAACAATTTGTTGTCTTTTATTACACCAAGTTATTAGATTACCACCAAGTTGAAAGACATACCCTTCTATTGATTACTAACTTTTCGTGTCTCTAACCTAATCAGCATCGGTGTAGTTTGTAACTTCATTTTGTCTTCTCTTCTTGAATAGTATTCCCAAGTCAGTTGTTCTTTGAAAATACCATAATATATGTTTTGTTGCTTCAAGGTGTGGCACATGCGGTTGCATCATGAAGTGATTAACTATTCCCATTACATATGTTATGTTTAATCTTGTGGTCTTGTGTTAGTGAGGTACAATAACTTCCCTACAATCTACTTGTAGAATGTTGGATTAGCAAGTGGAGAGTCCATGCCTATTTGTAATTTTGATCTTTTCCACCATTGGTGTGGAACTTGGATTGTAATTAGACATTCTGAATTGCTCCAACATCCTAATTGTGTAATTCTTTTGTGTCATGAAAATTCTTTTTTTAAGGTAAATAAATTCAATTTTAAGGTAATGGGACACATCACCTAGATTTGTCATTTCAAACCTTTTTTGCAATTGACATTTAAGCCATTGAATTTTTTCAAGATGGACACTAGTAATGAAGAGGTTGTCAACATATAAGATAAGGATCACTAGTTTCCCATCTTGAATTGAAATAGATTGTAGGAGGATAGGTAGGTAGGAGGCCATGGTGGGTGAGTTGGTACTTATTATTTATTTATTCATTATATTTTTATATTTAAAAATTGAGCTATTTTTTTTAATAATTTTTTTTGATTGCTCCATTTTTTGTTTAATTTGATTAGTTAAAAAGATCATTTTATGGTTAGTCAAAAAAATCATTAGTCAAATTGCACATATTCAAATTGATTTGTCCAATATAACTAAGTGGTCAAATTAATCAAATGTTAAAATGATTGATTTTTGGTCTAATTTTCTAGTCCACCATGATTTGTTGTAGTGTTGGTTGGCATGCTCTTGTGTTATAGCCTAATTAAAACGTATATAAAGAGGTTGTACAACCTCTTGTGGAGTAGGTGACACTTGAGGTCGAAACTATGGTGTCTAATGCCATTGTGCTTGATTCCCCACCCTAGAAAAGAGCCAAAGTAACTTAAGTAAAAGTAACTTAAGTAACTTGGTAGGAAGTTGATATCCAACCAAAAAATAAAAATAAAAATCTGTGTTTCTCACATTTTTGTTCATAATTTGTTCCTTACAAACACCCCAAAGCAAAGGCTTTTTTTTGTGTGAAGTGTTTCACCTGCAGCAAAAGCTTTCTGGAAAAGAGTGACCCTGAATTATTATTGTAGGGTTTATTCTCATCATATTTTTAAATAATAATAATAATAATAATAATAATCTGACAACATTGTCAACCTTTCAAACAAGGTCGTCAGAAATATAGAAGGATGCCTGAAATGTTCTACTTCGTTTATTTTCATATATAAGTTAAAAATGGCTCCATCTTCTTCTGGATGATCTCCATTTACTCAATATAACAAATTTGGCAAAGAAAACTCTGGGGCCCTAGATTTTCAATGTGGAGGGTGGTGCTCCTCTAGGAGCTTCTTTAGTTTAGTCTGTCCTTTCCATCTATGTGCGTCACTTGCAATTATAACTATGGAAGCCACAACAACTCTAATTTCTCTTACTGTCTGGTCCCTCAACAACAAGAGTCCAAAGTCAGTCCAGAGACAACGTCCTAAGTAGCTGGAGGCTCTAGATCAGAATTCCAAAAAACTGAATCCATGATTCTTCAGCAAGAATCTGATCACGAAATTCTTTCAAGCCACACAAGAACTTTAGTTACAGTTATTTTCCAATTTTTATTGCCAGGCTTCCCAAGTTGTGTGTCTACCACTATGCATCTGTTTTTCTTTTCTCAAAAAAACTTGATTGCGCAAAAGTGGCATTCTTTTCCTGGAAAAACTCAATTTTTCATAAAAAACATGTTTCACGAAGTAGCAAGAATTGGCCACCGAAAAAAAATCTCTGTTCTAATTTCTCGATATAATAATGCAGCGCACAACAGCAAGAATTGGACTTTCAGCTCCAGAGAAAAAATAAATCAATGGCAATTATTATTACCTCAACTTAGTTACAGTACCATATTCAACTGGAATTGGTAGATCAGTGGCTATAAATTTTACTCTATCATGAATTTAATGGAAATTTATGCTTAATTACAGCTTCTAAAGTTACTTGCATGTGTGGAGAAATTAAGTATACTGTAAAGAATGCAATTAAAATCGTGTTCAGTGGATTCTCATCATGGTCCTGATCAGCTGAGCTATTCAAGTAAGACTTTCTAGAGTTTAATCTTAGAGATCTAATTTAATTACAGTGTCCACTTCGTCCACTTGTTGCTGCGGCGGTTCCAGCAGACGGCGTGCTTGGTCCACTTGCTGCCGCCACCATCTCCATCTGATCCGTTGCTGGCATCATGGCCCCCAGCTGCTGCTGCTTCTCCCACTTCCAGCTTTTGCGCGAGAAAGATTCCATGGTCCGCCGTTGGTGGGAACTCCGAACGAGTGCATGAGCAGCTGCTGATCCTGCGTTGTCCGACGAGGAGGAGGAGGAGGAGGAGGAGGAGGTCTGTACTTTGAACTTCCACCATCTCCGTGGATGTGTGGACCGAGATTACTGTAGATTGATAGGCGTTTTCTGTTGATGGAAATATTCTTGTAGCCTGTCAATCCGGCCTCTTGTTGCAGCTGCATTTCTTCAGCTCTAGCTGACGGAAGGATTTTTCCTGAGGCTTGAATATCATCAACCTTGTACATCGCCTGCCATGACTTCATAGCTAGCTAGTTAATTCTGTGTGCGTTGTGCAGGTATAACCCAGGCAAGAACTGATATGTACTCGACTTTGCAGGCAGCTGCTGATGGGAATTGGAAAACGCTGATCAGTCTCTTGTAGAACTTCGATACTTCAATGGATCAAAGCAGCTGGGATCCAATCTAAATACCAAGAAACACTGGAGTCGTGTAGTAGCGAGATCTGTTGCACTGATTG
>Ga0209611_10010380_pt1 | contig 13746 bp, 12 predicted proteins | sample S1TSphgellanicum_3_FD_187693 | JGI IMG/M metagenome (GOLD analysis project Ga0209611, IMG submission 187693) | Host-associated microbial communities from peat moss isolated from Minnesota, USA - S1T2_Fc - Sphagnum magellanicum MG (SPAdes) (version 2) | ecosystem: Host-associated > Plants > Peat... | reverse complement strand
GTCCGCCCGCAGGCCCGCCCGCGGCACCGGCCATGATCGCCACCGCAAGGTGCGGCGCCGAACAGACCCTGACCGGCACCGGGTCCACATTGCCCAGTCGTACCACCCGTCCCCTGGTCCGGATGCCGGAAGCCGTCGACGGCCCCGGAGACGGACCATCCGCCGGTGCCCGCAGCGTGCCGCCGGCCCCACCGACCGCCAACCCGAGGAGCACCCCATGAAGAAACCCGACAGCCCGGACGCCAACGCATCGATCGTCTTGCCGGAACTGCCCTACGCCGAAGGCGCACTGGCTCCGGTCATCTCGGCCAACACGCTGGCATTCCACTACGGCAAGCACCACAAGGGCTACGTCGACACGCTCAACAAGCTGATCACCGGCACCCCGATGGCCGCGCTCCCGCTGGAGGAGATCATCGCGCAGACGAGCGGCAAGGCCGACAAGGTGGCGGTATTCAACAATGCGGCGCAAGTCTGGAACCACACGTTCTACTGGAAAAGCCTGCGCGCCAAGGGCGGCGGCGAGCCGCCGGCGGCGCTGCGACAGAAGATCGAGGACGACTTCGACGACGTCGAGGCCTGCAAGAAGGAACTGCTGGCGGCCGCCACGTCGCAGTTCGGCAGCGGCTGGGCGTGGCTCGTGCTCGAGGAGGACAAGCTGCGCGTGATGAAGACCGGCAATGCCGGCACCGTCATGGGCAAGCACACGCAGCCGCTGCTGGGCATCGACGTCTGGGAGCACGCCTACTACCTGGACTACCAGAACCGCCGCGCCGATTACGCCGCGGCCGTGCTGGACAAGCTGGTCAACTGGGGCTTTGCCGCCGACAACCTGGCCGCGCACGCCAGCGCCTGACGGCGATCGGCCTGCGGGGCCGGCCGCTCGCGGCCCGCGCAGGCCAGGCGCCGTCACGGCGCCGGCCGGGACGCGACCCCGGCCTGTCCCGACCCGATCCGCACCCGCGCCGGGCCGGGTCCATCACTGCACGGAGTGCGCGAGCCCTTGACCACGACGCCGCAAGAGGCGGGCGCAGCCGCCGCCACGCTGGACCTGGCGATGATCGGCAACTGCGCGATCAGCGCCCTGATCGACCGGCGCGGGCGCATCGTCTGGTGCTGCATGCCGCGCTTCGACGGCGACCCGGTCTTCTATGCGCTGCTCGATTCGGCCAGTGGCATCGGCACCGACGGCACGATGGCCGTCGAGCTGGAGAACTTCTCGCACGCCACGCAGGGCTACGATCACGCCACCGCCATCCTGCGCACGCAGCTGTTCGACACCGCGGGGATGGGCATCGAGATCGCGGATTTCGCGCCGCGCTTCCTGCACCACGAGCGCGTGTTCCGGCCGGCGCAGCTGGTGCGCCGGATCAGCCCGCTGCACGGCCACCCGCGCGTGCGCTTCATCGTGCGTCCGCGCAGCGACTGGGGCGCGACCGAGCCCTTGCGCACCCGCGGCAGCAACCACCTGCGCTTCGTGACCGGCGGCGAGGCGCTGCGCCTGACGACCAACGCGCCGCTGGGCTACGTCGTCAGCGAATCCTGGGTGTCGCTGTTCGGCCCGATCAGCATGCTGCTCGGACCCGACGAGACGCTCAGCGGCGGCATCGAGCAGACCGCGCGCGAGTTCGAGGAGCAGACGGCGCAGTACTGGCGGCGCTGGACGCGCCGGCTGGCACTGCCGTTCGAATGGCAGAACGCCGTGATGCGCTCGGCGATCACGCTCAAGCTGTGCCAGTACGAGGAGACCGGCGCGATCGTCGCGGCGATGACCACCAGCATCCCGGAAGCGCCCGGCAGCCAGCGCAACTGGGACTACCGCTACTGCTGGCTGCGCGACGCCTACTTCGTGGTGCGCGCGCTCAACAGCCTCTCGGAGCTGGGCACGATGGAGGACTACCTGCGCTGGCTGCACGACGTGGTGCGCACCGCCCCCGACGGCGAGCTGCAGCCGCTGTACGGCATCGGCCTGGAGGCGCAGCTCACCGAGCGGGTCGTGGCCACGCTGCCCGGATACCGCGGCATGCCGCCGGTGCGGGTCGGCAACCAGGCCTTCGAGCACCTGCAGAACGACGTGTACGGCAACGTCGTCCTGGGCGCCTCGCAGGCGTTCCACGACCAGCGGCTCTTTCGCCGCGCCGACGCGACCGATTTCACCGGCGTCGAGCGCATGGGCGAGCGCGCCTGGGCGCTGTACGACCAGCCCGACGCGGGGATGTGGGAGTTGCGCACGCGATCGCGGGTGCACACCTCGTCGGCGCTGATGTGCTGGGCCGCCTGCGATCGGCTGGGCAAGATCGGCCGCTCGCTGGGCCAGGACGAACGCGCAGCGGTCTGGACGACCCGCGCGGACCACATACGGGCGCGCGTCCTGGAGCAGGCCTGGAGCGCCAAGCGGCAGGCCTTCGCGGCCGCGTTCGGCGCCGACGACCTCGATGCCAGCGTGCTCCTGATGGGCGAGGTGGGCTTCATCGATGCACGCGATCCGCGCTTCGTCGCCACGCTGGCGGCGCTCGAGCAGACCCTGTGCGACGGCCCCTACATGCGCCGCTACGAGGCTCCCGACGACTTCGGTCGCCCGGAGACCGCATTCAACGTGTGCTCCTTCTGGCGCATCGATGCGCTGGCGCGCACGGGCCGCGCCGACGAGGCGCGCGCGATCTTCGAGACGGTGCTGGGCCGCTGCAACCATGTCGGGCTGCTGTCCGAGGACATCGCCCCGGCCGACGGCGAGCTCTGGGGCAACTTCCCGCAGACCTACTCGATGGTCGGGATCGTGAACTGCGCCGTGCGCCTGTCGCGCCCATGGGACAGCATCGTCTGAGCGGGCCCGGGCTGCCCGCCGCCGGCGCACAGACGAGCACGCCGACGCATGCCAAGGTGCGCCGCGACGGCCCACCGGCCGCATCCGCGTACCGGCGTGCAGGAGGCGCCCCATGCCCATGAATACCCTGCGCCTGCAGTTGCGCTTCCTCGTGCCGCTCGGGATCACGCTCGTCGCCGCGGCCTACCTCGCGCTGCCGCTGATGGACCGGCTGACCCTGCGCTGGTACTCGCGCGACCTGACGCTGCGCGGCACCCTGGTGGCCAACGCGCTGTCCGACTCGGTGGCCCAGTCGCTCGCGCATCCCGCTGCGCCGCAATTGCAGACGCTGCTCAACCGCGCCGTGCAGGACGAACGGCTGGTGGCCATCGGCCTGTGCTCGCTCGACGGCCGGCTGCTGAACAAGACCGCCGGCTTCCCGGCCTCGCTCGACTGCGGCGCCGCCCAGCAGACCTCGGCCGGCGCCGAGCCGCTGATGCAGCTCCCGAGCGGCTCGGTGCAGGTGGGCTTCTACCCCGTCCAGGCCGACGCCGGCCCGGTCGCCAACCTGGTGCTGCTGCACGATCACAGCTTCATCGACCGGCGCAGCCAGGACACGCGCCGCTACCTGGTCGGGTTGATCGCGGTGCTGGGCGGGACCATCGCCATCATCACGGTCGTCGTGGCGCAGCTGAGCTGGCGCGGATGGATCTCGGGCACGCGGGCGCTGCTGCGCGGCGAGGGGCTGCTGCGGCCGCTGCTGTCGCCCAAGCCGGAGCTGGCCCCGATCGCCGCCGACCTGCGCAACCGCCTGCGCGATCTCGAGGACGAGATACGCCGCGCCAGCGGCGCCAGCGTGCCCTGGAACCCGGAGCGGCTGCGCTCGCTGCTGCGCACCACGCTGCGCGGCGACGAGATCATCGTCGTGTCCAACCGCGAGCCGTATGTCCACGAGGCCACGCCGGACGGGATCGTGGTCAAGCGCCCGGCCAGCGGGCTCGTGACCGCGGTCGAACCGGTGATGCGGGCCTGCTCCGGGACCTGGATCGCGCACGGCAGCGGCAGTGCGGACCGCCTCGTGGTGGACGCCGGCGACCACGTGCCGCTGCCCCCGGGGAGTTCCGAGTACACGCTGCGCTGCATCTGGCTCACCGCGGAGGAGGAGCAGGGCTACTACTACGGTTTCGCCAACGAGGGCCTGTGGCCGCTGTGCCACGTGGCGCACGTGCGCCCGGTGTTCCGCGAGAGCGACTGGAACGCCTACCACGTGGTCAACCAGCGCTTCGCCGACGCGGTCGTCCGGGAGGCGCGCAGCGAGGACCCGGTCGTGCTGGTGCAGGACTACCATTTTGCCTTGCTGCCGGCGATGATCCGGGCCCGCCTGCCGCGCGCCACCATACTCAGCTTCTGGCACATACCCTGGCCCAATCCGGAATCGTTCGGCATCTGCCCGTGGCGGCGCGAGATCCTCGAGGGCATGCTCGGCAGCACGATCCTGGGATTCCAGACCCGCTTCCATTGCAAGAACTTCATCGAGACGGTCGACCGCTACGTCGAGGCGCGCATCGAGCACGAACATTCGATCATCTCCTACCAGAACGAGGACACCCTCGTCGAGAGCTACCCCATCTCGATCGAGTGGCCGCTGGCGGCGGCCACGGCCAGCCAGGCGACGGTCGAGCGGTGCCGGGCCCGCGTGTTCGAGGGCCTGGGCATGACGGCCGACCAGAAGCTCGCCGTCGGGATCGACCGCCTCGACTACACCAAGGGCATACTCGAGCGCATGGACGCGGTGGAGCGCCTGTTGGAGAAGCACCCGCAGTGGATCGGATGCCTGGTGTTCGCCCAGGTGGCCGCGCCCTCGCGGGCGGCGCTGGACGAGTACCGCATGTTCCACGAGCGCCTGGTCAAGCTGGCCGACCGCATCAACGGGCGTTTCGGCAGCCCCGGCTACCGGCCGGTGCACCTGCTGGCGACGCACCACGAGCACGAGGCCGTCACGGAACTGTTCCGCGCCGCCGATGTCTGCCTGGTGACGAGCCTGCACGACGGGATGAACCTCGTCTGCAAGGAGTTCGTCGCGGCCCGCGACGACGAGCGCGGCGTGCTGGTGCTGAGCAGTTTCGCCGGCGCCGCGCGCGAGATGACCGAAGCGCTGATCGTCAACCCCTACCATGTCGAGGAATGCGCCGACGCCCTGCAGCGTGCGCTGGTCATGCCCGAGGCCGAGCAGCGCGAACGCATGGCCAGCCTGCGCATGACGGTGCGCGAATTCAACGTCTATCGATGGGCGGGGCGCATGCTGGCCGATGCCGGGCGCTGGCGCATGCGCCAGCGCGTCGAGGCGCGCGTGCAGCGGCACCACGTGGCGTGATGCCCAGGGCGACGATCGAGCCGGGCGGCAGGCTGTGCGCCGGAGAACCGTCTTGAAGCACCTGTTCGACGAGGACGGACGCCGTGCGCTGGCCGGCGCGCTGGGCGCGCGGCCGCTGCTGGCCTTCGATTTCGACGGAACGCTGGCCCCGCTCGTGAGCCACCCCGGCCAGGCGGCCGTGCCGGCGCCGCTCGCACGGCGCCTGGATCGGCTGTCCTGCCTGCGACCGCTGGCCATCGTGACCGGCCGCTCGGTCGACGATGTAGGCGGGCGGCTGGGCTTCACCGCCGCCTTCGTCGTCGGCAATCACGGCGCCGAGGACGCGGACGTCACGCCCGCGGTCGATACCGCCCCGCTGCAGGAACTGCGCGACCGCCTCGCCGCCGCTGCCGATGCGCTCGCGGCGGCCGGCATCGCGCTGGAGGACAAGCGCTATTCGCTGGCACTGCACTACCGCCAGGCGCCCGACCGCGCGAGCGCGCTGCGCCTGATCGAGCTACTGCTCGCGGACCTGCCGCCGTCGGTGCGCAGCTTCCCCGGCAAGTGCGTCGTCAACATGGTGCTGTCGGCGGCTCCGGACAAGTTCGACGCGGTCGAGTCGCTGGTGCAACGCGCCGGCTGCGGCGCCGCGATCTTCGTCGGCGACGACGTCAACGACGAGACCGTCTTCCGGCAGGCACCGGCCCACTGGCTGACCGTGCGCGTGGGCCAGGACGAACCCGCCTCGCACGCCGCCTACTTCCTGGCCGGCTACGAGCAGGTCGCCGTGCTGCTCGACCGGATGCTCGAACTGCTGGAGGGAACCCCTTGAGCCGGAGGCGCAGGCGGATTGGACCCCCTCTCCCGCGCCGCGGGAGAGGGCGGGGGAGAGGGTGTGAGCGGTCAGGAGAACAGCGGCGCCAGCCCTCTCCCGCAAGCGGGAGAGGGGGTCATTCGGTGTGGGCGGTCAGAAGAACACCGGCGCCCGCCGATGGACCCCCTATCCCGCGGCGCGGGAGAGGGGGTCATTCGGTGTGAGCGGTCAGGAGAACACCGGCGCCCGCCCTCTCCCCACCCTCTCCCGCGCCGCGGGAGAGGGGGTCATGCTGATGTCAGTGCGAGAACAAGGAACGCTGGAACGCCTCGAAGTCGGCGCGCGACATGCGGCCGTCGTGGTCGGAATCGAACTGGTCGAACAGGCGCCGCAGATCCGCCCACCGCCCCGCGTCGCGCAGGCTGATGAAGCCGTCGCGATCGCGATCCATGCGCTCGAACTCGGCGTTCGCCGTGCCCTCCTCCTTCACGTACAGGGCCAGGAAGTAGTAGATGCCGAGCATCATCGCGGCCAGCAGGATGAGCCACATCCAGTCCTGTCCACCGAAGTTCTCCAGCACCTGCCGGTTCGGGATCGCCAGTGCCGCAAACGCCAGGACCAGGATCGGCGCGCTCACGCAGGCCACCAGCAGCACGCGCTTGCCATTCTTGCGCACGTAAATCGTCTTCATGAACTACCCCTCGATGGACACCGATCCAAGGCTGGAACCGCCTGCCACCTCGGCTAAGCGTAGGGGCACCCGCCTCGCGCGTCGGTTCGCTGGCAGACGCGGCCCACCGCCGGTGCGGACTGCGGCGGCGCCGCGTGGGGCGGCGAACAGACGCCCGCGCCTTGGGGGCGCTATATATCCGCCTGGCGCATCCGCGCCGCGGCGGGTCCGCCGGCCACGGCGGGATCCTGATCCGGGCGCCCGGCGCCGTCGTTTTCACGCTGTCGGTCTCATCCAGGAAGAGGTGAAAGGATGTCCATTCCCGTACTTGAAGTCGTACTCGATGGCGTCTACGCGGCGCCGGATCGCCGGGAGCGCATCGTGCGCGACATCGTCAACGGCAAGGTGGTGTTCGATGTGCGCGACGTCGACGGCGAGGCGCCATGGAGCCCGGGGCATTCGCTGGACGACATGCCCTTGATCGAGGATTTCGCCGACGAGTGCCTCGCCGTCACGTCCAAGCCGGACCGGTACTCGAGCCACGACACGGTCTGAACGGCGCCCCCGACGCCGGCGCATCCACGCCCTCAGCGCCCGCGCCGGCCGATGGCGATGGCGCTCCACGCGATGATCCCGAGCAGCATCACCTGCAGCGGCAGCCGGGCCACCAGCGCCCAGTACGGCACGCCGAAGCCTTCGGGCTGCTGCAGCATGTAAATGTGCGCGGGCGTCACCGCGATGGTCAGCGCGAAGAGGCCGATGCCGGCCCAGCGGCGCGTCGGCGGGTACAGCAGGCCGGCCGCTCCCAGCAGTTCGAAGACGCCCGACACCAGGACCGCCGCGCGCGGCCAGGGGATGTACGGCGGCACGATGCGCATCTCGGCGGCGGTGGCCGCGAAGTGCGCGATCCCACCGATGAAGAACCAGATGAAGACGAAAGCCACGCCCCAGCGCCGGCTATCCGCGGGCGCGGACCTCCTCGCAAGCTCCGGCGCGCGCGGACGCGGGCTCACCGTTGCGACCGGCGCCGCCGGCAAGGCAGACACTGCTGGCAGGCGTGCCATTCGTGCGAGGGCGCCCGAAAGGCGCCATGCCGGATTTGGGTAGCGAAGGCGGCGTGAGGCGGTGCGTTAGCGCACGGAAGGTGCAATGCCATCTTCGAAAGAATACGCACATTTACGGCAACGCAAGGAGCACCCCGCCATGAACACAGCACGCGACGGCGCCAGCAACGGCGCATCCGGCGATCGGGTCACGAGCGACCCGCGCATTCCCCACCTGAGTTCGGTCGAGACCCGGGCGGACCCCCGCGGGCCAGCCATCACCGGCGCGGAGGTGCAGCAGGTCTTCGCCGCCTGGCATCACGAAAGGATCGCCGTGGCGGCCTACTACCTGAGCGAACGCCGGGGCTTCGCGCCGGGCCACGAGGACGAGGATTGGCGCGAGGCGCAAGCGCAGATCGATGCGCTGGATGCGGTGAGCATGGAGTAGACCGTCGCTTCAAATGGCGCCGGACGGCACGTTGAGCGTCATCCGCTTCGGGACCGAAAGGCGGGACGATCCGTTCCAGAAAGCTACGTCTCCCCCACCCCTCTCCCGCGCGTCGCGCGCGAGAGGGGGGATGCCGTTGGCGCCTATCGCCTGCCACACGATAATCGCTCCCTTGCCAGGAGGGAGCGCGCATGGCCGAACCACCGGGGCGCTGCGCTTGGGCGCAGGGGGACGCGCTGATGCGTGCCTACCACGACGAGGAATGGGGCGTTCCCCAGCGCGATCCGCGCTTGCTCTGGGAGACGCTGATGCTCGAAGGCTTCCAGGCCGGCCTTTCCTGGGCGGTGGTGCTGCGCAAGCGTGCGGCCTTGCGCGCCGCCTTCGCCGGCTTCGACCCGCACCGGGTCGCCCGCTTCGGGCCGGCCGATGTGGAGCACCTGATGGCTGACGCCGGCATCATCCGCGCCCGTGCCAAGATCGAGGCCACTATCCGGGGTGCGCAGATCTTCTGCGAAATGGAAAGCCAGCGCGAATCCTTCGATGATTTCTGCTGGTCTTTTACGGCTGGCAAGGTGCTCAACGGAGACGGCCACAGCCGCCTGGCCTCGTCGCCCCTTTCCGAGGACATCTCCCGGGAACTCAAGCGCCGCGGCTTCAAGTTCGTCGGGCCGACGATCGCCTACGCCTGGATGCAGGCCTCGGGCATCGTCAACGACCACGCGCACGACTGCTTTCGCCGCGACCAGGTCGCCTAGGCGCAGGCAGCGGCCACGCGCGCTCGCGCCCACTCCCCCATCCACTCCCGATGGGAGAGGGAGCGAACGGGGAGCGAGCGACCGGTCGACGATCGCCTGCGCGATTTTCGGCGGGACCAATAGCGGCCGCGGCGTGTTTCGTCTTACTATCCCGCCGCTGGCGCGGGCAGTCTCCCGGCAGCGGCACCCATCCCCCGCACCCTATTTTTCGACGCTCGAACCCGGGCGGCCCACAAGAGGCGAGATTGCCGTTTTCCCGTGCAAGCGTGAACTGGCTCGCGGTGCGCGATGTCGCCTGGCGGGCGCTGGTATTCGTCATCGCCGCCGGCATACTGATCTTCGTCACCACGCGCTGGAGCACCTGGGCAGGGGAAATGGGCTGGCAGGCGACCGACGACGCCTACCTCCAGACCGACCTCACGCCGATCGGCGTCAAGGTTTCCGGCTACGTGCGTGAGGTTGCGGTCCAGGACTACGAGCGGGTGCACGCCGGCCAGCTCGTCGCGCAACTGAGCGACGACGACTACCGGGCCGCGGTGCAGCTGGCCGAGACCAACCTGGCGACCGCGGCGGCGCAGACCGGCACGTTGAAGGCGCAGCGCGCGCTGCAGCTGGCCAACGTACAGGCGGCCCAGGCGGTGGTCGCGGCGACCGATGCGCTGATCGAGCAAAATGGCCGCGATCTGGCGCGCCAGCGGCGCCTGCTCGAAACCGGCTCCTCGTCCACCGAGGCCTCGGAAAAGCTCGAGACCGCGCGCGCCCAGCTGGGCGCCCAGCGGCAGCAGAACCAGGCCCAGCTGGAGGCGGCGCAGCGGCAGCTCGGGGTGCTCGCCGCGCAGCAGGCGCAGACCGATGCCGCGGTGGCCGCGCAGAAGGCGGCGCTGCAGATTGCGCGCCTGAACCTGGGCTATACGCGCATCGTGGCGCCGCAGGACGGGGTGATAGGGCAGCGCCAGGTCAAGCCCGGGCAGTACGTGGCCGTGGGCGCGCAGATCACCACGCTGGCCACGCTGCCGCGGCTGTGGGTGATAGCCAACTACAAGGAGACGCAGCTCACGCACATGGGGGTGGGCGACCGCGCCGAGATCCGCGTCGACACCTTTCCCACGCACCGGCTCAAGGGGCACGTGCTGGCGTTCGCGCCGGGCTCCGGCTCGCAGTTCGCGCTGCTGCCCCCGGACAACGCCACCGGCAACTTCACCAAGGTCGTGCAGCGCATCGCCGTGAAGATCGCGATCGACGACGCGGACGGACTCGCCGATCGCCTGGTCGCCGGCATGTCCGTCGAGGCCCGGGTCGATGCCCGCGACAGCCGGCCCTAGCGCGGCCGCGGCCCCCGGGCCGGACTTCGCGCCGGCGCAGGCCATCCCCTGGCTGGGGCTCACCGCGGTCCTGCTCGGGACCTTCATCTCGACGCTCAACGGCCGCCTGTCGACCTTCGGGCTGGCCGACATCCGCGGTGCCGTGCACGCCGGCTTCGACGAAGGCGCCTGGATCACGACGGCGCAGACCTCGGCGCAGATGCTGATGGCCCCGGTGGCCATCTGGATGGGCAAGGCCTACGGACCGCGGCGCGTGCTGCTCGCCGCAGCCCTGGCGTTCTGCGTGACCTCGCTGATCACCCCGCTGGCCACGACGCTGCCGGTCCTGCTCGGCCTGCAGTTTGCCGGCGGCCTGGCATCGGGCTTCTTCGTGCCGCTGACGCTGAGCTACGTGCTGCTCAACACACCGCCGCGTTTCTGGGCCTACGGGGTCGCCATCTACGCGCTGAACCTGGAGCTCTCGCTCAACATCTCGGCCTCGCTGGAGGGCTGGTACGTCGAACACCTGTCGTGGCGCTGGATCTTCTGGCAGAACGTGCCGCTGGCCCTGGCCATGGCCTTCTGCCTGCAGCGCGGCGTGCGCGGCCTGCCGGGCACCGTCGAGCGGCCGCGCGCCGACCCGTTCGGCCTCGTCACCGGCGGCCTGGGCTTCGCGCTCGTCTACGCGGCGCTGGACCAGGGCAACCGCCTCGACTGGCTCGGTTCCGGGCTGATATGCGCGCTGCTGGCGGCCGGCGGCGTGCTGCTGGCCGGCTTCTTCCTGCACGAGGCGCTGACGCCCTATCCGCTGATCAAGCTCAAGGTCGCGTTCGCGCCGCCCTTGCCGGCGCTGCTGTTGATGATCGCCTTCGTGCGCCTCACGGTGCTCTCGACGGCCTATCTGATCCCGCTGTTCCTGGGCACGGTGCGCGGCTACCGCGCGCTCGAGGTCGGGCAGACGCTGATCTGGATCGCCGCGCCCCAGCTCGTGCTGTGCCCGCTGGCGGCGCTGCTGATGCGGCGCAACGACCCGCGCCTGATCGCCTCGATCGGTTTCACGTTCGTGGCCATCGCCTGCCTGCTGGTGGCGCGCGGGCTCACGCCGCTGTGGGGCTCCGAGCAGTTCCTGCCCTCGCAGCTGCTGCAGGCCGTGGGCCAGAGCTTCGCGCTATCGGGCGTGCTGTTCTTCACCGTGCTCAACCTGCGTCCCGAGGAGGCGATCACCTTCGGGGCGGCGCTGCAGGTCGCGCGGCTGATGGGCGGGGAGATCGGCCAGGCCTTCGTCGTCACCTTCGCCCGCATGCGCGAGCAGATCGCCTCCAACCTGATGGGCCTGCACGTGACGATCGGCGACGGCCAGATCCTGCAGCGCCTGCAGGCCCTCGGCGCCGCGACCGCACGTGCCGGCGACCCGTCCTCGGTCCAGGCCCGAGGCGCCGGCGTGCTGGTCTCCCAGGTGCGCGGCATGGCGACCACGCAGGCCGTGATCGATACCTACGTGGTCATCGCCGGCCTGACCACGCTCGTGCTGCTGCTGCTGATCGTGCACAAGCCGGCGCCCCACGGGCCCGCGTCCCCGATCCGGCTGGGCGCGGCGCGCGAGGCCCTGCTCCCATGAGGCGCTTGCTGCGCACGGTCTGCGCGCCCGCCGTGCTGGCGCTGGCCGGCGCCTGCAGCGTCGGGCCCGACTATCGTGCGCCCGATACGCCGCCGGGGGCACAGGGCCCGCTGGTCGCGTTCGACGCGGCCGTCGAGACGCCGGCCCAGCCACCGGACGATTGGTGGCGCCTCTACGACGACCCCGCGCTCGACCGCCTGGTGCGCGAGGCGCTGGCCGCCAACGCCGACCTGGGCGCGGCCGAGGCCAACCTCTCCGCGGCCATGGCGGTGCTGCGCGCTGCGCATGCGGCCCAGTATCCGGCCACGACGCTCGCGGCCGGGGGCCTGCGCGGGCGCGATGCCACCACCGACGAGATTCTCGAGCTCGGCGGCCACGCACCGCAGACCATCTGGCTGTTCGACGACATCGCGGAGCTGTCCTACGAGATCGACCTGTTCGGCCACGTGCGCCGTTCGATCGAGGCCGCGCGCGCCGGCGCCGATGCCGTGGCCGCCGCGCGCGACACCGTGCGCGTGTCGGTGGCCGCGGAGACCGCGCGTGCCTACGCGCAGGTCTGTGCGCTGGGCGAGCAGCTGGCCGTGGCGCGCCATTCCGTGGAGGTGGTCAGCCGCGAGGCCGAGATCACCCGCAACCGCCTGGAGGCCGGCGCCGGATCGCAGTTCGACGTCGTGCGGGCGCGCGTCCTGGTCGCGCAGTCGCAGTCGGCGATCCCGCCACTGGAGGGCCAGCGCCGCGCGGCGCTGTTCGAGCTGGCGGCCTTGCTCGGCCGCACGCCGGCCCGGGCACCGGCCGAGGTCGAGGCCTGCGTGACGCCGCCGCGGCTGCAGGGCGCGCTGCCCGTCGGCGACGGCGCCGCGCTGCTCAAGCGGCGCCCCGATATCCGCCAGGCCGAGCGGCAGCTGGCCGCCGCAACCGCCCGGGTCGGCGTGGCCACCGCCGACCTGTATCCGCGCGTGAGCCTCGCCGGGCTGTACGGCGGCGTCGGCACGCAGCTGTCCGAGCTCGGCACCAACAGCGGCCTGACCTGGGGCATAGGGCCGAGCGTGAGCTGGAGTTTTCCCGACCAGGCGGCCGCGCGGGCACGCATCCACCAGGCGCAGGCCGGCGCCAGCGCGGCCCTGGCCGGTTTCGATGCGGCCGTGCTCAAGGCCCTGCGGGAGACGGAGCAGTCGCTGGCCGGCTACACGGCGGAGCTGGCCCATCACCGCGCGCTGGCCGATGCGCACGAACAGGCCCGCACCGCGTTCGACATGGCGCACGGCCAGTACCTGGCCGGTGCGCTGAGCAACCTCGACCTGCTGACGTCCGAACAGTCGCTGGTGCAGGCCGATGCCGCGCTCGCAGCCTCCGATGCCGCGCTGGTCCAGGACCAGATCGCCGTGTTCCGGGCGCTCGGTGGCGGCTGGCGTACGGCGCCGGGCCGCCCCGAGTAGCGTTGGCGCGCTGCGGGCCCTGGCCTTGGCGCAAAGACGACACTGCGACAATTTGCCACAGGGCCCGGCGCGGCCCGGGTGCTTACGATAGGCAGGTTGCGGTGCGCGAGCACGCGCTCACGGCCGCCGATGAGAATTGCCGGCGGCGCGCGCGAAAATTTCGCCCGCCGCGCGAGCTCCCCGCCAACCCGATATCGAGGAACCCCACATGATTCCGACGCCGTCGAGCGCGTCCGCGCCGGTCAGCAATTTCACGCAGCAGAACAGGGGCACGAAGGCAGCGAACGGCACGAGTGCGCTGCGCCGCGCTGCGCTCCCGGCCTCGCTGGCCGCCGGCCTGGCGCTGGGCCTGGCGCTGGGACTGGCACCGGATGCCGCGTCCGCGTGCGCGTGCGGCTGCGGCATCTTCGACATCGGCGCCAACAGCGCCTTCCCCAACCAGTCCGATTCCGGCTACAGCGTCTACATGCGCTACAACTTCATGAACCAGAACAAGAACTGGGAG
>Ga0209611_10010379_pt1 | contig 13746 bp, 3 predicted proteins | sample S1TSphgellanicum_3_FD_187693 | JGI IMG/M metagenome (GOLD analysis project Ga0209611, IMG submission 187693) | Host-associated microbial communities from peat moss isolated from Minnesota, USA - S1T2_Fc - Sphagnum magellanicum MG (SPAdes) (version 2) | ecosystem: Host-associated > Plants > Peat... | reverse complement strand
AGGTTTACCATTTCTTCAGCAAAATGGTTCATCACATTTGTTCCTTCTCCCCAACAATGTCAAAACCCATTTGCTGGTGAAGAAGGCTCTCCTCACTGGATTGATTCCATGGCCCATCATCCTTACAGCCACACTACTACTGCTGTAGTCTAGAGCCATACCCACATTGTGCAATAAGTAAAATGTGGAGAATTTGAGCTTAGAAGCAGCTCACAGTGACCAAAGGTCACGGGTTCCCACTAGTTTATATAAAATTACATGTAAACATGTGTATGAAATTGGAAAGACACAAATATTCAAATTTTCATTTGAAAGGACACAAAGATTCCAAAAGACATTGAAAAAAAAAAAAATTGTTTCTCTTTCAATATCTTAGAATCCATAAAGACATTTTGAAATATTACAACTTGTAAAATGTTTATGTTCAAAAACTCCAGTTTGAAATTGATCTCCCATAAATTTGCAATTTGAAATTATCTTTTTGTATGACCTACGACTATAGCCATCCCACCTAAACCAGGTCCAATGAAATCATCATCCCCCCACCCCCTAACAAAAACCAAAAGAAAAATACTAAGCCCCTTGAATGCATGTTAAGCCTCCTCATTGGCCACTTAATATTTTATCTCCAAACCTTTTTCAACTTGGGATAATACCATCATTATACAATAGGGGTTCTCATTGGAAGGAAAATCATTTAACCATTATGCACTCCGAATTCATGGTTGGAGATGCTATTAGGACCCATCCATGGTAGTGAAAACCAATATCATTTCACTGCCTTTTGTTTGCCCTTTAGGCTCTCGTGTGGTGATTTTTTTTTAATAAATAATTTCCAATGGGTTGTTGTGGGAAGGTGTCCTAAATAATATTGGAGAAGGGGCAATAATGATCACCCAAACGATGTTTCCCCTCAGTAAGTAACTTCTTTGAACTTTATTGTAGTACTTTTCATTTTGATAAATATCTTAATATCATTATGTAAGGCCAGCTTTAGCACATTTTTGTTGAATATTTAATTAATTTTGATGATTTCATGTTTATAATTGAATATTCTTGAATATTTCAATATATTTTACATTTTCCTTCACAAAATCTGGTAGCTTCATTGATCGAGCCATTTTCACAAGCTTAAACTTGGAACCGGATTAAAACACAAATCAATCGGTCATATCAAGATAAAAATAATTATAACTAGGAATTGGTAATAAATGTTTTTCGACTTGGACCCAAAACTAGTTTTCTGAAAAATTAAAGACATTTAAATCAACAATTTTTTATTTTTATGAAAAAATTAGGAATTGGAACTAATGATTCTTTTTAAAATAGACTCCTTCTCCCACATATAATTGCACATGATCAATAGTGCATTTTCTTACAACAATGTAGCAAAACAACTATGAAAACCTACCAAGTGCTTATTCCATGAGTTCAAAATTCACATGGACCATGATTTTAAAATTGGGAATGTGTTTTTGGGAATTGTCCCACAAGAAAAATTTAAAAATCAATTTGAATGAATCCTAAGCGTTCAACTTTGAAATTAACATGGTTAAACATTATAACCTGTAATTTTCATGGCACCTAAAGGCCAAGAAATTGGATTTCATTTAGCAATGATTTCATCATATTTGTGTCAGCTTAAAGTGCTCTAAAAAGTTTAAAGTGTGTGACCTTAACAATGGTGTTTTTTCAAAAGATCACAAAATTTTGCATTAGTTTCCCCAAGTTAAAATATGCTCTTGTGCAATTAACAGTTGTGAATATGAATGACAAACTCATATATACATTTTTCATTCAAATGTGTGGATGTTGTACTTTGAGCATGCATTATTTATAAATATTATCAAACACATATATTGTGACCTAATAAAAAGATTGTACTAGGCAAATAACAAATTGCATAACCCAAAAATTCGCTTATTTCAAGCTTGGAAAACATATTTTTCTCAAGAACACCTAGCTCCAAACTTGATCCCTCCCTCATTTCCTAGACAGGTTCAAATAGAGCCTCTAGGGTCCAAAGGCCTTTTGTTAGTGAGAGGAGGAGGCCTACAATCGACACTAATTCCCACCCAATTTTGAGTTTCTTCTGGATAGGGCAGTAGCAAAACATTGTGCTTGTTCATAGGTGGTTCAAAGGTAAACCTTGCCCCCATTTACCTTGCCTTCAAAAATTGGGCACAAGCACCCTTATTCTACAAGGCATAGCTTTTGATGGTGCCCTGCCTAACAAAAACCCAAGACTAGGTGCAAGTTAGTGCCAAGGGAGGCCTACTAATGACAATGTCAACTTGTGGTGTGAATTAGAAATGAATTTATTTGCAATCCTAATTAACTAGAAAATTAATTAGTGAACTTTAATACAATTTAGTTACTCAAGTGAAAATGAATTAACATGAGTTAACTCCAAGACTTGCACTATCTAGAGAAGTAGTGGCCCCCAAGAATAATAAGGTCACCCATCTCAATACCATTCCATCAAAATGGCCTTAACTTAAAAACTTCTTTTAGAGCCTTGCTAAATTTTTAATTTCCACAAGGGGGGGGGTTATGTTGGGGTCACATTGAAACAAGGCATTTTGCCTATTCATATAATGTGAATTGGATTTATATGTGAAATGGTTGGCAATATTTGGGTTTTTAGATTGCACTTGTAATTTATTATTATTTTAATTCGAAAATCTTGTAAATTTTCTAAGTATGTTGAATTGAAATAATGTAATCTTTAACCATCTCAAATATAAAGAACTTGTTGCTGATTATTATTATTATTATTATTATTTTCCCTTTTTGGATTGTTTTGGGTTATTTATTGTTATAAACTGATTATAAATTCCAATTTGTTGGGCTTTTATTGTTGTTTTTTTTGTTTTCATTGGTTCGTGAGAAGTTGATTGTTGTTTTAAAAAGGTCAAGGAACTTGTGATTAGTATGAAATAATTTGAAATGTTATGTTTGTTAGCAATGCAAGTTTCAATTTTATTTTTATTCTATTTTGTGAGGATTGGAAAACATTTTAGGAAAAGTCAAATATACCTTGATTATGTGGCTGTTTAGGGTATTATCCATTTGATTTCTTTCATGTCATTTTAAAGGTTTTAAAAAATTAGAAAACTTTGCAAAATGGTAAATTTTCATTTATGATTGTAAAATTCATGTAAATATGTTTTTTTAATATTTTTCTAATTCCCTTAATTACATTTTTAATTATATTTTAAATTTGAATGACTTTTTAAGTATTAAAACCAACAACAATGTTTACTATAGCTTTTAATAACGATTTTGATTGCAATATAATGGCAATTAGTAATTAACTGAATAAAATTGCAAGTTTTTCTATGGTCTAGAGAAAAGAGACATTGAAATGTGTAATTATTATTATTTGGTGGAAATGTCCCTTGTTTATATCTTTAAATTACATTGACTTAAAAAAATTGATTGCATGACAAGAAACCCTAACTAATGTATCCAATAATTTTAACAAATTTTAAGTGTCCTAGTGATTAGCTTTATTTTATAAGCTCTTGAAGTTTAGTGTTTTTTGTGCAAAATTTCACCAAAATTCGAAAAATCAAATTAGAAAAGGAATATGCTATCACAATATTCTTTCTTTCTGAAAAACATGTGTCAAATTTCAAAAGAAAGAAATTGAAAAAAAAATTACAGATATATATATATATATATGAAAGACAACCTTTGATCAAAATCAGAGTTTTACAAGAGGAAAGACACTCATGCTAATGTCCAATAACCAAAGTAGTATGTGAAGGAAAAAACCAAAAAGTAAGAAAATCTTAAATAATGCACCTAAAGGGAATTTAACAATGAACAAGGGGTGTGTCACACTGCGGCCTTGCCATTTAGGTGAAAATGTATCTTAAAGCAAAAGGAAGAATTATGGAAACTCAGATATTTCACCATGTCAATATAATCTTCAAGAAATCCTTTAAAAGAAACCAACATCCTTCAAGATATTCGAACTCTATAACTCTCTAATCTCAAGTTTTAACACTAGCCAAAATATCACTTTTCAAAAATCCTCATTTAAAAATAGACCTATTATTACCTAGGGGCAAAAATCCCTTAAGCTACTATACTCTATAATGAATCTAAACACAATATCCTTACCTTGGTAGGCAACCCCAACAAATGTATTCAATAAAAAGTTTTTTGGCTTGGGTTAGATTTGAAGCATTACAAGGAGCACTAGGAATTACGCAAATGTAAAATACCTTGTACAAATGAAAAACCTTGATTCAAGAATTGATCTAGTTGTATGCCATTCTTCTATAGTCTTATATTCCTTAGTTTTAACACCACATCGCATGTAGTTGCACTACAGGTTTTGTTATCATGGATAATATTTAGCAACTTTTACATGTTACCTCTCAACCCAAAGACACTATTGCAAAAGAAAACTAAATTGAAAACTAAAGAAAGTAAAAAGGACAATGAAACTTGTATTTAATTGGTCTCTTTGAGATACAAGTACTAAAACATCACCAGCTAGGCATAGACTTGTTCAACCAAAGTTTAAAGACAAAGACATTGAAAGCCCAAGACACAGGGTCTAAGTACAGTTGGCGCAACAACAATTTTGCATATGGTGATGGAGAGCAAATCATGTCAAACTAATTGAGGAAAGAAAGACCCACTCAAAGTCCGTAAGGAAGTATGGTAATGGAGAGCAAAGATGGAAAGCAAATCATGTGAAACTAATTGAGAAGAAAAAGACCCACTCAAAGCTCATAAGGTAGTACATCCCATTGAGCTCTGTAAATGTATAATTCTACAATCTGGTTTATAATGCAACATGATTTTAGTGATGTTCAAGCTAAGCTAGTCCCAGTTAGGGTTAGGGCTCTTATTTTTTTGGTAATCATGATTTTTAACCACCAAGCTGCATCGTAACAGACATTAAAGCTATCATTCTGCTTGTTATCTTTACTAGCTAAACTGTAAATGCACTTTTAGAAGCAAAATGTTCAATAAGTTCTTCAAAGAAGTCCAAGAGAATTCGTATTTATGTCCATCTCCATGGATGTAAGAAATTATTGTTTTACATGCTTGGTGGATGATGCAAAAGATCTCGATTGTTGATTCCATCATAAACTATGGATATGCTGGCAATTGGTAGTAGAAAATCTTGACATGAGTTTCTGGGTACAGTTGCATAGATCCTAATCACTTAACAGTCTTTTGTAGTGGCTTCACCCTAATGGGACGTCGTTTCCTCAACCTCGGAAATGGGAAGATGGAAGGAATGTCCTTTCCTGTGAATTCCCAATAACTGCAAAAACAAACAAACAAACAAAAATCTTGATCTCAATGGAAAATATACAAAAACACAAAGCACTTGATGAGATCCCCAAGTTTTTTTTTGATTTACTCCCATAGTATTATATAATGAAGTTCCATCCAAATCACCAACCCCCTGAGTTTTTGATCTATGAAGTATGAGAACCTAGGGACTCATGAATGAGCCTGTAGATGGGTTACAAATAAATCTATTAAAGTATGAAAACCTAGAACTCCCAAGAGTGTCTCTCAACAGGTTCAAACAGATTTATCCAAAGTGTGGAAACCTAGGGGCTTACTCCCAAGAGTGTCTGTCAAGGGATTAAAAACAGATGTATTTGGAGTATGAAAACCTAGGGATTTCCCAGAGAGAAACAGAAAAAAGACACCTTAAGTATAATGAACATCCAGAAAAAACAACAACACAAAATCAACCCTTCATCTACCATTAGGGTTTAGGATGATGATGATCAAGGATGATTTTTTTGGTGTGTTTTGTGGTGTTTTTGCAACCTGAACAGACCTACTTGTTGTTATGGGACTTGGGAGGGAGGGGGGAAGATTGATGAAAGACGAGAGTAAAATTGTAGCACTAGAGACTGAGCTTACTCAAATTTGGTGACAAGATGCTGAAGAAGGATGCAGATCTCAGTGAGGGCAAGCTTAGAACCGGGGCATAACCTGGCTCCTCCTCCAAATCCAAAGAAGGGTAATTTGGTCCCTGCTTCCTGTCATGCACATGATGTATCCAGTGTCTATCATCACCACCATCAAGAACTTGTTCACAAGAAGAATCATAATCATCATCATCTTCAAGAAGAAGAAAGAAGAAGAAAAAAAATTGCTCACAAAGAAATTTGGATTCAAACATAATATACAGCAGTTGCACAATTGATCTTAAGCTCAAGCTTCAAGGAATCCTACTACTAGATCATGGATGAATGAATGACTCCGGAGAAGATGTCACATTGATTGCTGCTGACAGATACAACAAGAGTTGAAGCCCCTGGAGGGACTTTAATTTTGTTTCAAGATCAGGGCAGTAGGAGGAGAGACAAGAAGAAGAAGAAGAAGAAGCGAGAGATTCCTGAAGATTATGTTATCGTTTCAACCAGGACTTCAAAGGCAAGACTTAGAAGTTGAGGACAACCTTGTAGTGCCAAGGATTGAACTTGTAAGGCTTCGGATAGAATGTGGGATTGTAATGCACAGATCGGAAGTAAGGGACTACCATCCATCCTTTGGGTATTACCAATTTCCCTGTCAATCAGCAAGCTGGATCAGCACCAGCAGTAGGAGCATGTCCTCCAGGCTCAAACAAATCAACTTGCATTACACAGACCATCAAGTTGATGTCAGCTAGAGATCCATGTGCATGCAACCAAGGATTGCAACAGCATCTAGATCCAAACTAAGTTCTAAATCTGCAACTGTGAAATTCTCAACACAATTAATTACCTCTGACATGAACATCCTCAAGAGATTTCTAAAATGTTGTAGTGGAAACATTGCACAGCCACAAGGTCTCTGTGATCACCTGACAAGTCACACACAACACCATCAATTCTGGAAGATTGATCAATCTCTACAGTCTGCTACACTTGTGATCTTGAAAGCAAAGTTCATTCTGATCATGATGATGCATCAGCATTATGAGAGCTAGACGTTCCTGAACTTGGTGTTTCTGAGCACGTGACCTACATCTTGTGTGAAGCTCGTGGCTTTGCACTCTTCCCATGTCAACCACTCTCCAGGTTGTTTCAGCTTAATCACATTCTCATGCTGTTTCTGCAATCGTGATAAGCAGCACCAGCAGTGAAACAGACACAACACAAATTAGCCAAAAACTACTAAGATCAGTACTTTGCAGAAATGTACTTAAGGGCCTAAACCCTAAACCCAGAGCAGTTAAATCCATGTCAGGAGGAGCTGGAATAATGAATTTTGTGGCATGAGCGAGCACTGGGGGAGGGGATTACCCAGATTTCAACGAGGACATGGGGATTCTCCCCAACATACTTCACAGTGAAGACCATGGTATCAGCAATAGTGTGGTGGCCTGCAAACAGGAGACCTGTCAGAAGATCTTGTCCTTGTCCATGCAACATCTCTTCCATGTCCTCTGGACTGTCTTCACAGATGGTCTGTATGAACTTGTTGTAGATGTCATCCTTGACTGGCCTTGATTCCAAATAGTCTCAGCGTCTCCACTACTCTTTCTCGTGCCTGCATGCATCCAGCAAACAATGCCATGCAGGATCAACTCCACAACCACATCACAAATTTACTTACAACAACAATGAATGTGCTGCAATCCTAAGCAGGTTGTGTGTGTGTGTGTGTATTTTTATTTTTTTCAATATTGTCAAGTAGGAAATAGGGTCTTAGGACTCGACATCTGCATGCTTGCCAAGAGGTTCAAGCTAATTATCTATACGCACCTGCATGCCTTTGCCATAGGCAGCCCAAGGGAGGTCAATGGGCAGAAAGATCATTCCCTTGATCAAGATGTACATGTCCTCCTTGATTTTTGTCATTCAGTTCACCCGAATGTATGTTGAGCATGATGAGAGCTGTCACATGGAATGCTAGCTGCACAAGCACCCACCACACACACACAAACACAAAGGATGAGAGCAGTCACATGGAATATTAACTACACAGGCACCCATCACACACACACAGAGGATGGGAACAGTCACATGAAATGCTAACTGCACAAGCGCTCACCACAGAGATATAAAACTAGTCACAAAGTCTAACATCACATGTAGTAGATGGGAAACTCTACAACAAACACACAAGAAGCTCTTTAAGAAGGAAGGAAGGAAGGAAGGAAGGAAGGACAGAGTTTAGGGGATTAGGGCTCAAGTTGTCATCTTACAGCTCAAGCTTCATCTTCCATGAATATAGTGCGACCTTCCCAAGAGGAGAGAGCTTTGATGACCATATCCTCAATGAAGTTGACGCGTTTTTAGAGAAGCTCAGGCTTGAGCACATTGGCGACAATGAAGTGGCGCATGTGCTTCCACATTCAATGTTGAGACCATTGTAAGGTCCCAGTAGATTTGTAAAGCTTGTTGGGTAATTGACGTTGAACAACTTCCCTTCCTTCTGCATTATCATTCTTACTTCCTCCTCATCTGATGCTATCACTAGCATCACAAAACAACAAACAATGCCACCTCTTCAACCCTTAAACTTCCACTAAACAAAAACTAGCTAATACTATAAGTGTTTATGCACTGATGGTTCACAACTCTCAGCACAGAGATGCTTCCATAGGGCTTGCCAGGATGAGGAACCCTAGACACCAGTGCTTGGCACTCCGTGCACCATCTGAAACTGCTACAGTGCCTCCGTTGTCTTTGGTCCAAAATACCTGCACAAATCAATTTACAACCACCAAATCCTAACATTAGAGGACTTGACTGCCTTTGCAATCAAGGTTTCAAAGGGAGAGAGACTTGTGCAGATAGCTTCCTGTAAACACTGTGTATACACATCAGACAATGTAAGTAAAAGATTGTTTATGCTGTTAAGCAAGTTTGAGTACGAAGATGGCCAAACCAGTACAATGCTTTCTGCACAAATGCAAAGAAAATCAACATAAGAGTGGGGTGGACAATTAGATCAAAGAAAAGAATAAAAAGCTCTGAGCAAAGAATAAATTCTAGGGCAAATAATGCATGTTTGTTGCAACGGGAGAAACAATACTGCAAGCTGGGGTTTCATCAACCCTAAAAACACCTCCCAATGAAAAACTGTCATACTTGCAAAGAAGAGCTCTTGTCCAAGATGTAGTGTAGCAAAGTGCATGTAATTCTTAGGAGGGTGTGGCATTTGCCTGAGAAACTGCATGGGGATCATCACCAAGCAAGCAAGCAGCCTATGCCATTACATCCTCAACCTCTCAACATCCTCTTTCTCTCCCAATCCAAAGGCTTTTCTGAGGACACACACAAAATTTAACCCAAAAAATAGAAAACACGCACACACACCTGCAGATCCAACACCTGAGGTCCAGAATTGCCTTCCCACGTCTCTAGAGAATTCAGCTCCTGAATCTTGGTAACTTCTGACACAGGGATCTCATCCACCCTTGCTCACTTTCTTTTGTATTTTTGGTTCTCTGCTACCCTAGTTCCTGATTTGCATAATCCAAGCTTCTTGCACCACCGCATCCTCTCATCATTAGATTCCTGCAGTGGCTCATTATCACGTATCTTGAGTCCCCACACCTCGACCCCCTGCAATTTCCCCCTTGCGGCAACTGGCCGACCCATAAATCTTTGCTGCTGCCCTTCTTCCATTCCCAGACCTTGACAAACTTCAGTCCTTTCTCCCGAGCCCTGCATCATCTCTGACCTCATTTTTTTCCGTGGCTCTGCTGCCCATGCCCTTTGCTCTGCCATGGTACAGTCACGCAACTCTAAAAACCTCATGCATCGCTGTTGCTACTGCTGCATAATGCGTTCCTAATTAAGGTTTGTATCCTCTTTAGAATGTTGTGTGCTCTAGGAGCAGCTGCTAAATCTTCAAGAGATCTACACTATAGCAAAACAAAAGTCGGGAGAGAGAAAGAAGTAGCACATCCCCAACGCCATCATACATAACTTCTGTAACATACACACACGACTATACATACCAGGGGAGTGATGACCGGTGTGCCTTCCGGAGCCTTAGGTTTACCAGGCACAGGAGGAGCAGGAGGCGGATTCCCAGCAACAACTGCAGCCTTGCACTCTCCAATCGTTGGTGGAGCAGGTTTTCTTATGACAGGCTCGGCAATAGCTCTTACGCTACTGCTGCTGCTGTTGCGGCGCTCTACTGCTTTCCCATTTCAGAAATGTGCACGTGATTTTCTGGTTCTGAAAAAAAAAACAAGAAAACCTATAGAAGTAAGATACACTTATCTCTCAGCACCCTAAACTTGATGGCTTATGAATGAAACAAACACAACACAAAGTGGTGCAGAATTAGGGCTGCCTACCACAAAGCACTGAGAAAGAAAAAGAGACACAAACTTCTTCCAACTTGGTGTTTGTTTGTTGGATGCTTTGCTTCAATCAGTCATATATCCAATAAAAGAAAACAAACGCAAATAAGAGGAGATGATCAAAGCAAACAACAGCAAAGCTGGATTACAGACTCAGAGACCAAAACAGTCCCAAAAAAGAAACTACGAAAGGTGCAGAAAAAGTATGCCCATCATAGAGATCAACTCTTACATACTAATGTCACTTGCAAAAATAGAAATTCCATGCAGACAAATATAATACAATTGGAGAAGAGAGAGAGAGAAGGAAGAGAAAAAGAATGATGGGCGGTTTACAAAATCCTTACACAGCTCGGTGATCAAAAATGATCATTTTGGCGCATAATTGTCCATAATTGTTATTGTCAATAATTGTCATTGTATTTGTCCGCTTTCCAGTAAGCATAAGCCATGGTGATTTGATACATATCAGAGAGCAAAGCACTGACCATGAGGTTAGTGAGAGGCCTCGGAAATTATGCAAGTTCAAAGTGCGTCAAAGATGCAACAAGTGAACAATGCAACAAGAAGGAAAAGCCGTAGACATCATCAGTGCTCCTGCTCTCTTACTGATGCTGCCGCCTTCGTCAAAAAAATCAGGAAATAAAAATTACCCAAATTTTCATCATTTTGGCGCATAATTGTCAAAATTAAATGGTCATTTCGACGCATAATTGTCAACCAGGGGACCATTTATAATTGTCATGATTGATGACCATGATATAACTGTCTTAATGACGAAAAATAACCTTATACCTGGTTTATATAAATCAATTCCAATTATCATCATCACTGGAATGAGCTGCATTCCTTGATCCATAGAACTTTTTAAGTATACTAACTATAATTTGGAATTGTAAGCAGAAACAAAGGGAAGCCCTCCCTAAATCACCATGCTAAAAAATAGATGAATCAATATTTCAACTATAATCAATTAATGCATTTTCACTTCTCTTTGACCAATTGAAATGTTCAACATTAAATTCTCAATTACCAATAAATAAGGAAAGAATTCGTTGTCGCAAAGCTCGCCATGTTTCTTGCGTTGGAATAATCACTTTCAACCCTGAAATTGGGTTTTCCATCCCTCGTGAAAGTTCTATCTCACAATATTCATGGATCACATGTGTCATTGCATGATTCACAAATATGTCTACTACATATCGTTGTTCCAAGCAGCAAAATTGTGTACTCTTTTTGTTGGATTGGTAATGATCTTGAATTGCAATAAGATCTCGTTTTGTCTTGAACATGTAGGGACACTCTTCACTATTATTTAAGTTGTTCCACTTGGTTTCAATGCTTGGCCAAAATGTGTCAAAGATCCTTGACTTGTTTACAAATTGCTTCCGACATTCCAAATCACCTTGTTTTGCATAGTCCAAAACATTATGGGCAAATTCAAACTTGTAGTCATATGATGATTCTGTTATCCCTTTTCTTTGAATCAAAAATTCATCCACTTTTTCAATATTCTCTTCAAATGAGTTTGCATATGAACTAGAGTCTCCTGTGGTGGTGGTCCAATTTCGACCTCCTTGACCATTAAATTGAAGATTAATTGGAGGAACACTAACTTGAAGTTGTACATTACCTTGGGCAATGGTTTCTTTGGCATCAGATATTGTATGGATGATTTGATCAGACCTGACATTTTTTCTTTTTTCAGCTTTGTCCACTATTGGACCTGGAAATGAAAGTTGTGCACCATTTGTTTCTACACAACTGAAGGAAATGTTAATATTATCTTGGTAATACCCAAGGTAATTGCCATCATAATGCTCTGGTGCACTTTTCCCAAGGTTGCATTGTGTTTTGGTGGTGATGGTCAACTTTCGAGTATTTCCAAGCTCAAATTGGAAAACCAAGCTAGGATTGATAGTTGCAGTATCGATTTCATTGTTGGGGTCAACTGCATGACATGTGTTCCCTCGATAAAAATCACCACCAGATCCAGGATAAACAGTCACAATCAAGATCTTTTCCTTTTTTGCATTGATTTTAACATTGGAGCTAATATTTGAAAGAGGAGGCCCATGCTTGTCATCTTCTTCATTTTCATCTTGTTTATTTGATGATTCAAGAGGGAATCGAAAGTTCATGTAAACTTTCTCTTTTCCTTTTGATCCCCCTTGATTGTGAGATGCATTACTTCCTGACACATTTGATGTAGACCCTACACATTGCTTGCAACATGTATTAATCATGTATTGCACAAGGTCCCATATCAAGGGATTGAATGCAACATATTTTCCCTTGTCTTCAACATATGTATTGACTTCACCATGTTTAAGAGTACCTTGCACATGTACACCAATGCCAAATTTCTTTGATGATTCTTTCGCTGTTAATTTGGAAATGTTGAACTTATTTATGTTCGTGTTTGCAAGGTTGCAATTCAATAATATGAAATCTTTTGAACACCCAGTTTGTTCCACTTGTTCCCATGGATTTCGCCAAGCATTTTCACCTGTTGATATCACATTGACATCAAAGGATTTCATGCAAACAACCACCTTTGCCCACTCCAACCCGACTCCTACAACCTTCGTCATGCATTTTGCTGATTCAAAAAAAAATTCAAAAGTAACCCCATCGTTGTTTTTTGTACTTGCAACAATCTTGAATGCATTTCCTCCATTTTGGGTAGTTAGAAGTTGTGGAGTACTTGTTATAAACTTCTTATGAACTTCAAACCTTCTCGTTGTGTCATTTGACAAATTTGATTTTAATGATTGAGAAGTTGCCCCCAAAATCAACTGTTGGCCAAATGCATTTGATTTGTTTGTAGATATAGGTGATTTTTCCAATTCAAAGCCTTTTTCCAAACTAGAATTTTGAATTGCATCCACTTCCTCAACACATTGTAGTGCATTCAATTGGCCAATAAATGTAGGTAATTCTTGCAAGCTCGAACTCCCTGTTAAATCAAGTTCTTTGAATGCATTCAATTGGCCAATAAATGTAGGTAATTTTTGCAAGCTTGAACACCCTATCAAATCAAGCTTTTTGAGTGCATTCAATTGGCCAATAGATGTAGGTAATTTTTGCAAGCTCGAACACCCTGTCAAATAAAGCATTTGGAGTGCATTCAATTGGCCAATAGATGTAGGTAATTCTTGCAAGCTTGAACACCTTGTCAAATCAAGCTCTTTGAGTGCATTCAATTGGCCAATAGATGTAGGTAATTCTTGCAAGCTCGAACACCCTGTCAAATAAAGTATTTGGAGTGCATTCAATTGGCCAATAGATGTAGGTAATTCTTGCAAGCTTGAACACCCTGTCAAATCAAGTTCTTTGAGTGCATCCAATTGGCCAATAGATGTAGGTAATTCTTGCAAGCTTGAACATCCTGTCAAATAAAGCATTTGGAGTGCATTCAATTGGCCAATAGATGTAGGTAATTC
>Ga0209611_10010378_pt1 | contig 13746 bp, 6 predicted proteins | sample S1TSphgellanicum_3_FD_187693 | JGI IMG/M metagenome (GOLD analysis project Ga0209611, IMG submission 187693) | Host-associated microbial communities from peat moss isolated from Minnesota, USA - S1T2_Fc - Sphagnum magellanicum MG (SPAdes) (version 2) | ecosystem: Host-associated > Plants > Peat... | reverse complement strand
AGGAAGTTCCAAAATACAATGCATTACAAATCATTGGGGGGCTGGGGGGGACTTCTATAGATAATTAAACTCCTCTAAAGAGTTTAGTTACAAAGAAAGGGTGTGGAAAAGGGTGTGGGTGAAAAAGGATTTGTAAACCACAATGGTTAAAATGATGCCCGTGACCTAAGAAGGAGGGGGGGCAAATGAGAGAAGGGGGGTAAATGGCATCATTTTAAGCAAAATTTACCCCCTTTCTCTTTCAAGTCAATAGTCATGAGCATTAATTGTTGGTCTAAAGTTGAATGATGAAGGCAATTGAACTATATATATATATATATATATATATTCTTTTGATTGAACAATTTGTTTAATTTGAATCAAATCAAGAAGTTTTTTTTTTAATGCCCATAATGTGGGGACCATTTTTGTTTTATCAAAAAAATACAAATAAGCTCACATTACTTTTTGAATCCATTGGGTATATGAGCCAAAATCAACAATAATATTTCCAAGCAATAAATTTAGATCCAAAAAAATAGGTATATTATATTTAGAACAACCCCATTCTAAAGTCTTTATATGTATAAACCTCGATAGTATTTGTCTAATCTACAAGTTTGTAATCCAAATTATTTGTGGACCTTCCAAACCCAAGTTATTTAGACATTCTAGATGTATTTTTTTGTTATAAATGGTACCATTATGGTTTTTAAGCTTGAACAATTTGCAAATGGCAAGAGCCTCACACCTAGGCCCATTTCATCACAACCCCAAAACATAAAGTTATAAGTGGCATGAGGAATCCCAAGTTTCAATAGACTTGTTGATTTGATATCCATGTCCTGCAAGCAAAAAAAATGGACCTTATTACCCAATCATAGTTTTTTTGCACCTTAGGAAACCGTGTGTTCCCTTATTTTTGTTATGTGCATCTACCCATGACACATAAAATATTTTTTTACTTCTAACCATACATTCTAGAACTTCAAGGTGTCAAGTAACAACCCTTGTTTCAATCCTTTCATTGAAGAATGTGATAAGATCCCCATTAATAAAACAAAATAGCCATTGAAGTGACTTTGCTAAACAATAATATATTGGGCCACAAAGTTATTTTGTGAATTTTTTTATCTTGGGATTAGTAAACACATAGATTATTGTTGTCCATTACTATAAGAAAAACCACTTTTCCCAAATGCTAATTACTACAACCCTTCACATTAGCAATGCTTTCAATGTTTATAATGTAAACTTTTCTTTGGTTTTTGTTGTATAAACCTTTTTTTTGGTCATTGTAGTATAAATCTTTTTTGCGGTTTCTTCCAAAACCTTATGTACTAGCTTTAAATATTTTAATCAATAAAAATGGCCTAATTAATTTTACTTAAAAATATAGGAACCAAATAATAATATGATACCAATTTTAATTGCAAAAAAATGTTCTACCATGCAAAAAGCCAATTTTTTGTACAATATGGTCTTATAACAAGCTATCACGTGAATTTGCTAGCTTAATATTTTTTAACACATTAAAAAAAAAAATCTGACATGGAAAGTAGCAACGTACCATTAGCAAACCTTCAATGTGTTAGATGTTTGGTGTTTGTTTATTGATCACTCATACTCTAGAACATATCATTGTATGTTGTTGCTTGTAAATGATCATGGAAAATATATAGTACAAGATAGTTAGTGTATTAGTTTTACTAGTTTTGGTGAAATTTGGAATGTCAACCCTTCCCATAAAACTCATATGGTGAGCTTTTATTTTGTTAAATTATGGACCTATATATATATATATGCAAGACCCATATTTCAATAATTATTTGCTGAACTTTTGGTCCATATATGTCAAAATTATAAAATTTTATTATTTCTAGTTTTTCAATTATCATTATAAAGATCTAAAGACTTTTTTCGTGCTATAAACAACCTCTTATTGAGCATGGTGTACCTGATGCTTGGGTGGTATCCTCATTTTATTTGATGGAACCAAAATGAAATGCTTAACTACTTGAAAAAATGTTTCTAGTTCATGCCTTATAAAATTTTGTGAGATAAAGAGAGGTGTGGAGTTGGGTGACCTACATAGAGAGGAAAGGTTTGGAGTTGAGTGACGAAGGGGATGTCAACAACTTGCATGGAAAGAAAAAAAGTTTTGGAATTAAATAACAAAAGTGATGTCAATGACCTACACACACACATAGGGTCTAAAGCTGAGTAACAAAGGTGATAAAAACAACTTGCACATAGAAAAGAGAAAGATGAAGGAGGTTCAAAATTGAACAACAAAAATGACACCAATGAGAAGCAAACCAAGCTACTAGGGAGCACATATCTTTGTTTTTACTTTACCAAATGCCATGATTTCAACGACTATGGGTGCGCCCAAAGATGGGGCACAAGTTTTTAAAACCATATTACAAAAAAAAGGATGACCAAATCACCCTCCTTTGAGCCCTTATAAGTTCAAATATTGGCCTAATAATTATTTTACAAATAATCACAATCCTTCACTAGCTAATTATTGAAAGTCAGGTATCATCACGAACAATTGGTTGCAAACAATTTGAGGCCCAACCAAGGTGAAATCACACCCACATTGGTATCAATTACCATGATGAACACGAACAGATGAAGAACATCTTAGTTCGATCCCATTGTTGTAAAATGGGGGTGTGTGGGTCCATCATTTCAAAGTAACAAAGTGTGGGCTTTTATTTCCCTCCACTTTTGGGAATTTTTTTTCCTTTATTTATTTCCATAAAAAAGTTAACTTCCTCCCCTAGTCCCAAAACACAAGCCCATTAAAATTGCCAGTCTAGAATCATGAGGGCCTTTTTTTTTATTAAATCAATAAAATCAACATGGGGTTGTTAATATGTTTAAGGTTTACACATTATTAAGGGAAAGGTGACTAGGGTTTATTGAGGAAAAATATAAATGAATGAGTGCAATATGAAAGTATGACATTTGAAAACATTGCATTTTGAAATACCATTAAACCCTCTTTCACTTCATTCATGATTGTTGTTTTATTTTTCATATTGATAAATAATATAATAAATGATTTAATTTCAAGTTCAATTACATATTAAATTATGGCATTTTAGGTGTTGACACTATTATATAGCACACAAACATAGATATTGAAATTGGGGATACTACAATCATAGGTATTGCATAATTTTGATAATGTTTCAATAATATGTAATGGTTATAATAGTGATATCATAGGTTTTGTAATATCTAGGCAAAATTGGAACATAGATATTGGGTGTAGTCATACTAACATGTACCATTAATAGTTGTAACCATTACTTAATTTTTTGAACTTTGGATTGTTAAATAAAACAAAATTTTAAATAGAATAATTCTTTATAAAATTTTATTGTGAATACATTATGTACATATCGTAAAAATTTGGAATCAATCTAATGAGTGAAAAATACATAATTTACACTTTTAAATACTCGTAACCATTGCTTAAAAATAGTCTTAACACTAAAAGCACAATTTGAAAAAAAAATTGGACATATTTTGAGATTTTTTTAATATACACCTTAACATAATAATAATAAGAAAAAAAAAATTTAGTGTTTTTTTAAAGACACATTAAAAATATTTTAAGACTATTCTTTAAAAAATACCGAAAAATCAATGGTTTCAAGGGGCATGTGTGATTCTTTCTAGCATGGTTGGACCCTATTGCATAGTTTTGAGAATGTTTCAATATTTTGTAATGTTTATAACAATGATATAATAGGTATTGTAACCCGGAGTCAAAAATGAAACATAGGTATTGTTTGCATATAACTTAGGTACAATACTAGGACATAAGTATTATTTCAAAATGTAATGCAATTACATGTATCGCATATGTTTAACAATGCTTTAGTAGTATAACATTAATATTGCATGTCCTTGTACATGTTTGCATTTCTTGATATATATTATGACATCTACCTTTTGTTTTGATTTTGTATTCCAATGCCAACATAAACATTGTTAATTTGTGGCCATGATAAAACATATTCATGGTTATTGGCAAGTAAAGATGTGTACCCATCTACTATAATCTATTTGATCTAATGTAGTTTATGTTTGTACTTGTTTAAAGAATAGGTGGGACACAAATTGGAGTACACCATAGTTCACCCATTGAAACATGTTCATGTCCAAGATGCAACCTCCCTTGTTTTCATGCCCAAAACTTAGCAAGGTTTTGGGAATGTATTGGATGTCATGGTAGGTTACATACCATGGGCAAACATGGGAGAATAGATTTAGATATGATTGGGCGTTGAGTTTCACAATTATTTTTGGGCTCATTACAATAAATTCGGTAAGTGTGTTCAATGCACATTTTATTTTGGGTTATATATTATTATGTAATTTAGAATACAGTACATGACATATGTATTGACATTTTAGGGCTAACATTGAACATATTGCAATATGCATGTCATGTATATTCGAGTTCCATAACCTTATCCTTGTGACATAGGTATTGCAATATGAATGTGACGTAAATATGCACGCCATTAAATGTAACATAGGTACTGCAATATGAATATAACATACATATGCAAGCCAATAAGTGTAACATAAGTATTGCAATATGAATGTAATATACATATGCAAGTCAATAAGTTGAACATAGGTATTGTAATATGGAGTTTTTAACTTGTTGAAGTTATTTTCAAGTCCAACATCCTAGTTATTGCAATACACATATCATATGTATTTGAATTTCATAATTTTATCCATGTAACATACATATTATTTATAGTAAGTTGAACATAGGTGTTGCAATATGGGGCATTTAACTTGTTGAACTTATTTTGAAGTTCAACATCCTAGTTATTGCAATATGCATGTTGCATATATTTAAATTTCATAACATAATTTTTGCTTGTTCAAGATTTCAAAATCAACATCATGGATTTTGCTAATCGATATTTCAATGTATTTATATTTCATGATAAAATTATATCTAATCTTTTAGTCTACAAATAATACATTAGTGATACATATTATATAGACCTATCTATACCAAATGGTTTTATATATTGTGATGTAAATGTGTGGATGGTTGGAGTACATTGAGTTCCTCATGCAAATCAAGACACCCAAACAAACATCAAAGCTTATCATGACAATATGCCCCCCCGCCCCCCCCATTTGGAGATAAATTTGATGGCATGGATGGATGAACAAACTCCAACTCTATTCCTTATTGCATGATTCCTTTTCCAATAGACAAAGAAGGAGACATTGATTTGGGTTTGTGTCTTTGAACTTGTGTGCAACAAAACATTAAATAGAAATTAACCAACAAAGTTCTTTAAGTACTTTCCAAATGTCCCAAGAAGAGTGAGACAAGGCATGATATTATTGTTGGTTAAGAGTTTTACATTTGAATAATAAGTGTACAATGTAATCACATTAAAATGTACTACAACACATGTAATGATCAAATGTTTAATTTTTCATGTTTTTTATGTCAAAAATTATATTAATGTTGCAAGTTTAAAATATTTTTACATGATGCCCTTTCTAATGTATTATGGAAACATGTGGAATAATTTGGATTGAATTTAATGATGATAAAATACTCAAAAGTAGACATAAAAATGTTTTCAATGTTTTTTCATTTTTTAAGGGACTTGAAATGCTTTCAAAATGGCATTATAATAATGTATAATCAATATTCAAACATTTACATAATAGTATAATGTCATGATGAAAAAATGAGTATTTTTAGTCTGTGAAAATCATTGGTTTTTAATCCATCGCATTTTGGTTACCAATCATAGTCTTACCACATCTTCACAAGCACTACCACTATGTGTTAAGTAGTCAAAAGCAATCCATCATGGGCAAGTCCAACTTGTGTTATCCCATTTGCACCTAAGGTAATAAGCATCGTGTAGAAAAAACCTTCATTAATGTGTCTTTTCACATCTTCTCATGCCTTCACAATTTGAAAGGATTGTCCCTAGAAATGACATTCGAGGATGTTCCTAGCATAATCAAAGGGCCAAGGTTCAATTGAAATACTAGCAAATATGGGTATTATGATTTTGCATTGGAATATGCCAAATTTTGTGTAGCCACATTATTAAATGATCTAATTTGGTCCATTAGCTTTTTTTTTGGTCTACTTAGAAAGTCTAAGTTCATTAAACAAATGTGAAGCTTTTGTTGCAATTGTTGGAATTGGTTAGAAGATGTGGAATGCCCAAATTGTAATTCATGATCTACATTGTTTATGTTGAAGTGTTAAAGTTTGGGGATAGGTTGTTTTCTAAGTCCTTGGTAACCTAAATTTCTATTCATGATTCTTGCTTACCAAGTCATTATTTGATGATTTAGATGCACAAATTATTTACTACACATTAATTTTTATGTTGAAAGGAATGATGAGAAAGGAACCAAAAATGTATTGGTGAACATTTCACAATCATGTCTTCAAAATGTAGCATCTTATTATGATATGGAAAGGGCAAAGATGTAATTGGGAACAAAATTCCTTCATGTTATTCCTTGCAATATCATAGAGTATCAACACGAAATAATCCTAATTCTATTGTAGATGTTTTACATTGTAGTTTTAGCTAATGAATTTGAATTGTGCCCAAGGATGCCATTGTAAAAAGTCAAGCTTATCAACAAGTACAAAGACTATTGAAAGGAGTGAGGGTAATGCATAAGTTTTGGGGTTGGTGTGATCTAATAGAACAACAATGAAAAACTACTTGAAAACCCATTCTTGCAAATGTTTAGTATTTTGTAACTATTGAATGAAAATGGAATTTCTCTTTAAACATGTCCACCTAATGCATGATTCAATTTGCTTATGGAATATGTGCTTGTATTCACCCATAGGTAGGCATCATTTATAATGGTTGTTTGGACCTTTTTTCATCTTTAAATAAAAAGAGGGCCATGATTGGACATGGGTAAAAAAATATTCACACTCTTGTTAGGATTTTATAAAATAGATTCCAAGTACAAACATAATGGTATGTGTACACCTGTTTGTCCAATTCATCACCATAGTCTTAAAAATCATTTATGGATATTATAATATATTGATTCTATGCATTTTAATATGTCCATAATCCTTTTAAACTTGATCCAGTGACCTCAAGAAAAATAACACATCTTGTTGTTTGAATGTGCAACATACCATATGCATTGTTTGCAAAATATGTTCATCCCGTTGGTGTTTAATGTCCTAACTGATATATGATATTGTGTTTTGAAGTAGACATTATAAAATAATAAAACATCATGAACCACATGATTGATGAACATTATTCATTGAGCATGTGGTAACAACTTGAATGTGTTTTCTAATGTTATTTGAGTGTTTTGGTGTTGATCAATTAGACATGTTAGCTAAGCTTTCCATATAAGAAATATACAAAATATTGTTATCCATTACCTTTTTAAAACTAGGTTGAATTCAAAACTCAAAAAAATTATGCTTTGTGATGTCTTGGTTATGAAGAGGGATCGATAGCTTTCCATTAAATTATGTCATTACATAGTTGTAATAAATTATAAGTTAAGGAATTGTAAGTAAAAGTGGGTGTTCTAATTAGCTTTGGATTGATTATTTGTTGTTTTTGATGTGATTTTTTGTCATACAACTAAGGAATTTAAGAAGTTGGACGCATGTAAGTAGGATAGCTGTAATTATATGGTTTGTTCCAAATCAATTACCTATTTTGGCAATAGTTTCCACTATTCTTTTGTATTGTTAAGTTTGTAACAATTATTGTCTAGGTAGTAGGTAACATTGTTGGTGTTGGAAGTATCAAGAGACTAACACCATGGACCTTGAATAAAGGCATTTGATATGGTATTTCAATTGCATGTGACGTGTTCCCAAGCTCCTTGATAGATTCAAATGTGAGTTTAAAGTTAAAACAGTGGAAGAACAAGGAGTTAGGTGCACGCTCTTTGGCTCGCAGCACTTTGAGGGTAGAGGGGTGTGCCGGAGCTCTAGGATGCTCCAGGATGAGACTAGGAAGAATGATAAGCATTCAATCACTCACACAGACCTGCACAAACCAAACAACAAGTCGGTTAGTGCATAGTTGGAGTACTTTTGATGCTAGAACAAGCCACGGGTAAACTTAGATTCACAAGACTCACCACGACCCGGACTTGGGGGAAGCCATCACCTTCCCCCTTATAGTATATTATGTGGCTAGCCACGGGACTAGCATCCAAATGGCATTTTGTCCCGAGATTCCCAAGTGGGAGTCCTGAAATTCCCAAAGTTAGAACTTCTGCAACTTTGGGGGCCCATAACTTTGTCCGCAGACCTTTGATTGATATGAGGTTTGGAAAAACGTTGTAGACCTTGTCAAAAGCTTTTCAACGGTATGTCACATGCCACCTGCATGCAAAGAAATCGGGGCGATTTTTGGTTGTTAATGGTTGGGAGTCAAATTGCCAATTTGATTTCCGGCCCTTCTTTTGACCATAACTTGTGTTTTAGGTGTCCAAATGGGTCATGCAAACCCATTTCATACATCTACGTTTCAAGAGTTTTTCAATGATATATGGAACAACTTAATCCAATGAGTTTGACCCTTGCAATTATTCTCTGAAAATTTGGGAGTCCATTGGGACTCCAAGTCCCAAAGTGGGAGCTCATTTGGGAGTGTGAGGGTTCATTCCCTCACACTTTCCTACACTCTCGGGAACATGAGATGTGACTCCCAGGCTTCCTTCTTGGCCCGCACCCTTGCAAGCCTTTGCCTTGGTTGCAAGCCCAAGGCTAGGGTTGCGACACTTGTCCTTTTGTTTTCCATTTTTCCATGTGAAATTTGTAGGTAGTTATTTACACAATTATTTTTTTATATTCATGGTTTCATATTTGTTGCCAAAAATATCATAGTGGTTGAAATTATGCATTCAAAATTTGTGTAATGTTTATATTTAAAAACATATTAGTATTTAGGTTTCATCAAAGCAAAAGGTGAAAACTATTGGATTTGGAAAAGATGGTGTCAAATGCAAAAATTATGAAATACTATCTGATTTTAATGTTGAAAAAAACAAATTTCAACGCCATTACTATGACAAATATTTATCAACAACTAAAGCATGAGCTCCATGTAAATATGTCATATAAAAAGACATTTATCTACTAATAAATCAATTTTTATTTACAATAGCATTCACAAAAGGAGGATGAACAAATGACCAAAAAGGTTTTTGATTCGAAAGAATAACTTATTGGTGAAATGTGGAAGGAAATGGAAACCTAGACCAACAATGTTTTGCAAGGATTGAAATATGTATGCAAATAAATTGCCATTGGGTTTTTTCACAATTATTATTTATTTTAGGGATGAAGTGAAAGCCCAATGTTTTGCTAAAATGTAGGTTTTATGTGCAACATAAAGTTCTTGGTTTTTTGAAATTAAACTTTCTAGATAAAAATTGGAAATAACCATTTTAATAGTTAAGTATATTTTGGAGCTAAATAAGTTATTAAGAAAAAGATGGAACACATACATGATCAAAATCACCAAGAAGCACATAAAAACTTTAGTATGGCCATGAACTCAATAGCCCCTTAAATCCATTCATGTGAAGGTTGTCATGTAAGTTAGTAACAAATTCAAGGAAAACACAACACCATGATAATAATATGACAAAGGCAACCTTGCATTTTAAGTAAATATTATAGAAAAAAATTAAAATGGAAACAAACTAGAATGACCAATATGTTAGAATGAAAGCAAGAAGGTAGTTATCTTCCAACCACCTCCTTGTACTTCGATAGTAAATTGATCCAAAAGACTAGTTACTTTTAACCTATTGTTAGCATTATTTTCAATAAAAATTGTCTTGTTCATGTGTGTTGTAACTACTTTCCACTACTTATGGCACCTTGAATGATGCAACTACCATTTAGTGACCTTTATTCATAAACAAAAAACTACAATATTTAGTAGTAGAACTCTTGTTGTTTGCAATTATATTGGTCATGTTTGCAACTACAAATTTGGTACTATATAATTTTTAGGCCATATAGTTGTGTGTGCAACTAACATGCAACTAAATGTATACAACATGACATGTGTCATAAAAATAATGGCCTAAACTAATACATACTTAAATTAATATACTTATTATATCTACCTAGGCTATGTATAGTAATATTATGTACCTTTAATATTAAGGTTAAACCCATGCTAATTAAGGCTAACCTAAATTAACCATAGTTAAACTAAATTAGGTTTATTAAGTGTTCTTATTTAATTGTAGGATTAAATCTAGCTTAATTAAGCCTAATATTAATCAATTGAACTAACTTAGTTTAGTAGTTAGTTTAATTGGGAACTAATTTTCGTGTGAATAGGTTTGAACTTTTTTGCATTTGGGATATAATCCTTTGTTGTGTGATTTCAAATCATTTTTGGTGATTTGAGATTTCAAAATATTATTTTTCTGTTTTGCAGTTTTTATGTGTTTTCACAGTTTTTCATTTTGCACATCTTGTGTGGTTTTATGTTTTTATGTGTTCTAAACTTCGAATCCTATGTTTTGTTGTTTGCAAATGAATTCCTTTGATTTGGGTTGCACCATTTTGGGTATCATGTTGTTATTTTGTTTATGTGTGTGGATAACAATACGTGTAGGTGTTGATATGGTAGCACATGATAGGTTAAACTAGCCATAGTTAAGTTAATTTAGGCTAAAATAATTATGACTAAACTGAATTAAATTAAATTAAATTAGGTTAAATTAACCATGGTTAAGTAAATTAAAATAAATTAGGCTAAATTAATCATGGTTAAAATATGTATTGCAAGTTTTAAAATTTGATTTGTCAAATATATTTAAGTATTTGATTTGGCAAGTAGAAATTTTTTATTTTATTTTATTTGGAATTTTTTAAAAAATGTAAATTGGATGAAACAAAAAGAAATTAAGAAATAATGAACAACATTTTGTACCCACAATTTTTGAAAAATGCCCCACCTTCATAGTGATACAATAAAGATTAATATGAATATGAATATGATTAGTTGATATTACTAAGTATTATTATTGTTGTTGTTTCAGAATTAATAATATCATAATATTATTACTTAAATGTTATAGGTAATGATTAAATTAAATTAAATTAAATTAATATTTTATAATAATAAGTATTATAATATTTAATATAATAATAAATAATTTAATATTATATTATATTTTAATATAATTAATTATGTTAACATACCTATGGTTAGTACAATACACTAGTTAACTTACAAATACCTAAACATCCTAAGCTATGGGTTTAGGGTATTTTAATATTATTATTAATCATTTCAAATAATCATAACTATTAAAATATCATGTCATCATAATTATAATAATTAACATTATTACTGAAAATTTATCATTATATTATATATATTATTACCTATTTATTATTATTTTTCTAATATATTGATGTATAGCTTGTAAGTAAACCTAGTTAATACAAAACATATTAAATACTAATATAATAATTGCATCTGATCTGTAACTAAGTTGGTGATGTTTGCAATGGAATTTTTTATTTCATATCTTTTGGTTTCCATTCCAATTTTGCACAATATATAAATAGGTGCAATAGCCATGTTCACAAACCAAGTATTAAATGTCGTTGGGGATGAGTTAATAAAATGTTTTTGACCCTAATTAAATGGTTAAACCCAACAAAAATTGGATAAGTTTAAACCTACCTATCTAGTTTAAGCCTACCTTTCAACCTACTTACATACTTAAGCCTACCTACTTACTTAATAGGGTGTAATAATTACCTATTTACCTAAGCACCATGTGTCAACATCTTATTAACCCTAAATTGGATGATCTAAATTTCATTAATTACTATTTAAAAATAAAGGATAAGTGGGCCTTAAGTGCCATGTGTCACCATATAATTAGTGTTTTAAAATGGACACATGTCAAATGGTCAATGAATGTTCCATGGTGTGCCATGTGTCATCCTTCTAATGGTAGAAAATTTAACAATTCAAATTAATCCAATGAATTTTTAAGTTTGAAAATACAAAAAAATTAAAAGTGACATTTACCTGTAAACAATTTGTCCAATTTTAAAACATGTGTCGTACTTTGATTAATTGCATTGTAGTTGCAAGGAAAGTTGCATATAAGGTGCAACTACATTTGAATTGATATGTATGGATGAACATGTATATTAACATCATATATATGTGTTGCATACGTAATGTTGTATGTAATTAAATGTTGTGTGCAACTTGTCTTAAGCAATTATACAAATTTGTAGTTGCATGTGTCACATGTAATTAAATTTTAATCGCAAATGATAGTTACAAAACCCAAAATTTCTACTAGTGATTCTACATTAAACAAACAAACTCACTATTTGTTAAAGAAATGAAGGAATAAAAAATTTTTAAAATCCAAAGGTAAAGACAAGCACACATCTTTTCCTTGAAATACCACATGTATACACAAGGTCCCCACACCCCATAAGTCACAAGGTCATTTCATTGTTAAGAAATCAAGTTCAACTACTTAGATTTTTATTAGTTACTAGAGTAGGAAAAAATAAAAGTAATTAGGTTACCTTTTTGGTTATTACTTTTTTTTTATTTAATTTAGGTGGTAAACTTTTGGCTTTGGCTTCTTGCTTAAATTTCTTGGTGTTGAAGTTTGGAGTCTTTTTTCATTGTTGCAAGTTTTGTGTTGTTATGACAAGAATTTTGGTGTTTTCTTGCTTTTATGCTCCATGCTTGTGAACATTTTGTTTTGATGTCTTTAGTTTTCTTGCAATAGAAATGTTTGTACTTTGCATTTGATCTCCTATTGGTTAACACTCATCCCCTCCTACAAACCAGTTTCCCTTATCCAAAATTCAAGTCTCCTTCACAAATCTTTAGTTAATGCCAAACTAAATGTCAAATATCCTATTTTAAAGACTAATTAACCAACTTAAGTAGCATCATTTCCTAATAAATAAGAGATGGTAAGTGTAAACATACAACTAGTAATTAGGAAATCATTAAATTGCCAATTAGGCTAATTAAACTAGGGGATTTTTCCTCCTTGACAACTTTTTTACTAGATTTCTAGTCATTGATACTACTAGGTCAATAGTTTTTTCAAGGTTATAAGGTGCTTCTAGTAAGCATTTGATGAGGTCATCCCCAATTTAAATGATCTTGTATTTCCATTACATTTGTCGCAACCCTACTTTGAAGGAAGTGTGAGGATCAAACTCACACTCCCGAAATTGGGATTTGGGAGTCCTCTGGGATTCCCAAAACTTCAGAGTTTGATTGCAAGGGTCAAAACACCTCATGTTGGAGTGTTTTTTGTATCATTGAAAAGCTATTGAAGTGTAGATGTTGAAAATGACCTCGCATTGACCATTTGGACATCTGCAGCACAAGTTATGGCAAAAAGAAGGGTCAGGAGTCAAATTGGCAGTTTGACTCCCGACCACTAAAAGTCAAGAATCGACCCGACCCTGGTGCGTGCAGGTGGAGCACGACACATTTTGGAAAGCTCTCGCTACAAATTTGTTTCAGACTTCATTCTAATCGGAGGTCTAAGCAAAGAGTTATGATCGTTCAAAGTCCCGGGAGTCCAAACCAGGACAGTTTCGAGACTCTTCCTTGGGAGTTTCGGGACAAAAAAAAAAGCCATTCGGATGTGGGTGCCGTGGAGAAGCATAGAATATATTATATGCGGGAAGGTGGTGGC